>Ga0210057_1008392_pt1 | contig 12245 bp, 13 predicted proteins | sample CryGeyCG2114_010_2_FD_183968 | JGI IMG/M metagenome (GOLD analysis project Ga0210057, IMG submission 183968) | Groundwater microbial communities from aquifer - Crystal Geyser CG10_big_fil_rev_8/21/14_0.10 (SPAdes) (version 2) | ecosystem: Environmental > Aquatic > Deep subsurface > Groundwater ...
AAAAATATGTGGATTATTTTACCCCGAACCCATCATTGATCCTTGCCTCATGTAAAGTAAAGGATACATTCGGCGTAGTCATAAAGGATCTTTTTGGTGTAGATTTGCAAGCATCTGAGGAATTAGTAAACTGCATCACCTCAATTACTCCGAATGTTGAAGATGAGGATGTTCATCTTGATGCTTCTTTTACTCGGTACTATTTATCTCAAGAAGCTTTTGATCAAGGGTAATTTAAGGGAGATTATCTATTCGAATCATAATAATTAAATCCCACCATATATTTTCCCCAATACTTCAATCCCCTCCCAAAACATATCCTCATCAAAGTTCTCATTTGGCGCGCGGAGATTGGCGTCGGGTAAGACAAATCCCGTCAGAACTACGGGTTTCCTGAGAACACGCTGAATGATTTCAGTTGCAGGAATTGATCCACCTTCTTCACATCCTGGTGCTCGACCAACCGACAGGAAAATTTAGCACGGGCAGTTGCTGGAATGATCGTCTTTGGACCTTCGCCAGTAAAACCTGATTCAAACCCATGAATATCAAGTGATGGAAATATCTTCGGTGCCAAATATGGGGCTACGCCACGCAGAGAAGTCAACGAATACGCTCCAGCATCTGACTGAAACTCTACATCAGACATGGCATTTTTGAAGAGCAACTCCATTTCTTTTGCAGAGATCTTTCGGACATCATCATAAAATCCAGGAATCTGGACTTCTCCCGTTCTTACGTCTTTCATTTGTGCAAAAAGATCGCATACAATCTGTGCCGGATTTGGGATCGCATTTCCATACACTCCTGAATGCATATCGCGCTCCCCAACACACACCTGAAGTTCAAAATATACCAATCCCCGCAGTGCATAGATAATCATGGGAATATTTTTTTTGTACATCTCAACATCGGTAATAAAGAATACATCAACCTTCATAAGCTCTTTTTTTAGGGTTTCAATATATGATGCAAAATTCTCACTTCCCGTCTCTTCTTCACCCTCAATGAGAAATACAATTGTATTTTTAAGGCTCTGTGTAGAGACCAATTCCTCAATAGCAGCAATATTTTGGATAATATGACCCTTGTTGTCCGCAGTCCCTCGTCCGTAGAATCGACCATTTTTTTGGGTGAGCACAAATGGCTCAGAGTCCCATTCCCGAACCGGATCCTCAGGTTGCACGTCATCCTCTATGCTACAATAACATCATATGAAAACGGTACCAACGCTCCTGACCCTTGATCGGTTTGAACTCAGTGATCAACTTGAGCTCTTTCAACCGTACTATGATCGAATTCAAATAGACGTCGCAGATGGCATACTCGTCCCCAATGTGACCACACAGATTGATGAGCTGTCCGAACTTATATCCCAAGGTCATGTCGAAATTGGTCCAAATACAACCTTTGATTTTCATCTTATGGTCAAGAATTTCAAGGCAGAGTTGTCAAAAATCAAACAACTTATGACACAAAATATTAAAGTGAATACTGTTCTTATAAATGCATCTCTTCATCCAAAAATTGATGATCTTGTAAAAGAGTTCAATATTTCTATAGGCTTAGATGTGTCCCCTTCTACAGAGATTGATGGTATAGCTTCTCATTACGATCTATCTAAGTTCTCACACATTCAGATCATGACGGTTGAACCTGGATTTCAGGGATCACCTTTCTTACCCGAAATGCTCAATAAAATTACTCAGCTTCGAGACCATCACTATAGTGGAGAAATTCTCATTGATGGAGGAGTCAATAGTAAAACAATTCCGACAATACAATTACACAAAAATCAGCCGGACATCATCTGTGTCGGTAGTTTTTTGACGAAAGCTGGAGATGATCTTGGCAATAGAGTGAGTCAATTGAAACTTCTTGAATAATTATTCAATGAATAGATATTTATTCAACAACGAAGGGTTATCTGACCATGAACGTTGCGTTTTTGTACTTTAACCTTCTCTGACAGTTGCTATACGATTGTGATAATAGTTAAATTAGGTTTCTGTGCATATTGTAACCGTGAGGCATAAAAGAATAACTTCGTCTGGATTTCTTCATCCGACTGCCTCTTTTCTATTTGTATATATCTCTCCGATGGCCCACTGCAAGGACGACAATCACCTCATCTTCCCGGTCAAAAATGATTCGATAATCACCCACCCGAAATCTGTACGATCCTATTTCATGATTGACAAGGGCATCAGCAAAGAGGAGGGGATTTTCAGAAGAAGTATAATGATCAAGTTTTGTTATGATCCTCTTTCGGATATCAGTTGAGAGCTTTTTGAGTTCTTTGAGCGCACTTGGCGCAAATACATAGGTGTACATATATCGATCACAGCCCGAGCTGTTTTTTGACTTCTTCCGAAGAAATACGCTCCGTTTCCTGTCGAGCTTTTGCTATTTTACGACGATAATTGGGAGAAGAAAGCGCTTCCAAATCTTCGGTCAAACTTTTCCAGAGCGATTCGGGTAAAAGCACTCCCAGCGACTGATCATTTTTCAGTACTCGATAATATGAGGATGTTTTTTCTGCATCAAGGAATAACCTCGTCAATCCTGCCTGCGCTTTTTGAATATTTGTAAACTTTTCATAGTTTACGAGTTGTTGATTCATGACACGTATCATAACAGAATCATTACATGATTGTCAAATCGTATTCATCAATACCAGCGACTATATTCTTCCCTCAGCTCCTTAAACTTTCTCATCTCTATACTCTCTCTGATCTCTCTCATCAAATCCGCATAAAACTGAATATTATGAAGTGTTGTGTAGGTAGAGGCGCGAAGATCGTGCGCCAAAAACCATTGCCATAATTGATGCATCGTGACTTTTTCTTGACATGCACGACATGTGCAGTTTATTTCAATTGGTTCTTCGAGATGCTTCAGCTTTCTTAAGTAGAGTCTTCCTTTTTTGGTATAGAGCATTCGATGGCGCGCTTCACGAGTCGGGATCACACAGTCAAAAAGGTCCACTCCCTGTTCTACCGCAGAAAAAATATCACGGATTTTCCCGATCCCGAGTAAATGTCTCGGTTTTTCCGACGGAAGAAGAGACGTCACCCATCCAACGGTAGTTCCGAGGGCTTCCTGAAAATCTCCAAAGCTTCCTCCTATCGCAAACCCTGGCACATCTTTTGCGCCAACAACCCGCGCAGATTCTTCCCGAAGATCCTGATATTCCCCGCCTTGAACGATGCCAAAGAGTGCTTGTTTTTCTTCAAAGCCTCGGTGAGCTTCGATCGATCGATCAAGCCATTGATGGGTCCTCTCCATCGATTTTTTTGTATACGCATATGAATTCAACGGTGAGGTACACTCATCAAAAGCCATCATGATATCTGCGCCGATCTTGTGTTGCAGATCCATAGAAATTTCAGGATTGAGCTTCAGATCTTCTCCATTGAAGGTAAAATTCACTCCTTCTTCGGCGATCCGAATCGGATTCTCCTGATCTTTATTTTCAAATAGTTCTTTCGACATAGTTTTTCGAGCGATTTTCCCAATGCTGTGTTTCTGACCAAATCCGAGGGAAAATACCTGAAAACCTCCACTATCCGTTGCGACGAGCTTTCCAGGAATACTCATATATTGGTGAATTCCTCCTACTTTTTCTACAGTAGGTATGATGTTTTTTGTATAGGTGTGATAGGTATTGACGATAAAATACTGACTCGGAAGTTCATACAAAACATCATTTGGAAGTGACCTGAGCTGTGCATCAGTTGCCACAATGGCAAGTTCTGGGCTTTGAATTGAGCGACCATGTGAACAGATAATTCCGGTCCGTGCCCATGTGCCTGACTGCCTTTTCCTGATATCAAAGTTGAGCATAAGTTGAAAATGATAGTATATCACTCCACTATCAAACCGTTAACTGGACGAAACATTCCATTTTGGCTTTATCCATTGTCCCTTCGGGAGCTAACTTTTATTTGGGATCGATTGACTTTACTTCAAAATATAGATACCCACGGCCCACGCTTCGCTTAGTGCCGTGGTACTTATCATAAATCAAGCTTTGCTTGACCTGAATCCTGTTCTGTTTGATACTTTACGTATCGGCGGATTATCTCTTCATCAATTCCTACAGTGGACACAAAATATCCAACCGTCCAGAGTGCGGGAGTGGCGTAATATACCTTATCCAGCCACGGTATTTCCTTTCGAATCCTTCTTGTGCTTTGGCTCTTTATTATCTCGACTACTTTTGAAACGGAATACTGTGGCGGGATGATGACCATCATGTGGACATGATCCGGTTGGATATTAAGTTCTTGCACCTCCACTCCATCGATTGCGCCTGCAATCTCTCGGATGTGATAATCCGCCACTTGTCGAAACTTCACAGGATTCAGAGCCCGTCTGCGATACTTGGTTACGATCACGATGTGATACTGGGTCCGATAGGCGCTATGCCCACTCAAGCGCATTTGCATATCCTATGGTATCGCATCCCGGGCTCGGGCATTCACCCCCGTCCCGTTCGAAAGTTTCACATTCTCACGTGACGGGGAACTCTGCTTACGCATTGGAATGGGACAGATTGTTCCTGTTAAAAATATACACAGATCAAAGAGGATGACCGATCAAAAGAAACATGATATCAAAGTATTTCAATTATTGTTTCGTGATGTGATCTATGCCGCAGATAAAGAAAAATCCAGTCAAGCACTTGAGAGACTGAAAAAGTATGTCAAAAGTCAAAAAGAAATAGAGCCAAGATTTCAAAAGGCATACCGTTCACTTCTTACCAACTTCAAACATACCCTTACCCATTTTGACCATCCTCATATGGAAAGAGACAATAATATGATAGAGAACTTTAACAGTGTATTTAAACCACGATTGAAACTCATGAAAGGGTTCAAAAAAGAGAAAAACATTGATCGCTACTTGAAATTATTCCTCCTGCAGTACCGACTTCATCCTTTGAAAGAATCAGGAATGAAAGAAAGGAATGGTAACTCTCCATTAGAACTCAGTGGTACCTATATACCTAAAAACTACAACTTCTTACATCTCCTGCGAACTACGTTCAATATCTTCTACCAGCTTCCTCAGCCCGAGATTTGATTACCAGTGCCTTCTTTTTGATTAAGCTCATTTGATGAGAAATAAATAGGGTGCCTCTTCTCAAACAGTTCCATTGTATTTCTTTGGCTTTTTGGGGTAGCCCTCTTCAGATCCCTGCATAAGTTTATCAACCCTGTCAGTCATAGTTAAGGATTGTCGCTAACTGATTATCAAATCAATTTTCTGCAAAATCTCTTTTTTAAAATTTTGCTTAAATACTGAAAGCAGTTCCTTTGACTCAATCAAAGGATATATATCCTCGTACAGATAGTCTTCCTCAATCAAGCTGATTTTTTCTTTTAACAGTTCTTTTACCCTTTTTAGATCGTCATTTTTCATCAATGCTTCAAGTCGTTTGGTATTTGGTTTCAGTGTAAACCCAGACCTTCCTGAGAGTTGAAATAGCCAATACAAATCATATACATCTCTTCCTTTGAAAGGAACTTTCTGATAAGCTCCTCGAAAGTAAACTCTCTCCAAAAGCGCTACCACCTTGTTTGCAAATAAGGTCGGTAAATCATATGAAAGCACAAAGAAATCATATTGACCTGCCGAGATCAGGTTGACTTCTGTGTTAAATACATGAGTGATCTCCTGAGAAAAATCACATCGTAAAAACAGATCTTCGGCAGTTCCCGTGCTTTTTGGAATACCCAACTCTTTTAATATGGGAAACTTCAAAAATAAAGATTTTTGATTAGCAGCTATTTTGGTTGAAAATGCTTTGTAATCGAGTTTTGATATGAAATACTCAGTTATGTCGATCCCGAATCTATCAATATTAAACTTATTGGTGAAGTCAAAATCCAAGTCTTCTGACAAACGATTGAGACCATAGTTTTTTCGAAGACAAGTACCTCCGGTAAATATCAGCTCCTTGTACTCTGAAGTGTAGATAAAGTTGAGGACAAAGTTCTGCAACTCCTCTTTCAGTAAATTGCGAAGATAGAGTCTGTCTTTTGTTGAGTTTTGCGACAACTTATTTTTGATTGCGTTTTCAATAATCATAGTATTTTTTCTTTGTTTAATATCTGTAATAATAGTGACATTTTATTAATATTAGAGCTTTCTAGCAAGTTTTTCAACTCTATTCTGTTTAGCTTGTCTATATTTTCCCAATTTATTCTCGATGAAGTTATATATCGTTTTATAGATTCCTCATTAGGAAAATCTGCGTAATAGAATAGGTCAAAAATGGCTTTGTATGGGTATGCAAAATACACCTTCTTTTCTTTATAGTTGATTGCTTGAAAACCAATGAACAACTTCTCGGAAATGCTCTTGTAAATAAATGATTTAAGTGGAGTAATGTATGTATCGGTTTTTTTGGTTGTCACGTATGTTATGTCAAAAATTGACTCAGGTATGAGGTTGTATTTTGCAAGCGCATATCCGAGTGACACATAAGAAGGTTCTTTTAGTATGCATCCGATATACTCAAGGTACGATTCTGTATCAGTCTCTTTTTCAAGATATTTTTTGCTTACATAAAACCCTTGTTTCAGTTTGATGAGAATATTTCTGTTTAGCATTGACCTGATACGATAGTCAAGAGTTCGTCTATTTGATCCAATGACCAACTCCAGATTTTTTCTGGTCAGATAGGGGCTTGCGCTGAGTTTTTCGATGGTAGCTTGTATATAGTCTGTTTCCATTTGCACACAATTATATGTGCATTGTGAAATAGTGTCAAGTGGCAGATTGGAGATATTATTTGGCTTTTTGAGCTAAACGTCATCCGAATCTTTATACCATAGGAGAATATTTGTGCAAGGTTATTTGAGTATGGGGGAATTTCAAGTGATGAAATCAAGATAATTCTCCTTATTGATAATCTGAAACTGTGAACCAGAATATGTTTCCAAAAACTCAACTGGTTTTTTAACGTTTGGCTTTCCAAACTTCATTTCATACCCATACAGTTTTCCGTTTCGCTCCTCAATCAAATCGATTTCCTTTTGATCATAAGTGCGCCAAAAGAAATAATTGGCCGAGTTTAACTTGTATTTATTTTTTTTGATTCTTTCGACCACACAATAATTTTCCCACAGTTGACCGACATCATCACGTACATTTAATTCGTTAAAATTTGAAATTAAAACATTTCTTACCCCATTGTCCCAAAAATAATAGCGAGGAGTTTTAGTGTACTCCTTACGCAGATTTCTACTAAAACCCCGCAGAGAAAATAAAATAAAGGTTTTTTCCAGAAGTTCTAGATATCTTTGAATGGTTCTGGGATTAGAGTTGAGGTTTTGGGCGAGTTCGGTGTGAGAAATATCATGGCCAATCTGAAAGGCAATCTGGCGAAGGAGATTGAAGACAAAAATTGAATCTTTGAGATTGTCTAGCATTAAGATATCTTTTAATAAGTAACTGTCACGCAAATTCTCCAACACGGCTATTTTACTTATTTTGGAATCAGCCGTGATAACATCCGGATATCCACCAAAGATTAACCTTTCTTCCAATCTTTCTGACGTTTGAAGAAAATTTTCTTTGGAAGACAACTCAAGTTGAGAAATGGGAAACAGATTTAGAAAAAGGCTTCTGCCTACGAGCGGTTCTCCAATCTTATTTTTCAAATCAAAGGCAGAAGATCCAGTGACCAAAACAGAAACAGGAATGGCATCAGCAATCAATTTTAGATTGACTCCAATGTTGGGAATGCTTTGAGCTTCATCAATAAAAAGAAAATCATTATTACCGACAAAATTTTTCAATATTTCGATTCTTTGGCTGGATAATTTTTCTTGAACCGAGAGGTCTTGGCCCTCAACCACCAAAATCTTTTTCTTTTTGAGATCAGTCTTTATCTTTTCCAGCAGATAAGTTTTCCCTACTCTTCGGGCTCCAAAAAGGCAGACAACAAACCTTGGTTTGAGAGCTTGAAGTACCTGATTTTCGATAAACCTGTGTATCATGATACCGATATTCTACTAAATAGAGGTACCAATGTCAAAGGCAAGTCTGTTACTGTAACATGGATAGGCTTTCAGCTCTCTGCATATCTCTCTTTGGCTTTTTGCGGTAAACGTCATCCAAATCTTTATACCATAGGAGAATATTTGTGCAAGGTTATTTGAGTATGGGGGAATTTCAAGAGATGAAATCAAGATAATTTTGGAGTAGGCCATATCAAATTGCAAACTACAGATCATGTGCCAGTATGACACCATTCGTGTCTAGAAATTTTTTTGAAACAATATAGCTCTCTTTTAACCCAAGTTCTGAAGCTATTCGTTTTGTGTTTACCACATCTTTTGTATCCACACTGAGCTTTACCTCAACCGCACATTTGCTATTTATAATGAAGTCTATCTCTGCGCCACTTTTTTTTGAAAAGTAGCAAATATCATCATTGGACTGCCTCAAGTTTTGAAAAACAATATTCTCAAATAGTTGTCCTTCAGACAATCTCCCCAGATGGTTTGCCAGTCCTGAATCACAATAATACAGTTTCTTACTACCAGCCGATTTTCTATCAAAACTTTTGGAGAATTTTGGAATCATTGAAATAAAATAGGTTTGTTCGAGAAAAGACAGATAGGAATAAATTGTTTCTCTTGAGACTTCTAGTTCTGAGGCAAGTTTGGTAATGTCCAATTTTGATCCAACCCGTGGAACAAGCAGAAGTATAAGATCTCTCAACTTCGATAGTTCCTTGAAATCGCTTAAATTTTTAACATCAATCTCGAAGTATGCTCTAAAGATATTGTCCAGTAGTATTTTCTTCCTGCTTATATCCTTTTCGACGACAATTCCCGGGAATCCGCCGTACTCGATATATTCATCTAGATAGCCACTGTACATATCTGGAGTAATCTTGTTTCTCTCTTTTTCTTTTTCAGAGATCAAGACTTTCGACTCTTTATGGACACCCTGAAACATGAGAAACTCACTAAAAGTTAGCGGAAACATCTCATAAACGACCTTTCTACCAGCCAACGATTCTGAAAACAAGTTCTTTAGATAGTAACTACTCGATCCTGTTACGATACATTTGATCTTATAATGGTCATACAGATATTTTATGACCTTGGGTATCTCGGTCATATTTTGTATCTCATCGACAAAAACGTAGGCGTTTTCTCTGCTTATCAGTCCAAACTTCTGCAGATTGTAGATCACATTATCATAGTTTTGTTCTTCAAATGCCTTTCGGTGCAAGGGATTTCCTGCATCCAAAAAGACTTTGTTTTGAGATTCAATTGTATCAAAAAGGTGCTGTAAAATGGTGGTTTTCCCTACCTGCCTCATGCCGGTGATTACAACTACTTCTCTTGTCTTTAGCTCATCTTGCAGTTTTGGGTATATATTTCTTGTGTAGAACATGTCTCTATCTTACAAAAAGACAGGCTAATTGTCAAGAGCATACCGACAAACTGTATTCTATTTTGGCTTTTTGAAGAAGTCTACCTCAATCCCCTCCAGATGCTTAACTTCTTTATGGTATGGTAGTCTCCCCCGCAGAAGCCTTTATTACTAGATCATGTGCTTCCTCTAAGTAGAATTTGGCTTGATCTATTTGTCTCTCAGTCCATCCATGATCCATTAATATTGCCCTAAATCTACTTGCAGCATCTTCATACATTGATATTGATATTTTCATTTTCACCTCGTTCTTTCTATAAGCGTCTATACCTTGTGTTGCCAGTATATTTTCCAAAAAGTCCGTCACATTCTCGATTCCATGATCAGTATCTAATAGCCGCTTTAGCGTCGCAATATCCTCTTCTACTACTGCGGTAGGCGTTCTTTGAAAAATCTTGATAGTAGTATTTTCCATGTCTGGCCTGAGTGTTAATGGTACTGGGTTATAGGGATTCGCTACAACCTTAACTGTTGTCACTATTGGAGCTGTAATTGCTGCGGGCATTGGTATCATTTGATTTATTTGATTCTGCCGATGGACCTCTGGGGACAACCATGATTTGCAATTTTTCGTAAAACACAGACCCAGACCATCAATAATTTGAGCCCCTGCTTTCATAAGTGAATCCCCGAAAGTTTCTGCTTCTTCGTCAACATAACCCTCGTCTCTAATTTCTTCATCTGTTTTTCCACACGGCATTATCAGTGGAATACACTTTACTTCATTCCCACTCGGATCCACGTTATTTACCGGATTACTTGCCACATACTGATATTTGTTTGGTGTGTCGTCAACTGAGTCTGCTTGGAGGAAGAGACCTGTTGCTGGATTGTAATATCTGGCGTTGTAGTACATGAGGTTTGTCTCTTCGTCTTTCTTTTGTCCGGTGTAGGTATCTTCTACTTTTTGTGTTTGGGCATTTATGTTGGTAACAGGTGAACCGTAGGCGTAGTAGGTGTTGGGTTTGGGGATGGGTTTGTTTTCTGTTATCTCTTGTCTCGTGCTTCCTTGTGCATCTGTTGTGTAGTAGGCATAGTCCCACACACTCTTGGTGGTTCCTGTTATCGTCCTACTTTTACTACCTTTCCCATTACTCCTGCTACTCTAACTGTTTCTTTCTTGACTCCATTATCCTCTACGGTTACCTCATAGTTTCCGATGTAGGTGGTAGAGCGGGCGTGGGTGGGGGTGGGAGAGATAAATAGCCACAAAAGAATGAGAGTCAAACTCAGGGATACTTTGTAAATGGGAGGTCTCATTTATATCATTCTAACTTAGTTTGGGGGAATTTTCAAGGAAAATCTTATTTCTCGTATTACTTCAACAGCTCATCAATTTTTATAAAAGCTTCTTTTAAAGGTATCAACTCTATGTCCCCATCTCTCATTCTCCGTTCTCCGCCATAAATAAAATAGGCTTTTGCCATAGGATAATCTTTTATGAAAGTCTTTAACCCTTTCAGCATTGAGGAATTCACTTTTCTTGCCCTTTTTATCTCAAAAGCCTTAATACCTTTATCTCCATAAAGCACAAAGTCTACCTCAGTTTTTTCAGCGGTCCGATAGTAATACATCTTGTATCCTAATTCGAGATAGTCATTGATCGCCAATAATTCTTGGAAAAATAAAGACTCCAAGGCTGTTCCTTCAATCATCTCCGGCATATCCAAAGGTCCGGTTGGTCTGATTGTTCGATATACACCAACATCAAAAAAATAAAATTTTGGATGCATTATGAGCCTTCTTTTAGCTTTTTTGGCAAAAGGATAAATCCGATACCCAACCAGAAGGTCTTCTAAGATTGAAAAATAATTTTCGACCACTTTTCTTTCGATAGCCGCCTCTCGGGCGATTTCTGAAACATTCAGAACTGATCCCTGTGAAAAACTGACCGTTTCTAAAAATCTGGAAAATGCACCTAGGTTGCGAGTCAAGCCCTCCTGCTGTATTTCTTCTTCGAGGTAAGTTTGGATATAGCTTTCCAAGTATTTTTTTGGGTTTTTTTCTTTATAACCAGAAGGCATATGGCCATACAGAAGAGATCTAGACAAATCAAAGTCTACTGCCAGTTCTTTTGCGGTTAATGGGTGGAAAAAATATGTCAGAGCTCGACCAGCCAATAAATTTGGACCTTTTTTTTTCAACTTTCTTGCCGAAGATCCGGTCAATACAAATTTTATACGTTGATTCTCGATTAACCTATGTACCTCATGAAGAAGCTCTGGGACTCTTTGAATTTCATCAATGATTACCCAATCTTCAAAATCCTTGGGTATAAAATTTTCCAACCTTGATGGATTGGCTAATAGATCATTGAATAACTCTGCCTCCAGTAGATCAAGATAGAGTGCTTTTGGGAAGGTAGATTTTACCCATGTTGTTTTACCTGTCGCTCTTGGACCAAATAAAAAGAAGCTTTTAGTGTTTTGTACTTTCAGTAATCTGGAATACATAACTCCATTTTACAGGTATTTTTGGAGTTGTCAAGAGCAACAATCACCCTGCATGTTGTGCCATAGGAGAATATTCGTGCAAGATTATTTGAGTAGGGGAGAAATTCATGGATTTTCTCTTTTTTGGATTTTTGAGGTAGGATTCCCCCAAACCGCTCTTGTCCTAACTTTCCGACAGCTTAGGGGACTGACTTAAATAAAGCATCCAATTACTGAGGAAGAATTGTGTAATTCCACTCACCATGAAAGTCATCTTTTTGGATATTTAGTTGTTTCATTTCCTCATCAGTCACTTTGATTCCTGTTTTGTATATATTCGTATCTGCTATG
>Ga0210057_1008393_pt1 | contig 12245 bp, 10 predicted proteins | sample CryGeyCG2114_010_2_FD_183968 | JGI IMG/M metagenome (GOLD analysis project Ga0210057, IMG submission 183968) | Groundwater microbial communities from aquifer - Crystal Geyser CG10_big_fil_rev_8/21/14_0.10 (SPAdes) (version 2) | ecosystem: Environmental > Aquatic > Deep subsurface > Groundwater ...
AAGAGCGCCTAAAATAATAGCAATTATAGTTTTTAATAAACCGATTGGACTGAACCAAAGGATAAATAAAATCATTAAAACCGAAGCAGAAACACTTTTTAATATAAATTTCCGATCAATTTCAAATTGAAATTCTCGGAAGGAATAATACCAGGTTAATATAAAAGCTAAAGTATAAGCAATAAGAGTGGTGAAAGCGGCTCCAAGGATTCCAAATTTTGGGATAAATATAAAATTTAATCCTAAATTTAAAACAGCAGCAGTAAGCCATATTTTAGTATCTAAAATAGTTTTCTTTACCAAAGAGAGTATTTGGTCAATAACAGCAGAGGAGCCAAGCAATAAAATACCAAAAGAGACAAAAGGAACAATTAAATAGCCGGATGAGGCTATTTCTGGAGTAGAAAAAATTGTCAGCAATTGTTTTGATAAAGCTGAGACTCCAAAAACTGAAGGAATAGCAATTGCCAGAAAATATTTTAGAGAATATTTTAGACAAATCTTAACTTCGTTTATTTTATTTTCGTCAAATAGTTTAGATAAAATTGCTGGCAAAACAAACCCTAAAGGAACAATAAACAGAAATATAATATTGCCTACAGCGTATCCCGGGGCATAGTAACCAACAAAAGTTGCTCCTAAAAAATATCCAATTAAATATTGATCACTTGATTGGAGAACCCAAGTGGAGAAATTTCCAGGCATGGTCGGTAAGCCAAAAGATAAATACTCTTTTACTCTTGAGAAGCTCGGAATTTTCATTCCAATTTTTTTAATAATAATACTCCCCATTATTAAAAAAACAGTTATTCTTATAATTAAAAGAGCTGAGATTACCCCAAAAAGTCCATAGCCAAGAATTACTGCTACCGCAATTAATCCAATATCTCCAAAGGCTTGAGAGAGCATTAGAAATGAGAATTTCTTCATTTCTTGGAATGCTCTAAATAAATTTAAAAAAGTCAAATTTAAGCATTCTAAAAGAATTATAAAAGCAAGGATTTTGACTAAAGTTGGATTCTCGCTGCCAAAAAAGTTTGATATAGAGGAAGAAAAAATTATTAAAAACAAAGAAATTATTAATCCTACAACAAATATCAAACTTATTACTGAATAGAACCCGTCCTGAATTTCTCTTTTATTTTTTTCGGCAGCTAAAAATCTAACTAAAGTATATGGTAAACCAAGAGTGGCGATTGGAATTATCAAAGAAACAGTCACCATTAATTGTGCCCATATCCCATAATTTTCCGCACCTAAGAGTTTTGTTAGGATAGATAAAATAATTAATCCCTTGAGGACTACAGCTAAATTAGTTAAACTAACAATCCCTATATCTTTTGTAAATTTTTGATAAGACATATCTAAATTTTGTTATATATCTAATTTTTGAAAAATTAAGAGTTTAAAAAAGAAATACATCTTATGGAAAAATATAATAAAAAAATTTCAATGTTGAATTTTAATAATGTATCTATCTGGAGTGAAAAAGATATTTCTCAATTTTTAATCTGGGATTTTTTAAATGCATTAGAAACTTATGGATTTAATGATCTTCCGCATCATATTTTAAAATGTTTTCAAACTTCTACTCAAAAATACAATAGATATAAATTTGGCTTAGACCTTTTAGATAAATTTATTTCTAAAATATATATTAATAATAACATAAAAAACAAAAAAATTTTATTTCAGGGCATCTCATACCCTTCAATTTTTTGGGAGACAAAAAAATACTATTCGCCGTATTTAATTGTCAGCGGAGAAAAGGAACGATTGTTTGCACTAAAGAACTTTATAGGATATGTGGGCATAAATAATTTATATCAATATGTTTATAAATATTTAATCGAAAGAAATATAAAATATCTTTATGAATTAATTAAAAGAGTAGAAGAAAAATTAAAAGTTATAAAACCAGATTATATAGTTTTATTAAATGATGGTTTTCCCATTGAAAGGGCTATAATATTAGTCAGCAAAAAATTAAATATCACTACAATAAATATTCAAGATGCAATATATCAATCTAATAATCCAGTAATTTTTGGGAAAGCTGCCGACTATACACTTGTTTGGGGGAAGTATTTTAAAGATTTATATGTAAACCAAAGAATAAAAAAACCTGAAGAAATTTACATTTTAGGTTACCCTTTTTTAATTGAAAAGAGTAGAGTAAATAATAAAAAAAATAAGGATTATACTGTATGTTATCTAGGTGAAAATTATGAGCAATATAATAAAGAATTATTGAATATTAAATTAGAGACTATCAGCGAGATAAATGAAATATGTAACACATTAGGTATGAGATTTATTTATAGGCCTCATCCGGGAGAGAATATAAAAATGTTGAAAAGCAAAGTTCAAAAGATATGTTTCACCCATAAAAATGAAAAACTTACAGAAACCATCAGAAAAGGAGATATATTTATATCTTTCGACTCCACTTCTTTAGTAGAAGCAGCAATGAGATCGAAGATTTGTCTACAATTAATGAACTATTCAGTTGATACAGACAATTTTGAGAAATTAGGAGTTTGCACAAAATCATTTCAGAAAATTGAAGAGTTAGAAAAATATCTAGAAAATTTAATCAAATCGTCTAATTTTATCGATGAGCTCAAGCCAAAATTCAATAATTATTATATAGAAACTTCCTATAGGCCAGAGAAGCGTTTTTTGGAAATACTGCAAGATATAGATAAAAAAACTGTTTAAAGTCTAATTAAAATGAACAAGTTTCGGCAATATATTCAAGAGTACGGATTTATAAAATTTATCTTAAAGGCACTAGACAATAGCTTTTATTTTATAAATAAGTCTTTGAGGGATAAATTCTATAGGTGGACTAAAGACGACTTTGGTTTTAAAGAAGCTTTATTTTGGTCAAAAGATATAGCTTTATATTTAAGGTATTCTAAAATATTGGGTGAGTTGAGAAATATAATATTAAATTCCAATAAAAAAATTCATATTCTTGATGTCGGCTCCGGAGGAGAAGGCATAGCAAGGTTTTTAAAATACTCCGATGATTATGAGAGATATGATATTTCACTCGTTGATAGTGATAAAAACAAATTAAAGAATATCAAACTGGGAAATCCTGTTATAGCTGATGGATGTAATTTACCTTTTAAGGATAATACATTTGATGTGGTAGTTTCTGTTGACACCTTAGAGCATACTCCCAAAGATAAAAGAGAGAAATTCCTTAAAGAATTAAAAAGAGTAAGCAAAAATATAGTGCTGTTGCATTTCGTAATACATGATCCAGATAGGCAATTTTTAGGAAGGGTTGCCGATTTAAGATTTCAGAAATGGTATATGAAAAATTTCGGGAAACAAAATTTGTGGACGGCAGAACACTTAAAAATAGACCCGCCAAATTATCAAGAAATTGATAAGGTGCTTTCTAATGCATTGATTATAGGAACACAAAATGTAGAAACATGGTTTAACTATATGACCTTAGGTATGATGCCTATCCTTGGTTTTTTTACAGGTTTTTTATATATTCTTAAATGGAAAAAGAAAGATAATTTTTCTCCCTTTCACGGGTGCTTCGTAAAATGGATTAAGGGAAATAAATGGAATGAACTATCCTAAAGTTTCAATAATAATTCTTAATTGGAATAATTATAAAGACACTAAAGAATGTTTAGAGTCAATAGAAAAGATTATTTATCCAAATTATGAAGTAATTGTTGTTGACAATGGTTCTAAAGATGGTTCAACTCAAAAAATCCAGAAAGAATTTCCTAATCACATTTATATCTACAATAAGGCTAATTTAGGTTTTTCCGGAGGTAATAATGAAGGGATAAAATACGCTTTAGAGAAAAATTCAGATTATATATTGTTATTAAATAACGATGTTACAGTTGAATCTGATTTTTTAAATTTTTTAGTAGAAAAAGGCGAAAATAATCTAAAAGTCGGTATTTTAGTTCCTAAGATAAATTATTATTCAAAGCCGGATATAATTTGGTTAGCCGGCGGATATATAAGTAAAATTCGTGGTTCTGGCTTCCCGGTAGGTAAAGGAAAAGACGAAAATCAATATAATAAAGACAGATTTATAACTTTCTCTTCCGGTTGTTGCCTTCTTATTAAAAAAGAAGTATTCAAAAAAATTGGACTTTGGGATGCAAATTATTTTTTATATGGAGAAGATACTGATTTTTGTAAAAGAACTATCGATGCTGGATTTAAAATTTTATATGTAGCTAATAGCAAAATATATCACAAAATAGGCATTACAACTAAGAAAACAAATCCACTTTTACCAATATATTATGCTACCAGAAATAGACTATATTTTTCAAAGAAGCTATGCGGCAACTGGTTTTATATATTTTTCATTTATTTAATTTTAACTACCTGCTTAATAAAATTTATAATTTGGAAAATAAATCAAAAGAAGGAGAATATCTATTATGGTAAAAAAGCCGTAGCCGATTTTTTATATAAAAAAATGGGAGAATTTAAAAATTTTTAAAGAATGACTTTTCAACAATTCTATAACAATAGGTTTTATAAACTTTTATATGCAGGAGGAATTCTTTTACTTTGTTTTTTAATAGGTTTTGTTACTACATTCCTTGATAGAATCTACCTTCTTGCTCTTTTTGGTTTAATTATTATCACCTTTTTATTAATAATTTTTCTAAAAAAACACGAAACAGGATGGCTTTTATTTGCTGCTTTGTTGCCCTTTTGGGTTTTAGGAACAGAATTTAGAGTTAGCATTGGTACAAAGCTTCATCTCGATCTCTCAATGATAGTTTTACTTTTGTTAGGAATAGCATTTTTGCTGTTTTTTCTATTAAAAGGACGATTCCAAACCAATAATATTCCTAATTTTTGGCTCGTATATTTATTATTTATTGTTCATATATTTTCTCTACTTTATGGATTATTTCTTTATGGAGAAGCTGAGTGGGGATTTAAAATAATAATAACTCTTATTTTCGGGATCTTTCTCTATATTTTAATGGCTTTAACCATAAGAGATCCAGAATTCCTAGAGAAGATGTTTAAATTTACTTTTATTTCTGCTAGCATATTGCTTCTTTTTTTAATTTATAGATATCTTTTTGTTTTTCACTCCCCATTTTTAGGGAATAATATTTTTATACCAACCGAACTTGGAAAAAGTAAGCTCGCCATTTTTCTTACTTTATTTACACCTTTGATGTTATCCTATACTGTTTTTCATAAGAATTGGAAGAGTTTTGGGGGTACTTTTATATTTCTTGGTTCTTTAATTTATACTCTTTGTCGAGGAGCTTGCCTTGCTGTATTTGTAGCAATAATATTTCTTTTAATAATTTCAAAATATCGAAAAGATTACTTTAAATTTTTGATTTTTATAATGATTATAATGGGTATTTTTCTAACTACCCTTGTGCCTCAAATAACTCATCAGTTTATAGAGGAAACAGGAAGGGGAATAAGGTTGGAAGGCTCATCGGTGGAAGACAGAATAGAGTGGATTTCCGGCGGTTTAAATAGTTTTTTTGCTCATCCAATTTTTGGAATAGGATTGGGAAACTTTAGGAAACTTCAGTTTTCTATTCCACCCTATACTGAGTGCATTTCCCATAATGACTATATTCAAATACTGGTGGAACAGGGGTTAATTGGGACCCTGGTTTTTCTTTTTCTTTTTGGTAGTATTTTAATCGGCTTGCTAAAAACCTTAAGAAGAAAGGTTGATAAAACGAGATGGTTACAAGAGGGAATTACCGCTTCTATAATTTCCATGATGGTATTCTTTCTTACCTTAAATTTCTATGATGTTTTTCCAGTATGGTTTATTTTAGGTTGTTCAGCTGTAATTTTTAATTTAATAAAAAATAAGAATTAAAATAAGAAATATGGATCTATCTATTATAATCGTAAATTATAATACCAAGAACGACCTAAGAAAGTGTCTTCAGTCTATATTTAAATCCTTTGATGAAAGCACTTTAGATTATGAGATTCTTGTAGTGGATAATAATTCTACCGATGGCAGTATAGAGATGATTAAAATGGAATTTCCTAGTATAAATTTAATTAAAAATCAGGAAAATTTGGGTTTTGCCAAAGCAAATAATCAAGCCATCCGAATTGCTGGGGGTCGTTATATACTTTTACTTAATCCAGACACTGTTGTTATGGGAAAATCCGTGGATTTGATGGTAGAATTTATGGAAAAAAATCCAAAAATAGGGATTCTTACTCCAAAATTACTTAACGCTAAAGGTGAAGTCTGGTTATTTATCGAAGGAGTTCCTGATCCTTTCACTGTTTTTTTACGATTTTGCGTACCCAGAATATTTTTGTCCCCAAAGATAAAAAAATTTGTAGCCAAAAGTAAACTTAAAAAATTTTTAGGAACCCAAATTGATTCTTATTTTTCAACTCTTAATCTTAATTCTCCAATAGAGATAGATGTTGCCCCTGGCGCTTGTTTATTAGTTAGGAGAGAAATAATAAAGAAAGTTGGATTATTGGATGAAAAATTTTTTCTATATTCAGAAGATACTGACTGGTGTTTTCGAGCTAAAAAGGCAGACTGGAGGATTGTTTATTTCCCTAAGGCAAAAATAATCCATTATGGAGGAACAAGTACCGCTGGAGAACATAGTCCTCTTTCTTTTTGTTGGAGAGCTCAAAGTGCGTATTACTACTTTAAAAAGCATTATAATAAAAAAACTGCTTTTGAAGTTAAACTTTTATTATTTTTTGCTTTAATAATAAAAATGCCCCAATTTGTATTTCATCATTTTTTAAAAAATCAAAACAAAGATTCTAATTTACTAAAAATCTATTGGATAACTTTAAAAAAAATTACCACTGGTAAAATCTGATGAGAAACAAATTGAACTCTCAAAATTTTTCAGAAATTTATTCAACCCAAAGGCAAAAAGAGGATAAAGAAACGGTTTGGGTATATTATGTTACTCGGAAAATTTCTTTTTGGATTACCCCTTTTTTCTTAAAATTAGGAATATCAGCAAATCAAGCTTCTTTTATAACCATTATTACCGGAATTGTGGCGGCTATTTTAATAATGATAGGTGATTATTGGATAGTTTTGGCTGGAGCAATTTTAATGCAATTTTGGTTAATACTTGATTCAATTGATGGAAATATCGCTCGCTATCGAAAAACATTTACTTCCTTTGGTAAATTTTTAGAAGAATTAGATGGAACCATAATGTCTGCTTTATTTTTTTCAAGCATCGGGGTTGCTGCCTCCGGGATACCGGGCTTTATTCCTTTTTCTATTGATATACCCTCTTATTGGTTTATAATCTTAGGAATAATCACTTCCTTTTCTGTGATTTTTAGGCATTTAATATCTCGGCATTTTCAGGCAATATTTTTCCAAAACAAGGAATTTAGAAATGAATCTTTATTTGAGTTAGGATTTCTCCCCAACTTTTATAGATCAGCAATAAAATTTTTAGGAATTTATAGCTTAGCCCAACCTTTATTAATTTTAGCTGTAATATTTAATTTTTTAGGATTGTATACAATTGTTTATTTTCTAATGAATATTGTCGGAATGTTTGTTAATATAACCTTGATTATTTTAAAAGCGAAAAAAGAATAACAAAATCAATTATTAAATTTAATTATGTCTAAAAAACAAGTTTTTATTATCATTCCCGTTTTAATTTGTATTTTAATTGGGGCAATTTATTTTGCTTGGTTAGAGTCAACAAAATCAAGTTATCTTAAAGAGGAAATTAACAGATTAAAAATAGAGGTTGCTGAACTGAAAACAGAAAAAGAAGTCCTTCTTGAAAATATAGCTGAACTTAAAAAAGAACTAGAAGAAATAAAAGCTAATCTTCCGATTATTATCCCCGATTTGAATATTGGTTTTCGTGAACCTATCCGAATAATTACCCATAGTGGTTATATAGACCCAGTACCCCATACCATTGAGGCAATTAAAAAAGCGATTGATTTAGGAGTATATGGTATTGAAATTGACATCCAATTTACAAAAGATTATATTCCAATTCTTCTTGATGTTCCTGATATGAGCTCTCCCTTTAACCAAATCACTGGTGGAATAGATAAAAATTGTACAGAGCTTACATTAAAGGGCATAAAACAATATAAAGTAAAAGGATTATATGAAATTCCAACCCTTGATGAAGTATTAGAATTTCTTAAAGGGAAAACCAACTTATTAATTATTGACACAACCTGGATGCCCGTTCTTCCAGAAAACATGGACAGAGAAAAAGAAGTTATGGTAATTCAAGACACTATATCCAGACATAATGCCGAAGATTTTGCAATCATTCAAACTGCCGACACCTCTTTTACAAAATATATTAACTTTGATAAATATAAAGTTGCCTGGAACACATCTGATATCCAGCATGACTATAATATTTCCTTTTACACTCTAAATCCTGGCTGGGAGATTACCCCCGAAAAAGTAAAAGAAATACATCAAGCTGGTGCAGAAGTTATACCGGTAAATGTAGCTTATTCAGACGCCAAGGCAGAAGAAAAATTTTACCTAACCACTTTACTAAAAGGCTCTAAATATATTATGGTTGATTATGTTGAGAATTTTAAAGAATTTTGTAAAAAATATAAAATTCCAATTTATGAAAAAAAATAATTTTAATTAACATGAAAAGCTCAAATTTTGGAGAAGAAATCATTTATTATCAAGAAAATAATCCTCAAAATAATTCCAAAATATTGGAAAATTTGCTTTCAAAAAATGGTTTTAAGAATTTTAATCCCGAAGGAATAACTAGTTATCTTACTTTTAGATATCCTATCGGAGACTTAACTATGTTTGAGGGGTATAAAAAGGTTCCTTGTGGCTCTGAGGTTAAAAATGGAAGAATAGGAACTTATTGGTATCCAGAATTTGAAGAGAAGAAAATTTCTTTTGAAAAAGCAAAAAAGAAAGTAGAAGAGCTTTTAATTAAATCTATTAAAAAATTAACTAAGGGGAAAAAGTTTGCTGTTCCCTTTAGCGGAGGAATTGATAGTTCTTTAGTGGTAGCTATCTGTCGAAAGATTTACCCTAATAAAAAAATTTACACTTACAGTGCTGGTTTTTATGGTGATGATGAATTTGAATATTCAAGATTGGTAGCTCAGAAGTTTAATACCATCCATAAAGAAAAAGTTTTGTCTAAAGAAGACTATATCGGTGAGAATTCTTTATTAAGATCCTTAATCAGGCAGAAAGCAGAACCTTTGCACCCAAATGAAATCGCTTTAGCTGAAATAGAAAAGATGGCTAGAGAAGACGGTTGTGAGATAGCTCTTTGCGGTGAAGGGGGAGATGATATTTTTGGGGGGTATGGACAAAATTTAAGAATGTATCTAAATTACAAAGAAGGTATTCCTTTTTTTGGATTCTTTTTGAATAATTATCGTTATTTTTCCTTAGAAGATAGAAAAAAAATAATAATAGAGGAATATTTAGTAGATGACTTTGAATTGTTAAATCCATTTTTAGATGAGAAAGAAATACCCGAAGATATTAGGAATAAAATTTTTTACTTTATCCAAAAAATTCACACCCCTGGCTTAACTATCAGAGGGGCTAATGCTATGAGATTTAATCATTTAGAGCCAGGTTTCCCTTATTTAGACTCAGAATTAGTCAATTTCGTTAATTCTTTACCTTTTGAATATAAATTACATTGGAAATCCAAAGAACATGAAAAAAAAGCTAAAAGTATGTATTTTAGAGATATAAGTGAAAAAATGGATATCCCAAAGTATATCTTAAAAAAGATAGCTGAAAAATATCTTCCCGATAAAATCATTTATCGGAAAAAATATGGCTTCCCGGTACCTTTTGAAAAATGGTTTAAAAATCTTAAGGAGTGGCCATTAAGCAAAGAAATTTTTAAAACCAATGATATTAGCCGATTTAACGGCTGGGGAAAATTTATGCTAATTAATTTAAATGCCTTTATTGAAGAATTTAATAGATATAAGAAATAATATGCAGATAAGGCCTAAAATAATAATATTAGCAGCTGGTAAGGGTGAGAGACTTATGCCTTTAACTAGAAATACGCCCAAGCCCTTGTTGGATTTGGGGAATGGTAAAACTTTATTTGAAGAACAATTAGAACAAATGCAAAAGTCCAAAGCTATTGGCGAAGTGGTTTTAGTTACTGGTTATTTGGCTGAACAGATTGAAGCAAAAATGAAATTCTGGCAAGAATCTGGAGCAAAAATAACTACGGTCTATAATCCTTTTTATGAGGTCTCCAATAACCTGATTTCTTTATGGTTGGTTAAACATCAAATGGATGAGGATTTTATTATCACTAATGGCGATAATTTATTTGATTACGAGGTTTTTCAAAATTTAGTGCAAAATCACCAAAATGGCATATTCTTAACAATCTGCAAAAGAGAAAAATATGGTGGCGACGATATGAAAGTTATTTTAGATAATGAAAAAGTCGTCCAGGTCAGTAAGCTCATTGATAATGAAAAAGCCGACGCTGAATCAGTTGGCTTAGTATTGGTTTCGGGCGAAAAACATAAAGAATTATTCAAAGACAGCTTAGAAGAATTGGCAAGAAATAAAGAATATCTTAATAAATATTGGTTGGAAGTTTTTAACTTAATGTCTAAAAGGGGCATAATGGTTAATACTTTTGAGATAGATAAAAACAAATGGCAGGAAATTGATTTCCACCCTGATTTAGAAAGTTTAAGATTAAAATTTAAAAAGGAGTAACGCCCCCTTAATTTAATGAATTTTAAAGAATTACCATTTGTTTCAATTATTGTCCCTTGTCGAAATGAAGAAAAATTTATTGGAAAGTGTTTAGATTCTATAGTTAATAATGATTATCCAAAAGACAGATTAGAAGTTTTAATTGGAGAAGGAATGGGCGAAGATAAAACAAGGGAAATCATTGAAGGGTACATCAGAGAACATTCATTTATTCAACTTTTTGATAATCCAAAGAAAATTGCTCCGATTGCCCAAAACATCGGCCTTAAGAAGGCAAAAGGCAAAATTATTATAATAATGGATGCCCATAGTACTTATGCAAGAGATTATATATCAAAATGTCTGGAGTATTTGAACAAATATAATGCTGATAATGTGGGTGGGGTAATAATAACGGTTCCTAGAGAGAATACCCTTGTGGCTAAAGCCATTGCCTTTTCACTGTCTCATCCTTTTGGTGCCGGTAATTCTTATTTTAGGATAGGTTCAAAAAAACCAAGATGGGTCGATACCGTACCTTTTGGTTGCTATAAAAGAGAAATTTTTGAAAAAATAGGATTTTATAATGAAAAATTGGCTAGCAGTTACGATATGGATTTTAATTTAAGATTAGGAAAAGCCGGTGGGAAGATTCTTTTGGTTCCGGATATCGTAAGTTATTATTATGCCCGGTCCACTCTCAAAGCTTTCTGGGGGCATAACTTTTATGATGGGATTTGGGTTATCTACCCTCTCAGATTTGGTATAAAGATTTTTTCTTGGAGACATTTAACTCCCTTGGTATTTGTAACCGGTCTAATAGGATCGGGTATATTATCGATTTTCTTTTGGCCCTTCTTTTTTATATTTTTGTTTATAATCGGCCTGTACCTTTTTACTAATATTTATTTTTCTATTGAAATCGGGGTAAAAGAAAAAGATATTAGATTTTTGTTTCTGATGCCAATCGCTTTTGCTACTCGACATATTGGTTACGGTTTAGGCTCAATTTGTGGATTGATTAAAATTTTAATATAAAAATAATGGAAGAGAGAAAACAAAAAGAGATTGAATATTACGATGAAAAGGCTGGAGAAAAATCCCGAGAAAATTCTGGATTTTGTGATTTCGAGGGATTTCAACCCCAATATCTATCCAGTTTTAGATTTCTCTATTATTTGTTAAAAGGAAACTGCCAAGATAAAATAATTTTAGATTATGGTTGTGGCAACGGCGTTCATGCTATTCCTTTGGCAAAAATGGGAGCTGAAAAGGTGATTGGAATTGATTTATCAGAAAAATCTTTAGAGATTGCCAGAGAAAGGGTAAAGAGAGAGGGATTAGAAGAAAAAGTTGAATTTCTGAAAATGGATTGTGAGAAAATGGAATTTCCTGATAATTATTTTGATATCATTTTTGATGGTGGAACTTTCTCATCTTTGGACCTTAATTTAGCTTATCCTGAATTATCAAGGATTTTAAAACCAGGCGGTTTTTTAATCGGTATTGAAACATTTGGTCA
>Ga0210057_1008394_pt1 | contig 12244 bp, 9 predicted proteins | sample CryGeyCG2114_010_2_FD_183968 | JGI IMG/M metagenome (GOLD analysis project Ga0210057, IMG submission 183968) | Groundwater microbial communities from aquifer - Crystal Geyser CG10_big_fil_rev_8/21/14_0.10 (SPAdes) (version 2) | ecosystem: Environmental > Aquatic > Deep subsurface > Groundwater ...
ATTGAAAAGAAAGGAGCAAGTGAACGCGCTTATGGAGTTCATAGACGCGAAACTGACTAAAAATATGTCTATTTTACAAGCGAAACAACAATTAATTAACTGTCAATTATGTTCGTGGACTTGAACAATTTGGGTGAAAAAATGTTTTTGACATGTCTACTGAATTTAATTAAGGCAACTAATTGCGTATAACGTTGCCGATATCCGAAGTTTTCACGGAACGCAGTGGAGTGAAAATTTGGGTGAGCATTTGGCGTTAGCCAAGCGCGAACCGGATATCGTGCTGTTATATGATGTACATGTTTTCCTTTAATTCCGATATCAATCGGGATTGCTCTAAAAAAGAATTTTAATTTTGTTTTTTTGTTTTGAAAAAATGAAAGAGGGGTTAGGGGTGAATTTCATTTTTTCAAAACTCCTTATTCTCTTCAAATAAAAGGCAAAAAGGAAGGGGTTTAAGGGGAGGGAATTTTTGTCTTTTATTTGTTTCTGTGCATTTTTAATTTAATTCATCTGCCATCAACTCTGCCTGTTTCAAGACATTCTCTGTTGCAATCAATTGCTCATCCGGCGGATAGCCATATCGATTCAAAATCCTTTTTACATCACGACGCAATCGCGCGCGAACACTTTCTTTTAGTGTCCAGTCAATTGTTGCATTACCTTTAACGCTTCTAAAAACTTCAATCGCGATTGCGGCCAATTGTTTGTCTCCTAAAACTTCTCTTGCATTTTCGTTATTGGCAAGAGCATCGTAAAAAGCTAATTCGTCCTCGCCAAGATTCAATGCTTCACCGCGTTTGTCCGATTCTCGAATATCTTTTGCCAATTTAACCAATTCTTCAATAACTTGTGCCGCAGTCAAAAGATTATTTTGATATTTTTTAATTGCACTTTCCAACATTTCAGAAAGTTTTCGGCTTTGGATAAAATTCTTTCGCATTCTCATTTTAATTTCGTCATTCAATAATTTCTTCAAAAGTTCCAAAGCAAGATTTTTTCTTTCCATTCCTTGAATTTCAGACAAAAATTCATCAGACAAAATTGAAATATCGGGCTTTTTTATTCCTGCCGCGTCAAAAACATCAATAATACCTTCTGAAACAACTGCTTTATCTACAATCTGGCGAATAGCGGTTTCAATTTCAGCATCAGATTTACCTGATCCAGCTGGTTCAAATTTTGTTAATCGCGCTTTCACCGCTTGGAAAAATCCGATTTCATCCTTTATTTCCATTGCTTTGAGGTTTGGAACAGACAAAGCAAAGGCTTGCGACAATAAGGCGACTTGTTTTGTATATCTATTTTTCCCGTCTTCTAATCCAAGGATGTGTTCTTGCGCCTCAAGTATAATTGTAAGTTTTGCTCGTGTATCTGCTGAAAAATATTTTTTATAATCAAAACCATTAAACATCTGCTCAACAATTTCAAATTTCTCAAGCATCGCCGCTACCGCTTCATTCTGATCAAGTGTCGGCGCGCCTTTGCCACCACTTTGCGTGTATGTTGCAAGCGCTGTCTTTAAATCCGAAGCAATACCGATATAATCAACAATTAAACCACCCGGCTTATCTTTAAATACTCGATTCACGCGCGCGATAGCTTGCATGAGATTGTGTCCGCGCATCGGCTTATCTACATACATTGTATGTAAACAAGGAACATCAAAACCAGTGAGCCACATATCACGAACAATAACTAACTTCAATTCGTCGCTTTCATTCTTGAAGCGGTCGCCGATGGCTTTTCTGTCTTGCTTGGTCGTGCTATGTATCTGCCAATTTTCGGGATCAGATGATGATGAAGTCATTACCACTTTGATCGCACCCTTATTTGAATCTATATTATGCCAGTCAGGACGAATTTTTATGATTTCTTCATAAAGTTCAACTGCTATTCTTCGGCTCATACAAACAATCATTCCTTTTCCCTCAAACGCTTCACGCCGTTTTTCAAAATGATCCACAAGGTCGATGGCGACAACTTTCAATCTGTCGCGATGTCCGACGATCGCTTCTAATTGGGCCCACTTTGCTTTGGCTTTCTCTTTAGCGGTGCTTTCCTCGCCTTCGGTGATTGTTTCAACCTCCTCATCAAGTTTTGCTGCCTCCTCCGGCTTCAAATGAACTTTCGCCAAGCGTGATTCGTAATAAATGCGAACTGTTGCGCCATCTTCAACTGCTTGGGCGATATCATACACATCAACATAATTGCCAAATACTGCCGGAGTAGAGGCGTCCTCTTTTTCGATTGGCGTGCCGGTAAATCCGATAAATGAAGCGTGAGGCAAAGCGTCGCGCAAATATTTTGCGAATCCGTATTTAGTAATTATCTCGCCATTCTTTTCCGTTGTTTTTGCGCCAAATCCATATTGACTGCGATGTGCTTCATCAGCAATAACGATGATATTTTTTCTTTCAGATAACAAATCAAAATTTGCCGATCCGTCTTCTGGAAAGAATTTTTGAATAGTCGTAAATATTATCCCGCCACCGGCAACCCTCAAAAGTTCTTTTAGATTTTCGCGGTTATGAGCTTGTACCGGCTCTTGACGAAGCAATTGCTTGCAGGAAGCAAAAGTGTCAAAAAGCTGATCATCTAAATCGTTCCTGTCCGTAATAACAACAATTGTCGGATTGTTTAATTCTAAAACGGATTTCCCGGTATAAAAAACCATTGAGAGTGATTTTCCGCTTCCTTGCGTATGCCAAACTACACCTGCCTTGCCGTTTCCTTGCTCGCTTGTTGCTCGCAAGGTTTCCTCAATTGCTTTATTAACCGCAAAATATTGATGATAGGCGGCAATCTTTTTTATATTCACGACAGATGACAAACCAGTTTTTGCATCCTCTTTTTTGCTTTTTTCAAAAACAATAAAGTGCCGAATCAAGTCAAGCAAAACCTGTTTTCCAACCATTCCTTTGATAAGAGTTTCAATCTGTGGAGTAGTCGCTGTATCTTCTTTGTAGCCGTCACTTGATTTCCACGCAAGAAAGCGGGAAATATCAGAGGAAATAGTTCCAGCGCGGGCATCCAACCCATCAGAAGCAATGAGCGCGGCATTGTAGTAAAAAAGCGAAGGGATAGCGTTTTTATAATTTTGCAGTTGTGTAAATGCTTTGGCAACAGTTGCGTTTTCATCAGTCGGATTTTTAAGTTCAATCACAACCAAAGGCAAGCCATTCACAAACAAAACCACATCCGGACGTTTGTTGATATTATTTTCAATTACTGTAAATTGATTGCACGCCAAAAATTCGTTATTCTCCGGATTCGCAAAATCTACCAACCACACTTTATCGCCCTTGATTCCTTCTTCGCCCATGACTTCAATTTCTATACCTTCGGTGAGCAGTCGGTGAAATGCTTCGTTATTATCAATTAAATTTTGACTTGGCAAATTCAAAACCTGTCGCAAGGCCTGTTCACGCGCTTCTTCTGAAATAGTGGGATTGATTGCTTCGATCGCTCGTTTAAGACGATTTTTCAAAACCACCTCGCCTAAATTTGGTCGTTCAAGCTCTTGTTCTTCGGGCGATAAATATTGCCAGCCTTTATTTTCCAAAAGCTCAATGACAAATTCTTCAATTGTTGATTCAAATATTTTGGTCATAATTTTAAAATAATTTCCTGGCAAAAGCCGTTTTTAAATCAGTTACTTCTTGCGTGGTAAGCATTTCATCCTTTTCCTCAAGAATCCATGTAAATAAATTTCTCGTGTATCCGTGCCCTAATATTCTGAAAATTTGCGGATTATCAATACCGGCACGAATAACTCGTTTCAATTCAATTTCAGTAAGGTAATTTTCTAGTGGAATTAAATTTGAGCAAATTGATCTCGTAGAAACAAAATTTTCAGATTTTTCTAATCTCTCAATCAAATCAGTTTTTTCATTTATAAATGAAAGTAATTCCTCCTTGTATGCTTCAATATCACTATACAAAGCTCTACTTGGGGTTAATTGAATACCACGAACAACGACTTCTTCCTCACTACTTTCATCAATGTATCTATTAAATTCGTCATTTTCTTCATAATAAACTCGGCTTCTATCTTTTAAGTCTTCAGCATGACAAACTATAAGGAAACTAGAAATAAGGTCTGAAGATGAAATAACTAACTCAATCAGATATCTATCAAATTTTTCTGACTGAATATCTCTACCATGTGCAAAAAAACCATGCGTATTTCTAAACTCACCTAAAACACGGACGATATTTTCAAATGAACCTATTACAGATTTTGCGCTTTCTAGTTCTTCCTCGGTAATTTTTCTAAAAACAGGCAGTGATTCAAAAGCCGTTTTTACGACTTTTTGAATGCTCCAGTTTTGTTCACAAACTATTCCTTTGTCAGCTAAAATTGTTTTTGAAATATTTTCAACGAGGCTTTTGGCGCCATCAAGTGCAACATTCGGATCTGTTTCTTTGTTTTGTTCAACTAGAACAATGTAGGATTCTAATCCATTCCATCTATCTTTTCCTGCAATTGCTTCTTTTAGTTTCTGCATAGTATTTATCTATCAAATTCTTTTACTCTAACCTCGCCTTTCATTAATTTTGGCAACAGCGTGTCGCGCAGAACGGAGAGGGTTTGAATTTGTGAACTGTTATCATTTATTTTTTTAATCAATTTATTAGCGACCATTCCAAATTGATCAAGTGTTTTTCTATCTGCAATTATTATTTCAATTTCCTTGGTTTTAATCGGACTCAAATTTTGTTGCGCAGTGCCCGATGCCGTGCTTTGCAACAGAAAAAAAATTGAATCTTGCAAGAATAATAAATATGTAAAAGCATAATCAATCGGATTTTTTTCTTTTAGCTTTGCCACTCGCTGATTCAGTAAAAAATTTTCACCATTCACTAAACAAATCCTACCAACATTACCAGTTAATGAAAGCAAAATATCACCAGAATCTAATTTACAATAATCAGGCATACTTTCTGGCAACTTTGTGAGTCTATCTTTTGTTTCAGAATCAAAGTATCTATCCTGAACATTTTTAATCGTAACTAGTTTAAATTCCCCTGTTTGCGAAAAATCGGATGACGAGAAGGCAAACCCTGATAAAATATCAATCAAATCTTTTATTTTCCCCACCCTCCACCCCTCCGAAATATCACCCATTTCGGAATCAATCATTTGTCCGGTCGCGCCGGGGAAATTAAAATTCACAAACCATTCTTTGAAAATCGCTTGTGCGGTTGCTTCAAGAGTTTTGTTCTGCTCGAACAAAAGCTCAATCTTATCATCCAAAGACGACAACACTGTCGAAATCGCGCGCTGTTCATGGAGTGAAGGGGTTAAAAACTCTAAAGATTCAAAGGTAGTTTTATTCAATATTGGCATCGTAGAACCGCCAACTGCAATATTTCGCAAAATTGTGTATGAATCTTTTAATAGATAGAAAAAATAATCTTTGTCATTATCTGAATTGATCTTAATCGAATTTATTTGCTGATTTGTAAGTGCCTCATTTTCATTCATTACTACTTTTCCCATATCAGAACCAATACAGGTTACTACAACCGATTTTGACGGGATGATCATTTTTTTAAATCTATTAGCCCCATCTTCTGATAATTTTCTCGCAACATTTTTCAAATATTTTGAATCGGTATTAATATCTGTTGGGGTAATAAAATCTAAAAAATCGCCCCAGTCATCAGGATTATCTTTTGAAGGAGTTTTACCAGTAACAGTAATGCCAACTGCCCCCAGAGTCGTCATTTTCCAGCCTTTTGGAATTGTGGTTGTTTGATCTGCCATAGTTATTCCAAATTAAATCCAACATTTTTTAGTTGTTTTTTTATTTCCTCATCCAATTTTTTTTCTTCCACCATCTGCTCTGCAAGTGTTTTAGTAAGACCAGTGATTTTTTCTTTAAACGGAATACCATCATCTTCCACGTCTTTAATACCTACATATCGCCCCGGTGTAAGAACAAAATTGTGCTTGGTGATTTCTTCAATATTGGCAGACTTACAAAAACCTTTGATATCTTCGTATTTTCCATCTTGTTTACGCCATTCGTGATATGTTTCGGAAATTTTGGCGATATCTTCTTCGGTAAATTCGCGGTGAGTGCGGTCTGACATAAATCCGACTTCGGATGCGTCGATAAACAAAACTTCTCCTGTTCGTTTGCGGTCGCCATTACCCGTACGCTTACGGGAAATAAACCAAATACAAGCCGGAATGCCTGTGTTATAGAAAAGCTGTTTTGGAAGCGCGACAATACAATCTACCAAGTCCTTTTCAATAAGTGTTTTTCTGATTTCACCCTCGTTGTTTGTTTGAGACGATAGTGAGCCGTTAGCCAAAACACACGCCATCACACCTTTTGGCGAAAGATGATAAATCATATGCTGAAGCCAAGCATAATTGGCATTGCTTGCCGGTGGCATGCCATATTGCCAGCGCGGATCATTTTGCAAAAGTTGCCCCGACCAGTCGCTATCGTTGAAAGGTGGGTTAGCAAGTACAAAATCTGCTTTCAAATCTTTATGTAAATCATTCAAAAACGATCCTTCGGTATTCCATTTCACTTGACTTCCATCAATTCCGCGAATAGCCAAATTCATCCGGCACAAACGATAGGTTGTCTGATTGCTTTCTTGTCCGTAAATAGAGATGTCATCAATGTTTCCTTTGTGGCTTTCTACAAATTTTTCACTCATAATAAACATTCCGCCGCTTCCGCAAGCTGGATCAAAAACTCTGCCTTTGTATGGTTCAATCATTTCAACCATTATGCGAACAATTGATTTTGGAGTGTAAAATTGTCCGCCTTTTTTGCCTTCGGCATTAGCAAATTCACCCAAGAAATATTCATACACTCTGCCGAGCAAGTCTTTTGATCTTGCCGCCTCGTTTCCGAGCGCGATATTGCCAATCAAATCAATTAGTCCGCCGAGTGCGGCTTTGTCTAAATTAGGGCGAGCATACACTTTCGGCAAAATTCCTTTAAGTGTTGGATTTTCCTTTTCAATCGCTTCCATTGCATCATCAAGGTCTTTTCCGATTGACGGAAGTTTTGCTCGCGAATGGAGAGATGACCATCGGGCAATTTGAGGAACGAAAAAGACATTTTCAGCCCGATATTCATCCGGATCTTCCGGATTAGCACCGGAAAAATCACCTTTGCCTTCTTTAATTTTGTTATACAACTCTTCAAAGGAATCCGAGATGTATTTCAAAAATATAAGCCCAAGTACAATGTGCTTGTATTCGGCGGCATCCATGTTCTTGCGCAATTTATCCGCCGCTTTAAAAAGAGTTTTCTCAAATTGTTCTATTTTTTGTGAGTTGTTTTTTGCCATAGGATTTTTTCTCAAGTTAAGTAATTGTATTGTATTCCTTTTCCCCTTATAAATAAATCGTTTTCGTAGCGGAGCGGAGAAAACACCATATACCCCTTTCTAATAAATAAAAAACAAAATTTAAATTCTTTTTTAGAGCTGGGCGATAGCCCAAAAGTAAAACATGCATTTTGCACAACGTATCGGCATCATCTGAAGTGCGAAGCATTTGGGTGTAGCGTAGCGAAACCAGATATGCACTAGTTGTGCGATGTCGAATTCCGAGGCATTAATCAATGAGAAAATCCAGCTGTTCTTTAGGTATACCGATTGAAAGTCCATGCTCAACTGCGGGTGTCCACGAAGATTTATCATCATAGTTAAACTCAAACTTCTTACCGTGAAAAATCGCAATAATATCTCTATTTTTCCAGAAGTGCATATACCACTTGGGTTTAATATTCTCAGACAACCTAGCTATATCTTCGTTGGTAACCGTCACAGTGTAAAGATGCCACCTTTCTGCTGGATTTTCATCCTTAGAAATTCTAAAACCAATAATTTTAAAATCGTTTAATACACGATTATCGTTTAAACTTTCCTCAACTATGGTTCCTTTGTAAGTGTCTGACATATATTTATTTTAAAATTATTGGTTTGCCTCGGAATTCGATTTCGCACAACTAGTGCATATCTGGAATGTTTTTCAGATATGCTGCCCAATCAGGTATGTTATATGGAATAAACATTAAATAATATCAATATACCAAAACAAGCTCTATTCCTATATTACGCCAGTAAATTGAATAGTGCAATCAAGCTTATTTTAAATATATTTTTTTAGGGACAATTAGTCGCCTTCGAAAACCCATCCTCAACGGCCTCTTGCTCGGTCTTAAAATACTGCTCTCCTTTGGACAAATCAATCTTTACGGTATTATAATTATCACACCCGGGAACAAGATATGTTTTCCCATATCCCCGAGTGGAGATATTGCCCTTTATAATATGCTCCGCGCTCGGCGGCTCGTCATTGTTCTCGCGCCGTTCGGAAAGCTCGTCTTCATAATCGCATTCAGCCCAAAGCCCGCGCTTGAAGCGGATTGCCTCCTCTTGCGCTGAAATTAATAAATCCCGGTACCTATTATCCGGAGGGCTTGCTTGAGCAAGGGCAAAACCTTGGCGCACTATTTTGTCATTCATTAAAATATTATCCTGATTTTCCGTATCAGTTTCAAGAATAACATACCGCAGAATCCTATCATAAGCATCCTTATCAGAAATATCTTTTTCCAGCTTCACCCGCGTATTCTCAAGCATATTTTTTAAAAATTCAGTTGATTCGCTATAATAGCATTCTCCCTTTTCAGGAGAATCAATGCCAATCAAACGCACTTTTTGGCCATCTGCAATTTTAATGGTATCGCCATCAATTACTTTTGAGACAGTGGTGCTGTTTTCCAAAGAAGAGGGGATGCGCGCTTGGTTTGATAATAATAATCCAACAACAACCGCAAGAACCGCGATTATTATATTTTTTATGGCATCTATATGCTTTATTTTTTTCTTCATATTTATTTTTCCCAATCCGAAATTATAATTTTCTTGCCAACGCGCTTAACAACAACCTTTTGCTTCTCCCTCCAGCCAAGCTTTTCAACATCCTCCATAGGAATGGAGACCACCAAACTGCCGCCTAAGCGGGTAATTTTTCGGATATCATTATCTTTTAGCTTTCTTCTCGCCATATTTTTATTATTAATGGTTTAATTTTGCCGTATGTATATATTTTAATATATATTAAAATATATACAAGAGTGGATAAGCTGGAATATTTTTACATAGAAAAAACAGGATAAAAATCCTGTTCTTTCTCCTGACTTGTCCCTTTTAGTATGACAACCCAAGTCTTGATAAAATTGTTTTAATTTCAGCAGATAATTCCGACCGCATTGTAATTTCCTCTCCAGTAAGCATATTTTTAATTCTGGCGTCGGTAACGCTCTTTAAAATCTTGATAATCTGTCTGGTTGAAATGTCGGTTTTGATTTCCATGTATTTGCAGATGGTCAGAGCCACAAAGCAGATCAGAATATGGACCTCGATCGTCTCTCGTTTAAAATGATAAATCGGTCTGATTTCCAAATCGCTTTTAGCTATCCTGAATGCCAGCTCTACGTGCCACAGGTTATGATATTGCTTGACGATAGTTTCATTGTCGATCTCTTCCGGCAGATTAGTGTAATACCCCTTGATTCCCAGAAGCAGTTTGGTTTTCTCTATCAGCTCGTCATTCATTTCCAGTTCGGTCTTGTTTTTGCCTTTGACGAATTTAGCCCGTCTAGCCCGTCCGGGATTTTTTAAGAGCATTTCCGCCTTCTTAATCTGCTTGTCCATATCAGACTTGTCCTTGCGGTAGCGTTTTTCGCTCCAATCGCAGACCAACGTTCCGTGTTCTGTTTCTATTCTGATATTGGCTTTGTTTTTCCGTTCCAGCTTCAGATCAATCTCCTTGCTCAGCTTACCCGGCAGATTGCCGAGGCGCGCTCCGACGATATATGACAATCCATTAACATTAAGCGCTTTGACATTGTCCAGGCTCAGCATGGCGGCATCAGCCACTACCGTCAGCTCTTTGATATCATGCTTTCTTTTAAAAGTGGAAATGATCGGGATGAACGTCTTGCCTTCGAATTCATTGCCTCGAAACATATCGTAGGCGACCGGAAACCCTTGGGCGTCCACGATCAAGCCGATCAGGACCTGCGGCTGCTGCGATTTGTTGTCTTTCGAGAATCCCGGTTTCCGCAACTCGTCTGACTGGAAAGTTTCGAAATAGAGCGTGGTCACATCGTAAAAAACAAGAGAGAAATCGAAATTAAATTCATTTTTAGCCAGAGCTAAAATTTTGTTTTCTGTTTTGTCTTTTAACAAAGCGAATTCCGGCAGGTAGCGGTAGAAATCCTTGCGTAGATATTTGATATTGAAAAATTCATTGAGCAGTTCCAGGGAATAGAGCTTGGACGCCGGTTCGATAATGCGGATGATGACCAGATCCATAAACATGGCTTTATCGGTCAAAGAGCAAAAATCGAAATGTCCGGCGACCCGCATCAGAACTTCGTGGATAAATCCATAACGCACGCCCAGGTATCGGCATTTGTCGAGTTGGATGAAATTAGCGCCTAACTGGTTAACCGGAAATAGGGGCGCTTGTTTAGAGGCTTTTTCAATCCAGACAGAGGCTGACTTTTTCAGAGCGTTTAATTCCTCCACATTATGGGCGCTGCCGATGTGCGTCGCTACGGTCAGCTTGCGATTTTCGTATCTGACCACTTGGACAGCCGTCGCTTTAGAGGAAGTTTTAGTTGTGCGAATATGGTACATAAGGGCATGATTATTACCCTTAGTATGACAAATTTAATTTTTTTAGACAATTTTTATTATACTTTAGCTAAATTATTTTTTAGATTTTGGCGAAGGTACAAGTCAGGAACTGGCGTTGCTTTGGAAAATCTTGAAAGTTATAAGCGAAGCATTTTAGCTACGAGTTAAAAGATAATAAAAAGGTATCTGACACTTTTCCTCCAGTGTCTGGTACCTTTTTAATTTGACACAACAAAAAGAAAGCCCAACCGATTTTTTGGTTGGGCTTTTTGTGATGGGTTGAAGCAAGATGCTACCTGCAAAATCCTCCGCCAGGCGGGCGCTCTCTTTTCTGCGCGCACCAGCTTTGGATTTTCTGGATGCGATTGAGATTTTTTGCTGATTTTTCAGCCATCTCAATCGCAATTTCAAAATCATCAATTTCTTTGCCAGCAAAGCCGTCCTCCGCGGCTTCGTTGGAATTATTTTCAGGCATGTTCTTCCTCCCCATTGTGATGGATGAGATTTGAGACGTGAACTGCAGATTTACCAACAAGAAATGCTTTTCGGCCCACCTCCTTTTCTAGCCATGCGATTCCAAGTATGGTTTCTACGTTAGGATTGATAGATGCTGCTTCTGCGATACACCTTTCTTCGGTGCTACATGGGTGTATCCATGATTTTTCACCGATACCTATGCGCCAGAAAAGAACATTTAATTGTCCGAGCGCTTTTGGCAAGCAGAAAAAGAGGAATCCATCTATTCTACTGGACGAAAGCATAAGGATTTCCCAAATCCTCTGATCAACTTCCAGAGAAAGATTATCGTTTTGTTTCATCTTTTCACCTCCCAAAAGATATTATAAGTGATAACACATGAATTGTAAATAACGATTGAAAGAGCGATAAAAATAAAAAACTGGCCAAGAGACCAGATTATTTAGTGATTTTGCTTTGATTAATTACGCAAACATAAATACCTGATCTCTTAAGTCAGCTTAAAATAAAAGCTAAAGAAATAGATATTTGCATGTTGCATGTTAGGGATATAGTATCACAAACAATATTTTTGTCAAAACGGCCTGTGGATAAGCGTTTGACAAATTTTTAGAGCAGGATTATACTTTGGATAAGTATGAAATCAGCTCAAATAAACAACATGATTGTTGTCCTCTTGCTTAGCCAATCGGCTAGGTAAGTTTTGAGTTGATTTGATACAGAAATCGCGAAACACCTAGTCAAATAAACAGCTAGGCGTTTTTTGTTTTATTGATCTTTTCAATGTAGTATACTCAAATCAATCTTTCATTTTTCTTTTAAGAAAGGCGGTGAGAAGATGCCTGAACAGTACGCAATTTTTGTGTATGATGATCCGCAGATTGTGCGCCTTCTGCAGTTGCATGGAATTATTAGTTTTGCAGAAGATTGTTCAAATGGGAGGGTGCGATTTAGAGTGTCGCATGAAGTTTCTTGGACAGAAGCGGATCATATCTTTGACATTGTTTTTGGCAATACGCTCAGATACTGTCCGCAACCACTGGTTACTATTGGTTGCATTAACTAAAAAGGAGGA
>Ga0210057_1008397_pt1 | contig 12244 bp, 12 predicted proteins | sample CryGeyCG2114_010_2_FD_183968 | JGI IMG/M metagenome (GOLD analysis project Ga0210057, IMG submission 183968) | Groundwater microbial communities from aquifer - Crystal Geyser CG10_big_fil_rev_8/21/14_0.10 (SPAdes) (version 2) | ecosystem: Environmental > Aquatic > Deep subsurface > Groundwater ...
TTTTACTTTTTATCATTTGTTAATTTTATTTCTAATGCGTGAGCACTTCCCAATAAGTTCTAATATTTGATGGGTCGTGCCACGGGTACTAATTTGCTAACAACGGATTAAGCCTTTGTTAGCAAGCAAACTTAATAATGTTCACACCCATAGATTATAAAGGATATCCTTACGAGTATCAAATATACTGGGGATAACCCTTCGACAAGCTCAGGGTAAACCATATACTACAGGATTTTTAGGCTTTAAGCAAGGCCCACCTTCGCTAAAGCTACGGACGGGCGAGGCTATAACGGCTCCAGCGTTTTTCCCCAATTCTCCTTAGAACACCTGTATGAACCATGGCCGATAGCTCTCTTTGAATGGTTTTTTCGCTACAACCATTGATTAGGGGGGAAACATCCTTAATCATAATCTCTTTCTTACGCTTTAAGAGGCCTATAATAATGCTCTGTCTACCGTTTTTCTTTACTGAAATAGCTCCAAATCCTTTTAGATATTTCCCTTCTGGAGCCTTGTATTCAATTTTGTCCTTTATAATTATATTTTCTTCTATCTCTCTTGCTTGAGGCTTGGGTGATTCAATTTTTAGTAAGTCTGAAATATCTATAGATTGACCAATAGTAGCAAGATATTTGTTTAGCTCCTCCTCCATAAGATCGTGATTGTCCGTGGATATTAGGCCGGCATTTTTAGCCACAGAAAATAGCTTGCCTACCTTTAAAACAAGATTGCGTATTTCCGAAACTAAAACCTCTTTTTCTTTAAACGAATTACCATTCAAGGACACGGTTAGAGATACAAAGTCAGATGCCAAAGTACGCAAGGTCCACTTAAGCGGTTCTTGGTCACTAAAGAAACTAGTAATTAGATATATAGCGGAAGCAAGCTTTTCTGGTTTGTTATTGTATTCTGTCATATGGCTATATTTATATGTCTTTTATAAACCCCGCCTTATTGTCGGGCAAGTGTCCTTTAACTCTAGCACACTTTGTCCTTTATTGCAAGTAGGTCCATTATGCGTCTAAGAGACAGATTTTGCAAGCCACCTTAACGCAACTAGAAGCGTGTTATTATTAGAAAAATAACTTTTATTATTTATGGTGAAAAATAGAAAGAAAAAATCCAGTAACCGAGAGAGAGGGGGACTATCCCTTTTCAACTTTATCCCTCAAGAAACTGCCAATGGCATCTTGGGCGTATTCTCGATAGTGCTAGTTATTTTTCTTCTTCTTGGCGCATTTGATCTTGCTGGACGAGCAGGAACTATTGTTTACATTGGGCTCTCTTATCTTTTTGGAATCGGCTACTATCTTCTACCTGTGGTCTTCCTCTTGCTTGCGATATCATTTCTTCGTGAACAAGAGAGAAACTTCGCTATGCCACAAACTTTGGGTTCAATCCTGCTTTTCTTCTCCTCTCTTGGTCTGGTAAATCTTTTTTCAAACGATGGCGGCATTGTCGGCAAGCTCATATCTAAGCCCCTCGACGCATTCTTCCACGTCTACTTCAGTGTGGTGATACTTGTCGCGCTAGTCATAACTTCCATCTTAGTTATCTTTAATACTTCTATAAAGTTTGACGCCATTTCTTTTATTAAAAAACTTTTCTCAAGAAAAGAGGGGGCCACAACAACCTTAGCTCCGGTAGAAAATGCCGCTATCGATGAAGCTGTGGAGAAAATTGAAAACAACCGACAACCGACAACCGACCCTTCGACAAGCTCAGGGCAAGCAACTAAAAAAAATAGGAACGATGATGAGGGATTCATACCAGAGGTAAGACGTAAGAGTGGTAAACGCTGGGTACCTCCCCCACTCTCTCTCCTAGAAGGAGACCGGGGGAAACCCGGTGTCGGAGATATCAAAGCTAACGCCAATCTAATCAAACGCACTCTCTTAAACTTCGGCATCGTTGTGGAGATGGATGAAATCTCAATTGGTCCCTCTGTCACTCGCTATGCTCTTAAGCCGGCGGAAGGGGTTAAGCTCTCGAAAATTCTTGGACTTCAAAATAACCTTGAGCTGTCACTAGCGGCGCATCCTGTCCGTATTGAGGCGCCAATACCCGGCAAGTCACTCGTTGGCATAGAGGTGCCTAACACATTTAAATCAACTGTTGGACTAGCTTCCCTACTTTCTGACGAGGAGTACACGAGAAGTTCCTTAGCCCTTTTGTTTTCATTAGGCCGAGATATCGCCGGTCGGTCGCACTTCGCAAACCTCGCTAGAATGCCTCATATCTTGATAGCCGGCGCTACCGGTTCTGGAAAGTCTGTAACCATTCATGCCATAGTCACTTCCCTACTCTTCAGAAATCCTCCAGAGAATCTGAAATTTATAATGATTGACCCAAAGCGTGTTGAGTTGACGATGTACAATAGCATACCGCACCTACTTACCCCTGTGATAACCGAACCTAAGAAAGCGATTCTTGCTCTTAAATGGGCGGCCAAGGAGATGGAGCGTCGTTACGATATTCTTGAGAAAAGTAGCGCTCGAGATATTGATTCTTATCACCAAAGCACTAAAGACAGCACCCTGATGCCTTATATCGTGATTATAATTGACGAGCTGGCCGACCTAATGCAGTCTTATCCTAGAGAACTTGAAGCGGCGGTGGTGCGTCTGGCTCAAATGAGTCGCGCTGTTGGAATCCACTTGGTCCTCTCTACTCAAAGACCATCGGTCAACATCATCACAGGATTAATCAAAGCCAACATCCCGGCTCGTATAGCTCTGCAAGTCTCATCACAAATAGATTCACGTACTATCCTCGATACATCAGGGGCGGAGAAGTTGCTTGGCGCCGGTGATATGCTCTTTATGTCTGGTGAGATGTCTAAACCACTACGTATCCAGTCGGCCTACATTTCAGAAAAAGAAGTTAAGGGTGTTACTAAGTATTTAAGTAACGCCTACGTTGATGAGCTCCAAAGTGAAATTAATTTCTCTGGTGACCCATCGACTACGCTCGGGGCAGGAAACCCAATTTTCTCCGCGACTCTAGGAGAAGAAGATTCGTATGATGGAGACGATGACGAGCTCTACGAGGAAGCTAAGGAAACTGTTATTCATGCAGGTAAAGCCTCCACTTCTTTTCTCCAGCGTAAACTGCGTATTGGTTATGCGCGCGCGGCTCGTCTGATGGATATGCTGGAAGAACGCGGAGTGGTGGGGGCTGGTTCTGGAGCCAAACCCAGAGAGATTATCGACTCTAGCGAGAAATCTCCGGAAGACTGGACAAATGGTGATACCGGAAGCACAGGAGAAGTTTCTCGCAAAGAAATCGAGGAGAATAAGACTCTATGAAAATAACCTCGGTCGAGATTAAGCCCAAATATACTTTAATATTCGCCTTGCTTATCTTGTTGGTATCCTACTCTCTATGGGAAGCGCGTTTCCTTATCCTTGGACCAAGGATTTGGATTAGTACTCCGCAAAATGGGGAGACTCTCGGCGAGTCATTGCTAACGATGACAGGAAGAGCAAAGAATGTTGCCTGGATTACCTTAAACGACCACCAAATATTTACTGATGAAAAAGGCAACTGGAGCGAAGAATTGATAGTCTCAAGCGGTATCAGTATAATAACCGTAAAGGCCCGTGACCGCTTCGGCCGAGAAACAGCAAAAAGTGTAGAAATATTTCTAAAATAAAAACGGTTCGATAAACTCACCATAAAATGGCAAAAACAAAAAATACGTCCGTCAAAACGGAAGGCGAGAAAAATATAGACTCAACTTTAGACGCAATAAGGGTGAAATTTGGAGAGGATTCGATTATGAAACTGGGTGATAAACCCAAGGTTGGGGTAGATGCCATCTCAACCGGTTCTATTGGGCTCGATGCGGCGCTTGGGGTTGGAGGCCTTCCAAGAGGTAGAATCATAGAAATTTTTGGGCCAGAATCTTCCGGTAAAACAACACTGTCTCTACATGTTATCGCGGAAGCGCAAAAGTTAGGGGGGATCTGTGCCTTTATAGACGCTGAACATGCTATGGACCCAGAGTATTCTAAACGTCTCGGAGTAAAAATTGACGAACTCCTGATCTCTCAACCAGATACTGGCGAGCAGGCCCTTGAGATTGTTGATTCTCTAGTGCGTTCAGGGAAACTTGATGTCATCGTCATAGACTCTGTCGCAGCTCTTACCCCCAAAGACGAGATTGAGGGTGATATGGGCGCTTACCATGTGGGCAAACAGGCTCGCTTAATGAGTCAGGCCCTACGCAAACTCACCGCCATAGTTGCTAAGTCTAAAACTATTGTTATCTTCATAAACCAAATCCGCATGCAGATAGGAGTGATGTTCGGTAACCCAGAAACAACTCCGGGAGGCAAGGCTTTGAAATTTTATACCTCTGTACGACTTGATATCCGTCGCATCGCTCAAATCAAAAAAGGAGATGAGGTTATGGGCGGGCGCACTCGCGTTAAAGTGGTGAAGAACAAGGTAGCGGCCCCCTTCCGACAAACAGAATTTGACTTGATGTATAACGAAGGTATCTCGCGAGAAGGAGAGCTCATCGCCTTAGGAGAAAAATTTGGCCTCGTGCAGAAATCCGGTAGTACATACAAATTCAATGGTGAAAAACTCGCAGTCGGCTACGATGCAACCAGAACATTCTTGCGCGAGAACAAAAAAGTTTCTGACCAAATACTCAAAGATATTCGACAAAAACTGAAAGGTGAGTAGAATAGGGCTCCTATGCTGGAATACAGTGAAATAAAAGAAAAGAAGTATATTGTTTTTGAAAACGAGCCCTTCGAAGTTGTGAGCTCGCACGTCTTTCGTAAACAACAGAGAAAACCTGTTAACGCCACTAAATTAAGAAGTCTTTTGACTGGAAGGATAGTGGAACACTCTTTTCACGTCTCCGACAAAGTTCGAGAGGCAGAGATTGATAAAAAGGAGGTTAAGTATTTATACACAAACAAGGGAGAATACTGGTTCGCCAACGCCGATGATTTATCTAAGCGTTTTGAGTTGACTGAAGAAATTATCGGGGTTGGGGCCAAATTTCTTAAGCCAAATATCTTGGTTACCGCCATGCTTTTCAATGACCCTTCAAATCCTTCAGGGCAAGCTAAAATAATCGGGCTTAATTTGCCTGTTAAAATGGATTTAAAAGTTACGGAGTCTCATCCTGCGACAAAAGGCAACACGGCACAAGGGGCGACTAAGACAGTTAAACTGGAGACCGGAATTGAGCTTCAGGTGCCTATGTTTATCAAAGAAGGAGATATAATACGAGTTAATACAGAGACCGGCGATTACGCAGATCGAATATAAAACCAATCAGGAGACCGACAAAACTCCAGTAAAGAAGCAGGAACCATAGTTCATGGATCATAACTAAATTTTCATCAACAACATTGTAAACAAAGATCAGGGGTAGGAAAATAGGGACAGCAAGATTATCGGCGAAACATCCCGCATCGGCGGACGCAGGACATATTACTTTCAACATAAGTGTCAGCCCAATTAGTGCTGGGCCGAAAAGCGCGCCTTGAATAAAGTATGGTATACGCACTATTAAATTATAACCTACTTAGTGGGACACGCCCCTCTTTTATCGGGACACGTATGGGAGAAGGCCCAAGAAACGAGCTCTCTTGATAGCTAGAGCAAGTTGGCGTTCAAACTTTGAAGGAACACTAGAACGCTTACGAGATTGAATACGAGAGTGGGAAGTCAAAAACTTCTTGAGGGTATCAACATCTTTATAGTCGATATGCTCAATTTTATTTTCTTTGAAATAGTTTTGTTTTCTCATGTTAAAATGGAATATCGTCAGGATTAACGTTGGCTTCTGGATAGTCAATGGTGTCGATAGCTGGAGATTCTTGAGCACCGGCCTGCGCGGACTGGTCTTCTTTAGCATCGCTGGGGGCAGTGGCCGGAGCAGTACTATCACGTCTAGGACCAAATTGAATCCTATCGGCAACTACTTCGGTACGATATTTCTTGGTGCCATCGGCGGCGTCCCAACTTCGAGTCTGCATTCTACCTTCTACCAAAACAGAAGCACCCTTTCGTAAATATTGTGCAGAAGTTTCCGCCTGCCTACCAAAGACAACCACATTGTGATAATCAGTCGATTCTTGTTTGGCACCGTTCTTATCTTTCCAAACCCGATTCGTAGCCACGCCGATGGTGGCCACTTGTACTCCAGAAGGAAGAGCCCGAAGCTCTGGGTCACGAGTCAAGTTGCCAACAATAATAGCGCGATTGTAATACATAGATTTAGTTTATCACTGCTTCTTCAACAGGAACAGTAGTGGGCTCTGGCCTTTCTTCAACTACTTCCCTGGCCTTGGCGGCCTTGGCCAAAGTAAAGGTCGTCTCGCGAGGCGCCTTGATTAAAAGAAATCTCAACACTTCACCCATTTTCTCTACCCCATCTTTGATGGCGCCAATTTTAGCTGGCTCTACTTCAAACTTAATCCAACCAAGATAGGCATCGGAGACCACATATCGGCTGGCGCCTATGATCTTAGTCATAGAGTAAGCTAAATCCTGTTTGATAGGGGCTTCAGCATCAATCTCAATACCCTCTTGTGCGGTAATAACATTTCTAATCAGAGACACGACATCACCCAGCCTATCTTCTGGAATACTAGGCAAGATTAAATAGCCCAGTTCGTAGACAGTGAACCCTTCCCTGTTAGCTTCTTTATTTCTCATAAGTTGAACTAGCCTATCATAGAAAGCGCATTATTGACAAGGGCCGTCCTAACTGTCTCTTCGTCTTCCCCTCTAATCTCTGCAATTTTTTTGACAACCCCAGCCACATAAGAAGGCTCGTTACGTTTGCCCCTATTGGGTACGGGGGTGACATAGGGCGAGTCAGTTTCCGACATAATCTTGTCAAGTGGGGCTGATTTTATAACCTCATCATAGTCATGGGTGAATGTCACCACTCCAGTAAAAGAAATGGTGAATCCAATATCAAAAAATCTTCTTGCGACATCGATACCACTGGCAAAGAAATGAACATTGCCCAGAAGTTTCGGTCCGTGAATTTTTTTTAATGGTCCTAGGATGGCAAGAACTTCTTCATAAGCATCACGAACATGAAGCATGAGAGGTTTGTCATGAGAGATAGCAAAATCTATCTGCTCTAAAAAAAGTTTCTTCTGCCTCTCAAGGTCAGCTTGTTTATCGGCGTGGAAGAAATCCATACCGCACTCCCCTATTGCCACAACTTTCGGATGTTTAACTAATTCAGAAAATAGCGATATATCGCTATTTTTATCAGAATCGTCCACTGGATGAATTCCCACGGAAGCATAGATTTCTTGGTATTTATCTGCCAATTCAACCGCTCTGGTAGAAGATTCTAAATCCGTTCCCACCACTATCGTATAAGTCTCTGTTTCTCTTAGTCTTCCTGTAACCTCCTCAAGGTCATTTTGATAGTGAGAAGAATTCAGGTGAGAGTGGATATCAAAATATTTTGGCATTATTTATTTATAGTGAGCTAATTGAACTAATCTTGGCGTGGGAAAAGATTTTCTGGTTTTTTATTTACTTTTATAGATTCTATAATCTTTTCGGAAGTTTTAGGCATAAAAGACTTAAGGTTATATGCAATCTGACCTAATTCTTCTACCAAATCAGTGATAACTTTTTTATCTTTTGTTTCCCAAGGTTTTTTGTCCTGAATTTTTTTATCTAGTTCAGCGATTTTGCTCCATATATAATCCATTACTAGGTCCTCTCTGTATTCGTCTAGTTTTTCCTTAGCATATCCAGAGAAATTGTAACCATGGGTATCCCAGTCAGTAGTTTCATCGATATTATCTTCGGCCAATTTCATAATGCGAGACACTAGATTACCAAGACCGTTTACTAATCCGGCTTCGTACCACTCGTCCAATCTCCCCCAAGTAACATCAGTATCTTCTGTGGAATGCACATGGCGTAATAAAAGATAACGGGTTGCATCTGTGCCATATTTTTTAACCATATCGTAAGGATTTATAACATTGCCCAACGACTTACTCATCTTCTGTCCGCCGGAATTTATAAACCCATGATAAAAAACCTGGTCAGTATTCTTAATACCTGCAGACATTAACATTGCTTGCCACATAAGAGACTGAAATCTTACCTGATCCTTCCCCGCCAATTGTAGCGTGTGTCCTTCTTGCCAAAATTTTTTAAAGTCTCCTTTTTCATCAGGCCAACCTAGAGTGGAGATATAACTAGTCAAAGCATCAAACCAGACATAAATTACTTGTGTATCGTCGTTGGGGACTGGAATGCCCCAAGTTAAACGACTCTTGTCTCTTGAGATACTGAAATCTTCTAGTCCCTCTTTCACAAAGTTTATCGCCTCTGCTCTGCGCCAGTCTGGGATAATAACTTTTGGATCTTCCAAATATTTGAGGAGTTCTTTTTCATATTTACTAAATCTGAAGAACCAATTTTTTTCTCTCAATAACTGTGGCTCAGTATTATGAATAGAACATTTTCCATTTACTAGATCTCTTTGAGTTAGAAATCTCTCGCATCCCACACAATAAAGTCCTTCAAATTCCTTCTTATAAATATCTTTTTTACATTTGTGCCACAATTCTTGCGCAGCCCTGATATGACGTTCATCAGTGGTACGGATGAACCTTAGGTTGTCCGATAAACCAAGAATTTCTTTCAGTTTTTTAAACTCCTGAGCGTATTTTTCAACATATGACTCTACTTTTTCTCCAGTTCTTGTTGCCGCTTCAAAAATCTTTTGGCCATGCTCATCCGTGCCTGTATTAAAAAATACATTACCATCTCCCAACTCCCACTGCTTCCATCTTGCCAATACGTCCGCTTGCAAAATTTCTAAAGCAAAACCGATATGCGGTTCTGCGTTGACGTAGGGTAGCGTCGTAGTGATATAAAAACTTTTGTTTTGGGACATAAATAATACTAAGCAGAACTATCTTTTGACACTTGAGCAAGTTTACGAGCATCAAAGTCGGCGACAAGTTCCATAATCACAGCTGCCACTGGCACCGATATAAGCACTCCAAGAAAGCCTGCCAGAGTTCCCCCGATAACCAAGGCCATAATTGATATAATTGGCGGTACACCAACCATTTTCTTAACTACCAGAGGATAGATGAGATTACCTTCCAACTGCTGGATAAGAATGTAAAGCCCCACCACAATGAGAGCAATAGTTATACCGCCTGATATGTATGCAATAAATATAGCGGGTATTGCTGCCAAAGTGGCACCGAAAAGTGGTATGAGTTCAAATATCCCCGCAAGAACTGCAAGCAACAAAGCATTTGGAATACCTATAAACAAGAGACCAATATAAACAAGTATCATCACTAAAGCGGACGAAATAAGTTGCCCCTGCATCCAAAGTCCAATCTTGATTTGTGAACGTCTCCACAAATCAACTATGTATTGCTCGTGTTTTAGTGGAGTAATCGTTTTCAAAAACTTGCTGACACCATCATCTTGCACCACTAGATAGAAAGACAGAACCAATATGAGAACAAAGTTTAGAATTCCGCCAAAGATTGTGGAGAGGCTTGAGAAAACACCGTTAGAGAGAAAGTTCGCTAAAGAATTTAAGTGCGTACTTAACTCCCTAACTAAAATGGGGGTGTCGAAACCTGTAAACAAGTTTTGGGTTCTAAACATATCGGAAAGAATCCCACCACTTGTGAGCGAATTAAAGTATATGGTCAGCGTTCTGACAAAGTCTGAAATGTCACCAACAAGCGGAAGAACGAGAAAATAGAAGAGCCCGGCAAATATAACTGCCAAGAAAAAATAGACCAGAAGCACTACGGGAAGACGGGGGATTTTCCTTTTCTTAGTCCACACAACGACTGGCTCTATGGCTGAAGCGATAACAACCGAAACGATAATAACCAAAACAAATTCTTTTATCAGAAACAGGGCGTAAAATATGATTAATACAAATAGGGCTCGTACCCAACTATTGATAGTTATATCTAATTTCCCAGTATTATTCATGAAATTATAATAACATTATTTAAATGAAAGGGCCTTTTTGATCGCTTTTTGACGAGAAACATCACCGACAATAGCTAGATTTAGTCTGTCGTTTCTAAAGATATCTTTAGCTACCTTCATGACGTCTCCCGCCGTCACTTTACGAATCTCTTTTTCAAGTTCTTGAGGTGTCTTGAGCTTCCTAAAAATTATTTCCTGACCTGCATAAAACTCGGCCATAGCATCTGTTGTTTCCAAACTCATATGCAAATTCCCGACATGGTGCTCTTTAACTTTCTGTAGTTCCTCTTCGGAAACAAGGGTTTCAGTCAGTTTTTTACATTCCTCCAAAAGAACTCCCACAACCTCTTCAGTGCGAGAAACATTTGCCCCCACAGCAATGGTAAAGGTCCCGTAATTTGTGGCTTGGTTGTGGTCGGCTCGGACGTAATAGCAAACCCCCATCTCATCGCGTAATTTGTAGAAGAGGCGGGAGGACATACCTTTTCCTAAAATCTCGGACAAAACAATTAGAGCAGGAATTCTTCTATCCCTAGCATTAAAGGTGCGGAAAGCCATAACCATATGATTTTGGTTGGTTTTCTTTTGCTGGATGAGCAGTCTGGGTGATTTTTGTTTTTCTACAACTTTTGGTTTTGTCGATTTTCTCTTTGTAGATATATTTTTAAAATTTTTCCTTACCTCCCCTATCACCTGCAACTCTTTAACATCACCGGCCACAATAACAATAGTGGCAGGGGCAACGTAATGCTTGTTACGATAATTAACAAAATCAGCGCGAGTAAAACTTTTGATATTTTTGCGCGTACCGATGATGCTACGTCCTGCTGGCACATCGCCATACATCAATTTAGCCAGAATGTCCCACACAGTCCGCTCCGGCTTATCTTCATACATGCTCAACTCTTCCAATACGACGCCACCCTCTTTTTCAATATCTCTCTTTGGTAATGTTGGATTTAGATAGAGATCAGAAACGATGTCAAAAAGTTTTGAGAAGTGTTTTTTGGACGCTTTGGCATAATAACCGGTCATTTCATTGGATGTGAAAGCGTTATTTTGCGCCCCCAAAGAATCTAGTTCTTTTGGAATATCACCTTCCCCTGGCCTCTTTAAAGTGCCCTTAAAACACATATGCTCTAGAAAATGCGAGAGGCCGTTTTGCGCTTTTGTCTCATAGTTAGAGCCGGTCTCAACCATAACCAAAACCATCACTGCCGGATTCCCCTTGGCAGGGACAGTGATAACTCTTAATCCATTAGAAAGTGTAGTTTTCTTGAAATTCATTTCGTCAGTTTAGCATAGAAAAATTTCAGGTAAAAGAAAAAAGATTTGAAAAGCTCTGTCAACACCTTCCGCGATCGCTATAAATGTTGACATTATGGTAACATTGAATAGATGAGTTTGACAAAAGAAATTTTACGCATCACTGCCAGATACAAACCCTTGGGTTACGTTCAGCTTTATGAATATTTATATGAAGAAACAATATATGGCAAAAAGTTGAACAAACGATCCATTAGTACCATTTTAAGCAGGATGAAGAAAAATGGACTTTTGAAAAATAGGGACGGAGAATGGTCACCTACTTCAAAAGGCAAGGCCTTTCTGGAAGGAATAAACACCGGTATTAAAAAGTTTTTCAAGCCGGAAAATATCATTGATAACAGAGAAAGGCCGAGAAAAATAATTATCATTTTTGATATCCCGGAAAAGAAAAAGAGATATCGCGAATGGTTAAGAAATGAATTAGTGGGCTTCGGCTTTAATCTCGTCCAGAAAAGCGTATGGATTGGTCCAGATTTGCCCAAAGAATTCATTGAATACTTAAATGAAGTAGGCCTTTTGAAGCATATTAGATTTTTCCAAGCTACCGAAAAAGATTTGATTTAATTTCAGTCATGTTAACATTTCAAGCGGTCGCTTGGTTTGTTGACAGTTGACAAGTGAACTTATTATTTTAAAAGATTTGAAATTTCGCTAACTTTGACCCTTTCCTGCTTTCCAGTATCTCGGTCGCGCACCGTGACAGTCTCTTGCCCTGAGCTTGTCGAAGGGTCAAGAGTATCGAAATCTATAGTAATGCAGTATGGGGTACCAATCTCGTCTTGTCTTCGATATCGTTTGCCAATATTGCCATTATCATCAAACACTATAGGGGCGAGGCTCTTGGTTCTAGCTTCTAGCTTTAAGCTCTCATAAACTTCACGCGCTTTTTTAACTAATTCTGGTTTATTTTTAAGAAGCGGGA
>Ga0210057_1008398_pt1 | contig 12243 bp, 11 predicted proteins | sample CryGeyCG2114_010_2_FD_183968 | JGI IMG/M metagenome (GOLD analysis project Ga0210057, IMG submission 183968) | Groundwater microbial communities from aquifer - Crystal Geyser CG10_big_fil_rev_8/21/14_0.10 (SPAdes) (version 2) | ecosystem: Environmental > Aquatic > Deep subsurface > Groundwater ...
CCTTGTTCCTTAAGTAAAGAGAGCCTATCTCGATCATTTTGATTTAAGTGCCGAAATGACCTTTTTTTCTGTTGTTTTTTCATAGCAATTGGATTTTAACCGATTGCATTTCAAAAGGGAATTTTCAGGGGTAATTCTTTCAACCCCAATCTGGGTGTCTTTATTTCTGCTCTATAGGGTCCTGTTTTGTTGAGGAGAGGGACAGGTTCCCCTTGGCTTCTAGGGCAACCACTTTTGGTGGTTGCCCTTTTTCTTGCTTAATTATAGGTTTAGAGTTTTGTTCTAAAAATCTAAAGTATCCAGCTATCCCTATCATCACAGCATTATCAGTAGAAAATTCTATATCTGGTATCAAAACTTTTAACTTAGCGCTTGGAGCGCTAAGAGATTGGAAAGCTTGGCGAATTCGGGAATTAGCAGTAACTCCACCTCCCAGAATTAATGTGTGAGCTCCAAATTTTTCAATGGCTGTTTGGGTTTTTTTAAGGAGAACCTCAACGATGGCTTCTTCAAATTCTTGTGCGATTTGTTGTTTAATTTCAATTGGTAATTCTTTCAAATTATTCCCTGCCTTGTCGGCAGGCAGACTTTCCTTTAGTTTTTTGATTAAGTATAAAACGGCAGTTTTTAAACCAGAAAAAGAGAAATTAAAATCGTCAGTATGCAACATCGGCCGTGGTAATTTAATTTTTTGAGTAACCGAGTTACTCAATTTTTTGCGATTAGTTTGAGCTAACTTGGAAATTTCGGGTCCGCCGGGGTAGGGTAGGTTCATCATTCGGGCGACTTTGTCAAAAGCTTCGCCGACAGCGTCGTCCAAAGTTTGTCCAATTTTTTCATAATGTATCCATCCGTCAGCTGACGGATTTATTAAAATCAATTCAGTATGTCCGCCTGAAATCAACAACCCAATAGCCGGAAAATTTATTTTGTTAATTTTTGAACTTTGAACTTTGGATTTTGGGCTTATGAGCGAAGCGAGTAAATGCCCTTCCATATGATTGACTGGTATTAGTGGTTTGTCCCAAACTAAACTGAGAGCTTTGGCAAAATTAATTCCTACCCACAAGGCTGGTTCCAGTCCTGGTCCTTGAGTGACCGCAATGGTATCAATTTCAGGAATTTTAATTGTCGGGATGTATTCTAAGAATAATTTAAGTAATTCTGGCTCCCTTCCCAATATTTCCTTAACTTTAATCCACTTAGCGCTCCAAGGGCTAAGTGGATTAAACTTAGCCCTTGGAGCGCTAAGTTTTGCTTCGGTGAGGGTTTTGGCGAAAAGGGGAATGAGATTTTTGGAATGTTCTCGTTTAGCAAGAGTGGGGAAGACGCCTCCATATTCTTTGTGAAGATTAATTTGGGAGATGAGATTGTTGGCTAAAATTTGAAATTTAATTGGATTATTTTCGTCAGCAAAAGAACCCTCAGCTTCTAAAATACTAAGAGCGGTTTCGTCACAACTGGTTTCTATGGATAAGATTTTCATGATATTATATATTATACAAATTAGAGTTTTTATACAAATGAAGGGTTTGTTTGCGTTTGAAGATAAATTATATAAAACTTCAAAATATTTTAGAAAGTGTAAGCAATTTTTATGAATATTAAAATTATAAAAGCGACATTTAAAGATATAGCTGAAATTATTACAATGATAAAACAAATTTGTGATTATCATTGCAATTTTGATAGGTATTATAAACCTTTTTCTGAATACAATGATTTAGAAAAAGAAGTTTCCGAGTCGCTAAAAGATAAAAATACAGTTGTTTTGCTTGCTAAATTAGATAAAAAGATTATTGGATATTGTGTTGGTGGAATTGAAGAGGCTCCGAGTTATGCTTCTAAAATAAAAATAGGATATATTTATACAGTAATTATTAATGAAAAATTTAGAGGGAAAGGAATCGGTAAAAATATATTAGAGGAATTAATGAAGTGGTTTAAAGATCAGAATATTAAAAATATTGAGTTAGAAGTTGATGCTCGCAACAAGCTCGGGATTGATTTTTGGAAAAACAATAATTTTTTTTCTTATAGATTAAAAATGAGAAAAGATTTATGAAGATTGAATTTTTTTCGCCACCAAAATACTAAGAGCGGTTTCGTCACAACTGGTTTCTATGGATAAGATTTTCATGATATTATATATTTATATAAGAAAACACATATTTATACAATAATAAAATTAATATGAATATTAAAAAACTACCAAATTGGCTTTTGTCGGGAATAATTATTTTCCCAGTGATAATTATTTTAGGATTTATTTTCTTTGCTTTAACACTTGGAAAGTTTGATATCTTATTTTGGTTAATTATTCCTTCAATAATTTTTGAAGAGATTTTTGAAACTTGCTGTTATGCTTTTTCAAATAGTTACATTGCCAATTTACTATTCGCTCTATTTTTTTGGTTTGTTATTGGAGCTATGTTGGATTGGCTTGTTGATAGAGTAAAAAAGTTATAATGTTAAATTATATCTAATGCTAAGAGTGGCAAATATAAAAAGAAGAATTAATCGGCGGGTGCAAGTTCGAATTCAAAAAACCAAGGGCTGGTTTGAAAGGAATGAAAAATATTTATCTGTAGGTTTTTTTGGTTTAGGTTTGCTTGTTGATAATCTAACTTTGACGAGAGTGGATTTGTTATTTGATAATTTAGTTTTAGTTACTTATATCTTGTTGGCTACTTTGGGGATTGTTTTATTGTATAGCGCTCAGGTTAAAAGGAAAAACTATCCTAATTCAAAATTAGTTAAAATATCAAGATATGTGCCTTTTCTCTCCCAGTATGCTCTTGGGGGTCTATTTAGTGGTTTTGTTATTTTTTATACTAAAAGTGCTTCTTGGGCAACCAGTTGGATTTTTCTTTTTATCTTAATTGCTTTTTTCATTGGGAACGAGCGGTTTAGGGAGAGTTATAAAAAAGTAGATTTTCAAATTGGGATATTATTTGTGGCTGTTTTTTCTTTTTTGATATTTTTTGTCCCAGTTCTCTTGAAAGCTATGGGGACATGGATTTTTATTCTAAGTGGGGTTTTGAGTGTTTCGCTGATTTATCTTCTGATTTATTCTCTCTCTTTTTTTATTTCGGAGATTAGTCAGAAGAGAGAAAAAAAGATCACGAAGAATATTTTGGGGATTTTTATATTATTTAACCTACTTTATTTTTTAAATATTATTCCGCCTATTCCTCTGTCGCTGAAAGAGATTGGAATTTATGATTATGTTTATAAAAATGCTTCAGGTGAATATACCTTAATAGAAAAAGATTTGCCTTGGTATTCTTTTGGAAATTATTTTTTGAAAATACTAGAGGGGAGAGTTTATGTTTACCAATCTATTTTTGCTCCGACTAATTTGGGGACTGATATTTATAATATTTGGCAAAAGTTTGACGAAAAAAAGAGAAGGTGGGTGGCTCTTAGTGAAGTTCATTTTCCGTTAGTTGGGGGAAGGGGAGAAGGTTATCGGGGATATTCTTTTATGTTAAATATAACAGAAGGCTCTTGGCGAGTGGATGTAAAAACTAAAGAGGGCTTGGTGGTGGGGAGGATTAGATTTGAGGTGTTGGGTAAAGATTAATTGGTTAGGTAGCCAATTATTGACGGAGTTTGGTTTTTGTTGTATTATTTGAACAGGTGGTTGACTTTATTTTACTCTTTGCTAAGATGATAGCATACTTGAATTGTCGCTTGCTATAATTTAAGTACATTGAAAAACATCGTCTTCGGACGGTGTTTTTCATTTGTATAGGATTGAATTAAAGAATTTGTCGTTGGGGGGGGGAAGACGAAATAAAAAATATCATTAAAACCCCATTAAAAACAAAATTCGAGCAGTAAAAAATTTTTTGCCAGAGGCATCACAAAAAAATTACTTAAAAAATCTCAAACCCACTCCCTGTAGGTCGGGTGAGTTTTTTTCTTAGCCAAAGCTAAGGACAGTAATTTTTTTGTTAAAAATTTTAATGCTCGAATTTTGTTTTTAATGGGGTTTTTGTCGATGGAATTTTATGTTAATATCTGTTAAAGAATTAATAATAAATTAAATAATTCATCCTGTTAAATATCATTTGAGTTTTTAAAACTCAAATGCAAAAGATTTCAGTCCTCCGACTACTTTAGATTAAAAATTTTAATCTTTAGATAAAGTCGTGTTAGTGCAAGTTCAGTAGTCGGAGTGCTAAAATCTTTTATTAACAGGGTAAAAAATATATCATGTTAAAAAAGATGTTGATGAAGAAGATGTTAAAATCTCAATTAAAAGGTGTGCCTGAAGCGGAACAAGAAAAAATTTTAAAAGTGGTTAGTGAAAATCCTGAATTGTTTGCCAGAATTGCTAAAGAGATTCAAGAAAAGATAAAAGCAGGTCAAGATCAAATGACGGCTTCTATGGCAGTGATGAGCCAATATCAGAATGAATTGAAAGATATTTTAAAGTAATTTACCTTCTTATTAAAGGTAGTTTTTAAGGTCATTTACTTATTCACAAAAAATAAAGAAATTGATTTGACTTTTAATATTTGAATTTTTATAATCAAGAAATATTTTAGTAGATTAATAATAATAAAGATAAAATATGGGTGATGAATTAGAAGAAGATTTTGTGGGAGGAGGTGAACCTGAAGAACTCGATGGTCTTGTCGGTGATGAATCAGAGGAAGAGGGTGAGGCTCCAATCTGGGAAGATGATGAGGAATAGTTTTTAAATATTCCTTGACAAAAAAATCGAAGGTTTTAAAACCTTCGATTTTTTTTGTTTAGTATTTTTAATTTTATGGTAAAATATTTACCCTGTTAAATAAATTTATTTAACAAAGAGTAGTGAGTGTAACAGATTTATTTAACAGGGTGAACCCTGTTAAATAAATTTAAATTTTTATAGAGATATATTTTATGCATATGTGGTATAATTGTAAAAAGACAAGAAATCCTATACCAAACATATAAAAAAAATTTAAAGTTATGATCTTGACGAAAATAAGAGATAAAATAGTATAAAAAATAAAAAATATTATTAGATAACAATTAATAGTTAAATATAGAGTCAAATCATATTTAACAGGGTGAACATGAAAAAGATTTTATTTTTTTACAATGAGGATTGGGAGAAGGAGTATTTTGAAAAAGGGCTTGGGGGTGGTTTACCTGCCAAACAGGTGGGTTTTGAAGTGGAATTCTTGCAAGGGAGAGTCCAGGATCATCCTAATTTGAGAGATGACAAAGCGGAAATCTTGTCTGTTTTTGTTGGTTCTCAGGTGACCCCCTCTATTTTTGATAAGTTTCCTAATTTGAAGTATATAGCGGCTCGTTCAACTGGTTTTGATAATATAGATATTGGGGAAGCTAAAAAGAGGGGGATTGTGGTTTCCAATGTTCCGGCTTATGGTTCTGTGACTGTGGCAGAATTTGCTTTTGCTTTGTTATTGACTATTTCGCGAAAGATTTTTCCAGCTTATGAACAGATTTTAAAAAAAGGTGATTTTGAGAAAAAGGGTTTAAGAGGTTTTGATTTGAATGGGAAGACTGTGGGAGTTATCGGAGTTGGAAAAATTGGTCAACATTTTATTAAGATTGCAAATGGTTTTGGGATGAAAGTAATTGCTTTTGATAACCATAAAGATAATGAGTTTGCTAAAACTAATGGTTTTACCTATGTGGAATTTGATGAATTGCTACAACAATCGGATATAGTGACTTTACATATTCCTTATAATCCTCAGACTCATCACTTGCTTAATAGTGACAATTTTGGAAAGATGAAGAGAGGAGTAGTGCTTATCAATACTTCTCGGGGGGGAGTAATTGAGACAGGAGCTTTGGTGAAGGCCTTACAAGATGGGATTGTAGCCGGGGCGGGTTTAGATGTTTTGGAGGCAGAAATTTATATGGGGAATGAATTGAGTTTATTGCAAGAGGAAAATTCTAATGATGAAGATGTGGATACTGTTTTGCATAATCAGTATTTGATTGAGCATCCTGATGTAATTATCACACCGCATAATGCTTTTAATACTCAGGAAGCCATTGAAAGAATTTTTGATGTGACGGTTGAAAATATTAAGAAATTTGATAAAGGGGAGGTGGTGAATGAAGTTAAATGATGTTTGGGTAGTGAAAAATTTGATAATAAAACTTCCAACAAGTTTCCTCCAAACAGAACACGATAAATTTTTCTCCCAGCACCACTTTTCAGAAAAGAAAAGTGGTGTCGGGCTCTATCTTCGCTCGGACTGTGCAAGTTTTTTGAAAAGAAATTTGTTCCGTGTTTTAGATTAAAAATTTAATATGAAAAATTCAAAAAACTCAATAGGTAAAAGTCAAATTTTATTTAACAGGGTAAAAATAATTACACATAGCGGTTCTTTTCATGCGGATGATGTTTTTGCGGTGGCGACGGTGAAACTGTGGTTAGAAAAAAATGGGTCAAAAAGTTTTTTTAATAAAACTCATATTGAAATTATTCGAACAAGAAAACCAGAAATAATTGCTCAGGGTGATGTTGTGATTGATGTGGGGGGAGAATATGATTCTGTTAAGAAAATTTTTGATCATCATCAAAAAGGGGGAGCAGGCGAACATTTCAATGGAATTCCTTACTCTTCTTTTGGTTTAGTGTGGAAGGAATATGGAGAAAACATTTGTGGTTCGCAGGCGGTGGCTGATATTCTTGATAAAATAATTGTTTTACCTATTGATGCGGATGATAATGGGGTTGATTTATACAAATTAGTTTATCCCGATGTGCGACCTTATTCTATTCACAACTTAATTGATATTTATAATTTTGTTTTTAAGGAAAAAGGGGAAAAGAATTTAGATGATAATTTCTCTAAAGCGGTAGATTTTGCCAAAGATGTTTTAAGAAGAGAAATTAAGTTGTCGCTGATAGAAATAGAAGAGAAAAAATATGTGGAACAGATTTATCAAAAGTCCGAGGATCAGAGGATTATAATTTTGGATAAAAATATTAGTGATGAATCTTGTGAGGACATGCTCGTCAAATATGAAGGTCCTTTGTTTGTAGTTAAGCCAGATGGAGGAAGTAAAAATTGGAAAGTAAAAACTGTAAAGAAGAAACGGTTTTCTTTTGAGAGTAGAAAAGATTTACCGAAAGAGTGGGCGGGGAAAATTGGAGAAGAATTAGTTCAAGAGACAAGTGTTCCCGATGCCCTTTTTTGTCATAATAAAAGATTTGTGATTGTGGCTAAAACAAAAGAGGGGGCTGTGGAATTGGCTCGCTTGGCCATGGAAGCCTAACTTTGTGGCTATGCGATAGCCACAAGTTGTCAAAAAACAACCTAATCTACCAAGAATCGCCCTATTTCTTGGGAGTGGAGGGCTTTTGGGGGGAAATATAAAAAACCCGCTGGTTGAAAGTAAAAATTCCAACTAGCGGGTTTTCGGGTCAAAAGGATAAGTTCTTTATTCTTTCGTGGCGATCATCGGCCCCATCTTCAACTCGATGATTTTCTGGGCCAGCATTTTACCGCCTTTCTCCATAATAACCCGTTGGTTGGGCGAGCTTCCTCCGAGGTTGATTTTCATCTCCATGATGGAGCTGAAGATAACCTGATCGGAACGGAGTTCGTATATTGTGATTTTTCCTTTGAAGTCTACTGAGGAGCGGCTGAAAGACCACATCCTCATGTTGGCTTGGTGGCCGAGGTCTTCGAAGGCTACGATGGCTTCGGTGCCGGTTTTTTCGCAGACGGTTTTAAAGGCTGACATCTTTTCCGAGTAAGTCAGACCACTAATGTTGCTGCTAAATCCTGATTCGCTAATCACCGTCCCGGTTTTTGATGGGGTAGCAATTACATCAAAAGTTTTTGATTGCTGGAGCTCGTTTGCTACGAACACCATTCCGTCATCGGGCCAGATTGCCAGTTTGTTGATGCCACTAAGAACCAGTTTCTTTTGTGAGGCAATTTCATTTTCGCCGATGGCCATTTCCACATCACCATCGGTGCTCATCTGAACCGCTTTGGTAACCGAATGGGCAGCAATGCCCGCGTTGGCAGCCATTAGAAGTGGAATTGTTGCCACCATACATCCGCTAAGCAAAAACATAATTGTGCTTAGCATTCCCAGACTGATAACAGATTTTAGAAAAAATTTTTTCTTTTCCATCATGGACCTCCTTGTGGTTTGATGGTTAAGGGTTTTGGACTGCTGTCAATTATAACCAACTTTGTTCCACATTTGTCGCAAGTTTGTTCCCCTAGGTTTTGTAAAAACCACCCGTAGCAAACAAATCCGCATTTTGGGCAAACTCCTTCTGGCATTGGTTCAACCTCCTTTCTTGTTTTGTTACCTCCTTCCTCTGGATTTAAAATCCTGTCGGATTTTATCCCCGTCTCTTCGGCGGGTCGCCGAAGAGGCGACTTTCAAACTAACAAAGAACAGTTAATACTTCTATTTGACAGATTAGCAAAAAGTATAGAAAATGCAAGTCGTTATGGCTAAGTTATATTGTTTACAACATAATTTTAGTGTATAGTATAAGTAATTAAAGGAAGCTAAAAGGCTCCTTGTGTTCAGGGGGCTTTTTGGTTTAGGTTATTTTAAAAATTAGAAATTAAAAAATTTATGAGCAGGGACTATCCATTGGAAAAAGTTAGAAATATAGGAATTATTGCGCATATTGATGCCGGCAAAACAACTGTCAGTGAACGGGTGCTTTTCTATACGGGTGTTTCTCACAAAATAGGTGAAGTGCACGAAGGAGAAGCTGTGATGGATTGGATGGAACAAGAACAAGAAAGAGGCATTACTATTACCTCAGCGGCCACCACTTGTTTTTGGACCCCGACCTATGCTAAAGATAATTTAGATTTAAAACATCGTTTTAATATTATTGACACTCCAGGGCATGTTGATTTTACGGCTGAAGTGGAGAGGTCTCTAAAAGTTTTAGATGGGGGAGTCGTGGTCTTTGATGGGGTGGCTGGTGTGGAATCACAATCAGAAACGGTCTGGCGTCAAGCTGATAAGTATCATGTTCCGAGGGTTTGTTTTATTAATAAAATAGATAGAACGGGAGCAAGTTTTGAAAGGTCTTATCAAAGCATCTTAAATCGTTTGACTAAAAATGCGATAAGGATGGAAATCCCGATTGGCGAAGAAGCTCAACACCAAGGGGTGATTGATTTGTTGAGAATGAAAGGGTATCTGTTTGAAGGAAATATGGGAAGCGAGGTTAAAGAAATTGAAATTCCAGATAATCTAAAAGTTGAAGCAGAGAAGTTCCACGGAGAATTGGTTGAAAAAATTGTGGAAAATGACGAAGTCTTGATGAATGATTATTTAGAGGGGAAAGAAATTTCTTTGGACTCTTTAAAAGCTCTGTTAAGAAAAGCGGTGATTGCTAATCAGGTGGTGCCTGTGTTTACTGGTTCGGCTTTGAAAAATAAGGGAGTGCAATTAGTGCTTGATGCAGTGGTTGATTATCTTCCATCACCTTTGGATGTTCCTCCTATGAAAGGGATTGACCCTAAGACAGGAGAAGAAATTGAGAGAAAAGCTGATGACGCTGAACCGTTTGCCGCTTTGGCTTTTAAATTACAAACTGATTCCTTTGTCGGGCAGTTAACTTTTTTTAGAGTTTATTCTGGGACATTAGAGGCAGGTTCTTATGTCTATAATTCCTCAACTGGTAATAAAGAAAGAGTGGGGAGGATTTTGAGAATGCATGCTAATGATAGAGAGGATGTGAAGGTGGTTTACGCTGGAGAAATTGCAGCTGCGGTTGGTTTAAAAAATACTCGGACTTCTGATACTCTTTGTGATGAAGTTCATCCAATTATTTTAGAGAAGATTGAATTTGCTAAACCGGTGGTGTCGGTTAGGATTGAACCTAAGACTAAGGGAGACCAAGAGAGGATGGGAATTGCCCTTAAGAAACTTTCTGATGAGGATCCCACCTTTATTATTTCAACCGATGCTGAAACTATGGAAACGATTATTTCTGGTATGGGAGAACTACACTTGGACATTTTAGTAGAGAGGATGAGGAGAGAATTTAATGTAGATGCCAACATCGGGAAACCACAAGTGGCCTATCGTGAGACGATTCAGACGATGGCAGAGGCAGAGCATAAATATGTGAAGCAATCAGGTGGTCGTGGTCAATATGGACATGTCAAAATTAGGATTAAGCCGTTGGAAAAATTAGCCGAAGATACTAAGTTGCCTAAGAATGTGAAAAGAGAAGAAGGTTTCGAATTTATTAATAGTATTAAAGGAGGGGTTATTCCTCAAGAATACATTCCCGCTTGTGAAAAAGGTTTGAAAGAAGGAATGGAAAGAGGGGTGGTGGCTGGATTTAAGTTGGTAGATATTTCCTGTGAACTGTTTGACGGTTCTTACCACGATGTGGACTCATCTGAAATCGCCTTCAAGATCGCTGCTTCTAAAGCTTTCCAAGAAGCCGCTAAAAAAGCTAACCCTGTTTTGTTGGAACCAGTGATGAAAGTTGAAATCGTAGTGCCGGAAAATTTTATGGGTGATATTACTGGAAATCTAAGTTCTAAAAGAGGTCAAATTGAGAGTATGGATGACCGAGGAAATATGAAAGTGGTGAATGCCAAGGTGCCTTTGGCAGAAATGTTTGGTTATACAACGGTGTTGCGTTCTATGACAGAAGGGCGGGGAACAAGCTCAATGGAATTTGATCACTATGCTGTCGTACCTCAAAATGTGGCAAAAGAGATTATAGAGAAAAGAGGTTAAAATTCCGTAGGAATTTTAAATCCGAAAACTTGGAGGAATTTCAGATTAGGGAATTAAGATTTAAGATTTAAGATTTAGGAAGTAAGAATTAAGAAAAGTGGGACGGCGTAGCCGTCCCACTTTTCTTTTCCCCAATTTTTAATTTGTGGCTATGCGATAGCCACAAATTCGAAAGTAAAAAAGAGGCGTGCCGAAGGCTCGCCTCTTTTTTTTGTGGATATTTATCTTTAATATGTTATAATTTTTGTTAATTAACAATTTAATTAACAACTATTATGGATTTAAAAAAAATGTTTAAGAAGTTTGATCTGAAGATGGGATTAAAAATTGCCGGAGCAGTGATTTTAGTTTTGTTGGTTTTAGTTTTGTTGATTTCTCTTGGTGGTTTTGCTTTTAGAACAGCTTTTAATATTTCTCCTAGTTACTCTGGTTCGAGTTCAGATTATTATATGACTAAAGAAATGTCTGCGCCTATGGCAATCTCTGTTAGAAATATTGTTCCTGATTGGGATAATGGATATATTCCTGGGGATGACGCTGAAAGTTTTGAGGTAACAGAATATGATGCTTATATAAAAACTGGTAATTTGGATAAGGTCTGTGGCGAAGTTAAAGATTTAAAGGGAAAAACTTATGTTATTTTTGAGAGTTCCAATGAAAATGACAACAATTGTAATTATCGATTTAAAGTTAAAAAAGACAATGAAGATGAAATACTACAAATCATTAGAGATTTAAAACCAGAAGATTTGAATATCAATACTGAGAGTATTAAAAGACAAATAGCTGATTTTACGAGTGAAGAAGAGATTTTAACGAAGAAATTAGATCAGATAGAACAGATTCTTCAGGAGGCTCAAGAAGCTTATGATGAGGTAGCCAAATTGGCGACAAAATCAAGTAATGCTGAAGCTTTGGCCAGTACCATTAGCAGTAAATTAACTTTAATTGAGAAGTTAACAACAGAAAGATTAAATACCAAAAACAATTTGGACAGATTGAGTCAAGCTAAAGCCATTCAATTGGACAAGTTAGAATACACATCTTTTAATGTGTCTGTCACTAAAAATTTGATTGTTGACTTTAAGTCCATCGGGGAGTCATGGGAGAGAGAATTGAAGAATTTCGTAAATGAGTTTAATGCGATGTTGCAAGGAATTTCAGTTGGGTTGTTGTCATATGCAACTAAATTAATGTTAGTGGTTATCTATCTATTGGCTGCTTTGTTCATAGGAAAATATGGCTGGAGGTTTGTGAAGTTTGTGTGGAAGAAATAAACTAACAATATAAAAAAGGGGTGAGCTGTTGGCTCGCCCCTTTGCTGGATTCAACCTTCTAACGCAATTTTTTGCCCAGTGATTAACTCATAAAACTTTTCTGACGGTGTATAGTATTTTAATACTTTTCTTGGTCTTGAATTTAATCTCTTTTCAACCTCTTTAATTTTTGATAAGGAAACATCACTGAAGTTAGTTCCTTTAGGAAAATACTGTCTAATCAAACCGTTAG
>Ga0210057_1008400_pt1 | contig 12235 bp, 14 predicted proteins | sample CryGeyCG2114_010_2_FD_183968 | JGI IMG/M metagenome (GOLD analysis project Ga0210057, IMG submission 183968) | Groundwater microbial communities from aquifer - Crystal Geyser CG10_big_fil_rev_8/21/14_0.10 (SPAdes) (version 2) | ecosystem: Environmental > Aquatic > Deep subsurface > Groundwater ...
GACGTTTCTTTTGTTGTTTGGTAGTATGTTTCTTGTCTTTAGTTTTGTTCATATATTACTATCGTACCGAAAAACACCTCCTTGCGGAGGTGTTTTTCGTTGGGGATAATGTTGATGCAACAAAGCCAAAAACTTTCATAGGTGTCTGGAGCGCCTATGGTTAAAAAGCTCCCTGTTCTCCGGATGCGTATCCGGACTGATGAGCTCGAAAGAGCGAAAACAGAAAGTCTTCATAGGGCTATAGGTCACAGTGACGAAATCAAATCAGGAAATGGTGTGAGTTTGATAGCTTCGGATCGCGCAAGCGGGAAGAAGCCAAAATCTCTCTCCTCTAAACACCCTTTCTTTATTTGTATAATCTTTGTCGCTCATTGACCTGTAGCCCCATGTAGATTTTAGGGAGCCCACGCCGCATCCCTCTCCTCCCTCGCGGCGGGGGAATATGTGCGCGGTTGGAGGGAGGGCAAGCACATGAGAAGAATGAGTCCTCGGACATTTCCGCTATGGCGTCCATGACTAAAGGATGAGCGCCGTCGTTATATTCCAAATACAAAACTTTTGTAGCGAAAGTGACACTACAAATGATATATTGAAAATGAGAAAGGGGGTTGTGCGAGGGCGGACTCCGAAGGCACGTACAACGAAGGTAAAGACAAAAATAAATCACAAAACACATTAATAACCGTAATCTCTAGCTAACCACTGCGAGGAGGAGACCGAAGCTGGGGGAAGGATTCCTTCCTTCCCCCAAACAGAGTCCTGCTCCGACTGAAAGGAGGAAATGCAGGACACATAGACATCTAGGCGCGAGTAGTCATAGCGGAAATGTCCGAGGCGAATGCCGAGGATGGACCCCTTTAGTCACGGACGAAATAAATAGCGATGAACGAGGCACAGTTTGTATTTTGAATTCCGCTCGCTTCTTCCTTAGAAGAAGCCCCGCCCCCTCTCGCCCGCTTTTCCATACTGAATTAAAAAAACACGCGCGCATTCAAAAAATGGAATTGCAAAGCAGGGCGAGAGAGGGCGGGAACGCCGAGGCTTTGCGAGGCGTTGGCGGAATAGTGGAGTTGGTACAGAATCGGAGCGTAAGATTAAGTTTAGAGTTACCACGCACGCGGAGCGTGCGAATCTCAAGAATTTTTGATAAAGTAGGTTCGAGCAGAGTCATAAAGACACACCAAGACATGACTTTTAGTGTATCTATACAACCACGATTAAACCCCTCATATATGAGGGGTTTTGTTATTCAGATTTTATTTTTAGTTTTGTTTGTCGATCCTTGTCTACTTTCGGTAGTTTAAGGATAAGGAGTCCGTGTTTTTCAACGGCTTCTGCTTCTTCTACTTCTACTTCTTGTGGAAGGAGGATGGTACGTGAAAATGATCCCCAGTAGAGTTCGCGGTGGAAGTATTCATCAGCTTTGACGGTGCTTGCTTCTTCGCGTTTGCCACGAATCGTGACCATATCACGAGTGATTGTAACATCGAGATCCCGTGGGTGTACGCCAGCCACCATTGTTTTTACAATGATGTCTGTTGGCGTTTGGTATACATCAACAGTGAGTTGTCCTTCGCCAGGATCTTCGTCTTCCATCCAGTCGTCACCTTCTGTTGCCGTGTGTTCTTGGTGTGACTCATCAGGGGTATTCACGACATTGTGTATTTGCTGGGGCACTTCTTCATACATGTCATCTGATGACATGCTTCCAGTAAGACGTTCAAAGAAAGATTTTTTTTCGCGGGACATGATGTGATATAAAGTTATTTCTTTTTAGAGAATCGCCGTATCCGTTTTGCAATTAAAACGAGAAAGATAAGCGGACTCCATACTCCTGCAAATATAATAAACAGTGAGTATCCATTGGCTTTAATTATAAAGAAGTTAAAGGTGGTATGCAATACAATAGCGAGGATAAGTCCTACGATCAGGCCAAGGACTTTCTCAAAATATTTTTTATAATAGGTGTACGCAATACATGCTCCAACGGTTGCAGACGATAAGACATGCAATAATGATGCTCCAAAAATGCGCAAGTTCCCGGTCATAAAGCCTTGAAAGAGGTCATTACTGATGAGTGGACCGACAATGAAAAAAGTATTTTCAAGCGCGGCAAATCCAAGTGCTGCACTAATCATGTAGATGATTGCATCGATTGGTTCATCGTATGCGTATGAATGAATAGCAAACCGCGCTGCAAGGTATTTGAGTATCTCTTCAGAAGCCGCCCAGAGAAGGAGTGTCAGGAGGGTGAGTTCTTTGAAGGTGACATGTTCAAAGATAAATCCTTGAATTGGATACACAATAGGCACAGCAAGCATGCCGAGCGCAAAAGAGATCATGACCATGCGCAATGGCTCTGTGTGCACACAATCAATCCTAAGCCAAAGTACCAGCCATATGAGGGCTGGTACAATACCGCCGATGAGGGCAAACAATAATGCATGATCCATACTATTTTAGTATAGCGTATTTATTCTCTCTACTACAGGAATATGGTTATACTGGCCACTGTTCTATGATGAGTAACTCTCTGTCATTTTGTGGAAATGAATCCCATATCTCTTCAGTAACAAAAGGAGTAAATGGATGCAGTGCAATAAGAAGTTTTTTTAATGTATGCAGGAGAAATTGTTTTCGTGATGTTTTTTCTTCGTCTGTACCTTGTGTGAAAATCATTTTACTCTCCTCAATTATTTCATCCGCAAAGGTATGCCATGTGTAGTGATAGAGCTTTTCTCCAGCAAGATAGAAGCGATAATCCTCAATGTCTTTTGTAATATCAAGAATCATTTCATGTCGCTTTTTACGCAATTCTCCATCTCTCTCTGTATACGCGCTAAAGTCTTTCTTATATGTTGTATCTTCTGTGTTTTCAAAAATAAAGCGTGCAATGTTCCAAAGCTTATTTGCAAATTTTTTATAGGCGCTGATTTTATCTTCCGAGAGATTGTTGTCATTGCCCGGGCCTACACCAATAAGGAGTGAGAGACGTGTTGCATCTGCGCCATATTTATTGATCATATCTACTGGATCTACAATATTGCCGAGTGACTTGCTCATTTTGCGCCCTTTGCCATCACGAACAAGTCCGTGCATGTATACCGTCTTGAAGGGGATTGTTCCGAGAAGTGCGGTACTCATGAGAATCATGCGTGCAACCCAGAAAAATATAATATCGTAACCTGTTTCAAGTATTGTTGTCGGGTGATATATTTGCATATCTTTAGTATCTTTTGGCCAGCCGAGTGTAGAGAATGTCCATAGTCCTGAAGAGAACCAGGTATCAAGTGTGTTAGGGTCTTGTGTGGCTGGTGTGTTGCAGGTAGGGCAGGTATGTACATCGTCAATGCTTACTATTTCTGTATCGCAAGAATCACAGTACCATACGGGGATTTGATGTCCGTACCATATTTGTCTACTAATACACCAGTCGCGTAGATTATTTATCCAATGAAAATATATTTTTTCAAAGCGATCAGGAATGATAGTGATTGCGCCACTACCAACTGCCTTTTGCATCAATTCTTTTAATGTCGTTTCGCTTCCAGATGTAATACCATCAATTTCTGAGTGTTCAATACTAAATGGCTTATTCACCGCAACAAACCACTGCTTCTTTATTTGTGGTTCTATGGTTGCGCCGGTACGCTCAGCGGTAGCGATATTGTGTACGTAATTATCTTCAACTTTTTCTACTAGCCCTTTTGCGGTAAGTTTTTCAATAATCTTTTCACGTGCTTCACCTATTTTCATGCCAGCAAATTCACCAGCGACAAGGAGGAGCTTTCCGTATTCATCAATGATTTGTTCTTTGTCCAAATGGTGTCTCTCTGCAATATCAAAGTCTGTGGCATCGTGCCATGGAGTGATAGTCATGACACCACTACCAAACTCTATATCAATCGCCTCATCTTTGATTATTGTCGCTGTAATGGGTCCATTAATCCACTCAAGGTCTATTTGTTGCCCGTCTCTGTATTCTTTGTAGCGAACATCATCTGGATGCATGACGACATACTTGTCACCGAATTTTGTTTCTGGACGTGCCGTACCAATAGTAAATGGTCCGTATTTTAAATAATAGAACTTTGTTGTTTCTTCTTTGCGAACGATTTCATCATCTGAAATAACGGTTTGTCCTTTTGGATCCCAATTGACAATTCGATGTCCACGGTAGATAAGACCTTTTTCATAGAGTGTTTTGAATGCGGTACGTACAGCGACTTCTCGTGTTGTATCTAAGGTAAACGCTTCGCGTGACCAATCAACCGATGCGCCCATTTTGCGTACTTGATTTGAAATCGTATCATGACTCTCTTGTGCAAATGCTTCTACTCGCTTCATAAAAGCATCGCGCCCAAGATCAAAACGATTTTTACCTTCTTCTTTTTGAATTATTTTTTCTACTTTGCTTTGTGTTGCAATAGCAGCGTGGTCTGTACCCGGAATCCAAAGGGTACGTTTTCCACGCATTCGATTAAAACGTACCATAACATCTTCAATCGCAAGCATTGACGCATGTCCGAGGTGGAGCGTACCAGTCACATTCGGTGGGGGAAGGACAATAGAAAAAGGCTCCGCATTTTCTTTTGTATTTCCTTTTTTAATACAGGTGTCAGGATTAAAAAAGCCACTATCTTCCCATTTTTTATAGATAGCTGATTCGGTCTCTTCGGGGTTGTAGGGTGTGAGGAATTTCTTATTCATAGCATTGATACTAACAAAAAAAGACACCAGAACAAAGTCAAGAACAAAGTTGTAGTACTTTGCTCCGGGGCCAATGCAGCCTAGTAGACAAACACACGTTTATCTAGCCTTCTAGACATACATAGTAGTATAGGGGATTTGCTCTGTTTGTAAAGATATCCGCTATCCATGTGTCGGTAGTCTGACTATCGACACATGTTTGCCAAATAAAAAAGCCTCGGGAACTCCACGATCCGCGAGGCTTTCAACAATACAAAGTATTGTTATGTATTGTTTTTCATCCAGTTTAATCAAACACCATTTTCATCTTAGCTAAATTAATTTTTCTCGTCAACTTTTTTAAATGACAGGGTGCCACATGCTTTGAGGTCATTCATATCTGGATTGTATATGAGCCCTGTCTTGTATGCAATGTAGCTCGCCGCACTAATCATAACTGCATTATCTGTAGCGAGAGATTGATGAGGAACATGTAAAGAAATATTGCCGTGTTCTTTTAGTACCTGTGTAAATCGTTCTTTAATATATGTATTAGATGCAACGCCACCAGCAATGATAAGGGTTGTGGCATGTGTGTCGTCCAAGGCATCAATTGTTTTTTTAATAAGAATATCCGTGACAGCATCTTCAAATTCACGCACAATGTCTAATTTGTCTTCCTCGGTAAGTACGCTCAGAGTGCGTACGTAGTAGAGGACTGCTGTCTTTAATCCAGAAAAAGAAAAATCATAATCGCTTGATTGTAGCATTGGACGAGTGAATGAAGCTTTTTTGGGAATCGATTCTGCGCGTGCATGCTCTGCAAGTCGTGATATTTCTGGTCCGCCTGGATAGGGGAGACCGAGCGTGCGAGCGACTTTATCAAATGCTTCTCCGACCGCATCGTCTCGTGTTTGTCCGATAATGGTGTGTACGCCCCAATCAGTGATAGAGACGAGCTCGGTATGTCCACCAGATATAAGGAGTGCAAGTGCGGGGAAAGCAAGTGGTGATGTTTCTTCTGTATTCTGTATTCTTGATTCTTTATTCTCTACTCCATGCAAGAGGATGGAGTATATATGTCCTTCCATATGGTTGGTAGGGATGACGGGAATATTCCATACAAAGTGTAGTGCTTTTGCAAAATTAATACCCACCCACAGTGCAGGCTCAAGCCCGGGGCCATAGGTAACTGCGATTGCATCAATATTCGGCTTTGGTATATATGGTACTTCTGCGAGAAATGCTTCGCACAATTCGGGTTCACGATTGAGGAGTGTGGTGATTTCTTCTTTTTGTGATGGGTTTATCGTGGTACATACTTCGGATGTGCTATGTGGGAATATTTCTTTGAGAAGGGGGATGAGGTTCTTTGCATGCTCACGCTTTGCAAGATTTGGGAAAACACCCCCGTATTCTTTATGAATTTCTATTTGTGATAATAGGGCTTGTTTGTGTATGGTAAAATGCGGGTGAGGGAGGTCGCCGGTGGCTTCAACGAGCGCAAGTGCTGTTTCATCACATGATGTCTCTATACTGAGTATATGCATATAATCGTAACGATACTGTTTTTTTGTATATTGTGCAATATATGTACCGTATGATATAATAATGTTTTATAGGGATATGAGTTCAAATGACTTGTGGAGTATATCCCTTGTTGGGTAAGTGAAGTTGGATAGTAAGTACATCGGTCAAGAAAAGATAAGTCGCTCATGCACAAACACGCCAAGCTCCACGGCGTGTTTTTTGTCTTTATTTTACCAAGCTCGAACCTATTTCCAAAACAAATGATTCGGAGCAAGCCCCACACACTGGCGAGTACGCCAGTAACCCCGAAAGAAAAAACACTCTGGCCGCTCACATTCGTTCGCGTTGCCTGCTCGATGCTTGCTTGTGTTCGCTCGGTGGCTTCGTTCGAGTTTGTGGTGTTCAAAGTGGTTTGCGCTTCGCGCAAGCAAAATCTATTTCCCAACAAGTGCAGTAACCTCAATTTCGATTTTAGCGCCGACTCTCGTCATGCCGTTTACTTCAACGAGTGTACTAACTGGCATGGAGTTCTTAAAATACTCACCTCGAATTTTAGAGATTTTATCAAAATCGTTCATATCGGTGATATAGATAACCGCCTTGATAACATCATCTAATGTTGCTCCTGCCTGCTCAAGAATCTTTTTGATGTCTTCAAACACTAATTTAGTTTGTTCCTCAATATCATCCGTTACGACTTTGTGGCTGTCATCTTTCGGAGCTTGTACACCAGACACATAGATTTGATAAAAATTTCCCATATCAATCTTCTTGGCCGGAGTATAAACACCTCTCTTTTTGTAGTCGTTAGGTGCTATGTCTTTTATGTAGTCCTTACTCATAGGTTAAGTGATTACTTCTAATAATTCAGAGAATTTATCAAAACCAGCTGATTTATTTAGGTGTCCGCCATTCCCAATAACCTTTACGTTTGTTCCTAGATTCTTTGCTAGGTTCTCCGATTCACTCAAAGGAACATACGGATCGTTGTCGCCATGAAAGACGAAAACATTTTGCGAGTTCTGCTTTATTCTTTGCCAGTCAAAATCTTTCTCATAAAAGATTCGATTTATTTTGTCAAAGTCATCGTTCCCCAAATCATTTAAAAACCCCGAAGCAAAGATAGTCGTTTTGACTGGTGCGTTAAGTTTTTCAAGAACAGACAAAAGAAACACCGCTCCAATACTATGACCAATCAAGACTGATTCGTCATTCAACTTTTCTAAATATGGTGATGCTACATCCAACCAGCTTTCAAGGTTTTGATTTTCAGGTGTCGGAAAAGCGGGAACAGCTACTTCGTAGTCGAATTTCTCAAGTTCAGTTTTGAGCCAAGGAATCCAGTTTTCGTTTGGATTACCGTATGCGCCGTGGATGATTAAGGCTGTTTTCATAAATTTTCATCAAGAAATTTTTTGAGAGCGTCCAAGTCTTGCTTCTCGTGATTATAATGATATGACATAATGCCGACTGACTCCGCGATTTTAACGGCTTCTGGGTTATGCTCGAAGTACATGACATCGTCCGCGTTTAAGTTGAAATGCGCGAGCATAGTTTCGTAGTATTTTGGGTCGGTCTTTTCGGGGTCATGCTTGAGGGTAAAAACTTTGTAAGGCATTTTGTCTAAACCGAACTTTTTGTACTGCTCGTCGTTCGCTCCCGTCAAAATGATTTTCTTGTTTGGATATGTATCAAGAAGTTCGCGCATTTCGGAAAAAATTTCAAAACCGTTCTCGGTTTCTATCACAAATGCGTCTACGGCATCTACAAGGATTGTTTTCATAGGAATTGGGTTAGTTGCTCAATAATTTTTCTATTGACTAGCTTCACTTCATCATCGTTGAGGCGGTAATCATGTCTGATATTTTCAAGTACAAGAAATTTTTTAGGTTCGTTTGCATTTTCAAAAATCTCTTGTACTTCTTCCGGCGGTACAAGGTCATCGAGTTCTCCGGCAATCAAAACCATCGGTGCTGTGATTTTCTTTGCGTCTCCCACAGCATTGTACTGATCTCTGTCGAGCACATGATTGAATGGTACGCGAAATTCTTTTCTTTTGCTTCTGTCGGCGGGCAAATCACGTCTCGAAACACTAACGCCACTCTTTTCCCATTCCTCGCGTCGCCCACCAGTGATTGGTCCAGAGGACGGCATGACACCAAGCACGAGATTGATTCTTACATCACGAGCCGCATAAAGAATTGACATTTGCCCGCCACGACTATGCCCGCCGAGCAGAACAGTCTTGTATGAATTTTGTGCAAGCATATATTCGAGCACGTGCTTTATGTCCTCAAGATATTGCGTAATTGTGTAGTCGGAAATATCGCCCTCACTCTCCCAAGTTCCAATGGGGTCGAATCTAACCACGGCAAACTCTTTCTCGCATAATCCTTTCGCAAGACCAACGAGGTGAGCGTAATCTTTTGTGTCTAAATACCCAGGACAGAGAATCGCGAGTTTGTCGGTATCGGTTTCGGGGTAGTGAATGACCGAGGCGATATTTCCTTTTGGAGACGGTATTTGCTTGCTAACTTCTTTCATATTTTGCATTTTATCATTTTTCGGTCTTACTTAACAGATAGCGCCGTCGCACCCCAAAATTTCCTTTCCTTTCTGTTTTCCGCTTCGCGGCGGAGGGGTCTGGGGAGGAGCCACAAAAAAATGGTAAGGAAATTTTGGTCGTGCGCCCGCCGGAGCGATAGCGGAGGCGGGGCAGAGGCGTTCTCCAATGCGTACGCAGAAGGTTCGCATCACCACGCGCGCGGCGCGTGGCAGGTGTTCTGTTCAAACACAATGGGCGGCACTTCGTGCCGCCCATGCGTCCGTCGGTCAAATGCCAACAAGTCAAATTCTGGTGGGCGATACAGGACTTGAACCTGTGACCTTCTCAACGTCAATGAGACGCTCTAGCCAACTGAGCTAATCGCCCTCAATAAGAATACACAGAGTATAGCAGATTTATTTTATAAGGAAACGATATTTCTTTTTGCTCCAAATAGGGCCTGCATAGGCGACACCGATTCGTGGTGTCCGTTTTATCTGTGTGTCGGGTATCTCTGTGCCACTTTCAAACCAGCATCCAGACTTTTTATGTACAGGGAGGCCATGTAATTTCTCATCAATACCAAAATACTTTGTGACGCGCCCGGGGCCAGATATGTGTTCAACTCCACGAATGAGCACAGCAGCAGGGTAGTCTTTTTCACGAACGACGATATTAAGCATCCAGTGCATACCATAGCAAAGATATACGTAGAAGTGGCCTGCCGGTGTATACAAGCCTTCGGTGCGCTTTGTGCGACCCTTTGAAGCATGACAGGCGAGGTCTGTTTCTCCATCGTATGCTTCTGTTTCAATAATGCGTGCGCGCAGTATTTTATCTTTATCTCTACATACGAGCTCTCGTCCGAGGAGATCACACGCTACTATTTGTGCATCACGATTAAAGAAAGAGTGGGGAAGTATTGGCATAGTATGTGTGTGGTTATACCGCCAGTGTTGGATTTTGGTAATGTGTGCGGTATTCATTGTACAAAATTCGAACCTTTTTTGAAAGCAATCCCGACGAGGAAATCTGAAACAATGCGGACGAAGTTTTGCGGAAACAATTTTCTGGGGAAAGGATTCCGCAAAACTTCGGCTGATTCCTTTTTTCTGAATTCGGATGTCGCAAGCGGAGGAGGAGGGGTCTGGGGAGGAATCCTCCGCTTGCTCCTCTTTTTGTTTTGGCGAAATTCGGGCAGACCTTTAATTCTTTTTCTTCGGGTCTGTTTTTCTTAAATTTAACAATTCTTCATTTTGAAGAACCTCAAAAAGTTTTTGACATGGAACAACTGCACATATTCCAACATTTTCTGTAGAAAATAAATTTGTTACCGCTTGAGTCATTTGAACATTTGCTCCATGTAAAAAACTTCCAGAAACCAAACCTGCTAGAAGCAGGTTTGAACCACCTATTGATATAACTCCAGGTGTTCTCATTGGACTCAAATTGAAAAAAGCCGGTGAACCACTATTACCACCAAAAGACGAAGCTTCGATAAGAAACAAATCAAGCAACTTGGGATTTTTATTTGCTTCTTTCCATTCTATTTTTTCGTCTGAAATCAAAGCAACTTTACCAAATCTAACAATTGGTTGGTTTTTCTTTTGTCCAACATGGGAAGTAAATAATCCTGTAAAAAATACGTCGTCACCTTCGGTGATTGAGTTGTCAATAATTTTTTGGTCAGTAGCAAATAGATCTATGGGAATAGTTTTGAAATCATAAACACTTGTGTCAGGAACACATTGGAACAAAGCTATATCAACATCTTTGTCGGTATGCTCAAAAATTTTTATGGTAGATAGGTCTATACTTATCATTTCCGATTCACCAGTTTTCTTATTTAAGCGAAGAATTATCTTTTTGTAAAAATTTTCATCTTTATCTTTCAAAACATGTTTTGCTGTAACAAAATATATGTGATGTTGATTAGAATCGATTTCATTTGGAATACTAACAAAAAACCCCGTCCCGTTGGGGATGATTTTCTTCTCGTCATTTTCAATGAAAACAAACGATATGGATTTTTTAATTTCGTGAATGGGGTTTGTCATAAATTATTTTAAGTCATTCATTATTTTTTTCGCCAAGTGAAAAGCGAAATTTACTGCAACAGCATTTCCAATCATTTTATATCCGTCAGCAATATCGCGATATTTGAAAATAAAATCATCAGGAAATGTTTGGATTCTCGCACATTCTCTTACAGACAAACGACGATATAAATCTTCTTTTCCGGGAACAAAAATTCTTTCGTTTTGGCTAATAAATTTCATTTTCGGAGCTTGTGGATGTAAGGGTGCATGGCGACCACCAGCTTGAATTGTGAAAGAGGGTTCATCCCAAGAACGCACTCGATTTCTTGACATATAGATTGAAGAAAAACCACCATTCATATATTCGTGGTTTGGAATTTTTAACTCATCACCGTTTGTCTTATTTTTATCTAAAGCTGGTTTTGCTAGGCGTAAATCATAAATAGCATCTTTCAATACGGGTTTATATTTTTGTGGTTCTGGGAATTCAAATTTTTTCTTCAAATCTTTTCTATATCCAACAATTATTACACGCAAACGATCTTCGGGGACATCATAATCATTTGCATTTAATAATTTATGAGAAACTTCATATCCTGCATTTTCAAATTCTTTTAAGATAGCGTTAAAAGCCTCGGCGTGCTTCGGGTGTAAAATGCCCGACACATTTTCTGCAAGGAAAAATTTAGGTTGTTTATCCTTTAATAAACGGATGTAATCATAAAATAATTGTCCTCGTTTATCATTTATACCACGACCAGCTCCCGCCTCACTCCAACTTTGACATGGTGGTCCGCCGATTATTCCGTCAACATTAGGAATTTCAGAAGCTGGAACATCTACAATACTTCTCTTGTCTAGTTTTGTTTTTGGAAAATTATGTTCAAATGTTTCCCAAATTGTAGAATCATATTCGTTTGCCCAAACAACATGAAAACCGGCTTTTTCAAAGCCTTTGTCTAATCCTCCTGCACCTGTAAACAAAGAAGCTATATTCATAATTAATCGTGGCTAATATTAAGAGTATTTTTAAATAGTTTCTTTGGTGATTTTAAAAGATTGATATCAAATTTTAAAGATGATTCTACTCTTGAACTAGCGTTATGAATTCGGAAAGAAAGTGTCCAGTCATTATCCATAGTTACAATAGCGGTTGTTTCGCTGTTTGTCTTAAAATCAATATCAACAATCTCTGTTGGTAGTGGAACTCTAGGGGTTTTATATTTTGGTAGGATTTCTTTGAATGGTAAATTTAATGTGCCATTTATGTTATATGCGTGTATCTCAACACAATTTTTTTACCTTGGCACTAGACTAGCAAACTCCTCATAATCTTCTTTAATAATTTCAGTATAACACCACGATTGTTGTAGCGAAACTCACATTCTTTGAGATGCAGATAAAAGGTGTGACGAGACAATCCATGGAATTT
>Ga0210057_1008401_pt1 | contig 12233 bp, 14 predicted proteins | sample CryGeyCG2114_010_2_FD_183968 | JGI IMG/M metagenome (GOLD analysis project Ga0210057, IMG submission 183968) | Groundwater microbial communities from aquifer - Crystal Geyser CG10_big_fil_rev_8/21/14_0.10 (SPAdes) (version 2) | ecosystem: Environmental > Aquatic > Deep subsurface > Groundwater ...
GCCAACCGCGTAATTGGCCACTATTTTTAGCTGATCGCCCGCTGCTTGCAGCACGGCTTCGTCAATTTTGTCAGTCAGTAAACACAAAACCGCGTCAGCGCCTTTTACGCCCTCTTTTAATTCTGCCGGCGTCAGCACGCCGTCTTTGCCCGAAACCGCCACTTCGTAGCCGGCTTTCTTTAACATTGTAATTCCCCTTTCGGGAATTTGTCTGGTAATAAAAACCTTCATAAGATAATCTCAAAACGCAAATGTCAAAAGTCAAAACTACAATTTAAAACTCAAAGGTTGTTTTCAATTTTAGTTTTTAGCTTTTCGTTGTGGCTTTTAGTTTTGCACTTTAAGCTTTTAGTTATTTGTTGTAAAAAATCTTAATTTTTTCCTCCACCACCGCTTGCACTCCTTCCAAACTGCTTTTTAATATTTTATACGGCGTACAACTGTCCGGATTTGCGCGCAAGCCATCTTCCAAGCCCCTTCGCCAAGCCAGCCGCATATCGGTGTTAATGTTTACTTTAACTACGCCCAGTTTGATCGCGGCCCGCACGTCCTCTGGCGGCACGCCCGAGCCACCGTGCAGCACCAAAAAAGCTTCTGGCCCGACCGCCTCTTTAATTTCTTGCAGCCGATCTAAATAAAGCTTCTCCGGACTATTAGTATAGACCCCGTGAGCGTTACCAATAACCATCGCTAAGCTATCTATGCCGGTAGATTCAACAAATTTTTGGGCCTGGCCCGGATCGGTTAGATCGTCTTTAAAAATTTCTAATGTCTCGTCATGCAACGCCGAAGAGCCGCGTAAATATCCAAGTTCGCCTTCTACCACAATATTTTCGTTAACGCTTTTAACATAATCAACAATTTCTTTGGTCTTTTTAATGTTTTCTACAAAATCGTATTGACTGCCGTCAAAATGAATCGCCGTGTAGCCAGCCTCAATGGCTTCTTTAACTTTTTCAAGGCTTTTGCCATGATCCAGATTCAAAATTATGTCAAGCCCCGTTTCTTTTTTGTAAAAATCAACCATGGCTGAGGCCGCTTTCATACCAAAAAAATCCCCCTCCCCTTCCGAGGTTGAAACAATCAAAGGCGCTTCAAATTTTTTACCAACAGTCACGATTGCTTTTAATATCTCTGCCGTTGAAAAATTAAAAGAGCCAAGGGCGTATTGGTTCTTTTGGGCTGCTTGTAAAATTTCTTTTCCGTTCATAAAAACATTATAGCATTTTTGCTCTGGGAGACAAGGTAATTTTTGCGCAAAAACACAAAAACTGCCACCGCGCTCTTGACTGATGGACAAAAACAAATTAAATTATACTCATAATCTGCTCTTTCAGGACGAAAGGAGGGCCTTATGCCGCAATTTATGATACCGCGCGTCGCCCACTGTTGCGGCGGCGGAGAACGCTGCCCGGCGGGGATTAAAAACTATTCCCCGACCGGGCTTTTTTATTAATGAACCCCTACGGGCTTACGCCCGTAGGGGTTCATTATTTACCAGCTTTTGTCCGGGTAAACCAAGAGGTTGTGGATACGGCTTGTAATTAGAGTCGGATAATCCCCTTGTCTAAATTCTGGACCAATAACTCCTCCATTTTCTCCAGCCCCAGATATTCGGTAAATATTTTATTCCACAGCGCTTCTTGCTGATGATAAAGATATTTCATTAGTCCGCCCCTGGTCAGAGCAATAATATTGTCAATCAGGTCATAGCTGACCAGTTCATCTCCTTTTTTGCCCGCCCATAAAAGCTCGCCCATCCAGTCAAGCCCTTGCCAGAAGGTAAAATCAAATTCTGGTTTTTGTTCGTCCAGCTTCAGTAAATCCCTTTCGGCTTTCAACCAGTGCAGCGCTTCGGGATTAATGTGCGGCTCAAAAAGGCGCGGGTCGTTTTTATCATTTTTGGCCAAATAACGTTGGACAATTCGCCAAGCCGGACCATTGCCAGCAAGCGTCTGCCCGGAAACTTCACCTTGCAACGCCCGCACTACTTTTTGGGCGAAGTCGGGACTTTTTTGGTAGCCGGCAAAAATTTTAGCGTAAAAATCTATTTCGTGAAAATAGTGTAAAATTAAAGTCAGCACTTCCAGGCTTTGGCCCGGCGCATTTTCTTTTTCGGTCGGAATAACAAAAACCAGCCCCACCTCTTTGAGGTGGCTGATGTGGTGCAATTTTTTGGCGACAAAACCCCGCCCGATTTCCAGCCATTTGGCATCCAACATTTTAATTTTGATTTCGCGCCGCTCAAAATGTTCTGGCCGCAGGTCTAAATACGGCCGGAAAAAAACATCGTTTAACCAGTGGCCGTCTTCCGCGAAACGCAAACCGGCAAAAATTTCGTAAACATCTTCTTTCTCCAGCATCGCCCGCACATTTTGGTGCCCCAGCGCCCGGATAATATTTTTGGGCGGATTTAAGACCAGAAAATCTTTCAATTTTTGCTCTCTCAAAAAAAAGCCAGTTTTTTGGCCAGCAACGCCAGCGACTGTTTTGGTGAAGGCGGTACAGCCAAAAGCGTCATTGAACTTAGGTTGGCCAAAAAAATCATAAAGCAGCGCGTCAGTCGTCTTGACTTTGTCCAATAAAGCCAGATAGACCTTTTGCGCGTTGGGATTACCAAGGCCCAATTTTTGGTTTTTGGCCGTCACCAACTGATCGTTTTTTTGCACCAACCCTTCCAAAATCCCCTTTTTGCCAGTGGCTTTATTCATCTTCTGTTCCAGGGTTTGCAGAATAGTCGATTCGGTTCGTAACAATTTACTAATTTTATCTAGATAGGCTTGCATGTTTAGAATTTTTAAACAAACGCTCAAATTTTTAATTTTTTAACTTTAAAAATTAGGGTGTTAAAAATTATTTACAAAATTAAAAAATAAAAATTCTTACTTATAGCTTATATTTAAGCACTTTTACTTTTTCCCATTCTCCCCACTGGTTTTCGGGCAGTAGCCCATTTTTGGCTCCAATTTGCTGAACGCATGACGTGGCGTTAGCTGTCCCATAAGCAATTGCTTCCTGAAAGGAGGCGCCCTTGATTAATTTAGTCACCAAGCCGGAACCAAAAGCATCACCCGCCCCCGTCCGGTCAATAATGCCCGACGGCGGAATGCCCGCTTTATAAATATATTGGTTATCAGCCGCCAGCAGTCCCGCCTTGCCTTTAGTGAGCACCACCAAACCGGCTGTCCAGCTTTTTAACTTTTGTAAAATCTGCTCGTCGCGGTGAAAATCAAGTCCGGTAATTTTTGCTCCCTCTTCTTGGTTTAAAATCAGCACCGCTATTTTTTCCATTAAGCGGGCAAAAACTTTTTGTCCCAACGCCAACTGGGTTTGTCCGGGATTTAAAGCCACCGCGATTTGGTTTTTCTCCGCCAGCGCCAACAATTCGCCAAAAAGATGCACGCTGGCGCCCGATAGCGGCGCCAGATAAAACCATTTGGCTTGTAGATCCGGCCAGACAACGTCTTTTTTCTCTAATCGGTGGCAAGCGCCGCGGTACACTAAAATTGTCCGGTCTGCTCCGCCCTTGGACAAAACAACCGAATAAGCGGTTCTATTTTTGGCATCGGTTTTAACCCAGCGGTGGTCAATACCCCGCTTCGCTAATTCCCGCAGTAGATCACGGCCGCCCGGATCATCGCCAACTTTTCCCACGTAGGCGCATTTTAATCCCTGTAAAGCAAAGGTGGCGGCTGTGTTCGTTCCGCCGCCACCGCTGGCAAAAGCAATATCATCAAGATAAATTTTGGAGCCCGCTGGCACACAGAGACCGTCACCTGTGGGAAAACCCCTATTTTTAACTAACGAAAAATTCTGGCTAAAAAGAAATAAGTCCCGCGTGGCCGAACCAAAAGTGATAATATCGAACATAACTTTTAAATTCTAAACCATAATATCTAAATCCTAAATAAATCTTAAATTTAAACTTTTCAAAAAATAAATTTTTTTAAGTTTTGTAATTTATTATTTGGAATTTGTTTAGTATTTAGAACTTAAACATTATGATTTTTTTCTCACCATTATCTTTTTTGCCGCTTTTAATATCCCCTCTTTATCCATACCATATTTGTGCAGCAGCTCTTCTGGTTGGCCAGATTCGCCAAAACTGTCGGGCATTCCCACCAACGCCAATGGTACGGGGCAGTTCTGCCCTAAAACTTCCGCTACCAGACTGCCCAGCCCGCCATGGATTTGGTGTTCCTCTACCGTTACCACCGCACCAGTTTTTTGGGCCGACGCGATCAACGTTTTTTCATCAAACGGCTTAATACTGGGACAATTAAGCACTTCGGCTTCAATTTTGTTTTGCGCCAACTCTTCGGCCGCCAGTAACGCCTCGTAAACCAAAGCCCCGCAGCCAATAATTGTGATGTCGCGTCCCTTGCGGAAAATTTGCGTTTGGCCAATGGCAAACGGTGTTTTTTCGGTAGTAAAAGCGGGCGTGGCCTCGCGGCCAAAACGGATGTAAACCGGACCATTTATTTGGGCCATTGCCCGGGTCGCTTTTTTAGTTTCCTGGTAATCACACGGCGCCAGTACCGTAAGGTTGGGCAAGCAACGGGTCAACGCCAAATCTTCCAGCGCCTGATGGGTGGCCCCATCCGGCCCTACCGAAATGCCCGCGTGAGCGCCAGCAAATTTAACATTAGCCTTGTTGTAACAGGCGCTAATTCTAATTTGGTCCCAGTTGCGCCCCGGACAAAAAACAGCGTAAGTCGCCGCAAAAGGAATTTTGCCCGCCGCCGCTAGTCCCACGGCAATGCCCAGACCGTTTTGTTCGGCAATACCCACTTCAATAAAACGGTCCGGATACGCATCGCGAAATAAACTGGTTTTTACCGAACCGGTAATGTCCAGGCCAATCGCCACTACATTTTTATTTTTTTGGCCAAGCTCAACTAAAGCCTCTCCAAAACCCTCGCGGGCCAGCTTCTTTTCTATTTTTTCTTTATTTAAATAGTCTTTAACTAACATTTTTTCACTGCCCAATCGGGCCGATATAGACATCCCAGCATAGGTCGGACCGATGCTCCGCATTGGTCCGACCTATGCTTTGTAAACTATATCGTCTGTAAATTTAGTAAATATTCGTTGGCTTTTATGTTTTAATATTCTACTGGTCTTCAGATTTAATTTTGCCGCACAAACTGCGCAGTTGTCCTAACGCTTTTTGTCCCTCTTGGGCGCAAGGCGGCTTGCCATGCCATTCCGGCTTCCACTCCATAAAATCAACCCCGTAACCAGGAATCGTGTGGGCAATAATGACAGTCGGTTTTTCAAAAATTTTCTGGCTTTCTTTTAAAGCGCGGATAATTTCGGCAATGTTGTGCCCGTCAACCTCCAGCACGTGCCAGCCAAAACTCTCGTATTTTTCGCGCAGCGGCTCCAGCGGCATTACTTCTTCGGTGTGGCCGTCAATCTGAATATTGTTACGGTCAATGATTTGAGTCAGGTTAAACAAGCGGTTTTTACCCGCAAACATCGCCGCTTCCCAAATTTGTCCCTCGTCTTGTTCGCCGTCGCCAGTCAAACACCAGACCCAATTTTTCTGCTTATCGGCGCTAAAAACCCAAGCCAAACCGCAAGCGATTGAAAGTCCCTGTCCCAATGAGCCAGTGGAAACCTCTATGACTGGCAAATCAAGGCGATTGGGATGCCCTTGCAGGCGCGTCCCTAACTGGCGTAATGTTTTTAGTTCTTTTTTTGGGAAATAGCCAGCGTGCGCTAAGGTGGCATAAAGCACCGGACAAATGTGGCCATTGGAAAGCACTAGCCGATCGCGTTCCGGCCAGTCCGGTTTTTGCGGATCATGTTTTAAAACATCACCGAAATAAAGGGCAACAAAAACATCGGCCATTCCTAAAGGACCGGCCGAGTGGCCAGATTTAGCTTCAACCAACATCGCGATAATGTCTTGGCGAATTTGATTGGCCTTTTGTTTTAATTGCGCAACATCAATTTCTGCGGGCATAACAAAAATGGCAAAAATTGCCGTTTTATTCTAAACAGTCGGTTTAAATTACTCTTAATTATTTTTAAATAACTGCACTAACAGCCAGCCGCGGTGCCCGTGCCCGAACCGGTTTCAGAAACATAATAGTAGTTTGAGGTGCTAAAATCGGACTGGACATAAACACAAAAGTGTTGCGTGTCGGTTGGATTAAACCAGTAATACAGGCCGCTGGTTGAATCGCCATTGTGGTAAGGCACTACTGGTAAAAATGTGCTAATTGATTTGCCCGAGCCAATGGCGGCGCCGACAGCTGAAGCGCCGGTGTCGTAATAAGCCGAGTTGCTGTCATAATAAAGCTCCATGGCCGTCGCGATTTGGCGCAAATCGCTTTGGGCTTTAGCATCACGCGCCCGGGTGCGAGCGCTATTTAGGCTAACCAACACGATGGAGGCCAAAAGGCCGATAATGGCAATAACCACTAAAAGTTCAATAAGAGTAAAACCTCTGTTTTTTTTCATAGATTTTTTAATTTGTTTTTTAATTTTTGGATCTGATTTTTCGGCGGTTCAGATCCGGAAAAAATAAAAGAACCGACCGCCAGAGCGTTAGCTCCGGCCTCGACCACTTTTTTGGCCGATTCTAAGTTTATTCCACCATCAACTTCTATTTTACCATTTAACCAGGCCTGCCGCAAATCTTTTATTTTGGGGATAACTTCGGGGTTAAATTGCTGGCCAGCTTGGCCGGGGGCCACCGACATCAACAGCGCTAAATCAATTTGCGGCAGCCATTTTTTTATCAGCCGCCAATCGGTTTCCAAATTAAGCGCTAGGCCGATTTCTTTGCCAGCTTGTTTGCCCTTGGCTAAAACTTCGCTCATTTCTTTTTCGGCGCTGGCCGCCTCGTAATGGAAAATAAGCCGTTGAATATTTTCTGCCCCCAGCCACAAATCAATTACCACTGATGGCTTGGCCACCATTAAATGGATTTCCCACATAACATCCTTTATCTGTTCTACCGCTTGCGGCTCGCCAAAACTGCTTTTTGGCACAAAAAAACCGTCCATCACATCCAACTGAATAAGCGGAGTAATCGGTTTAACTAAATCAGTTTTTTGCCGCAAATCGATGCCATCTTTAGCGATAATGGCGGGAATTATTTGAACCATGCTTGACCAGACCATTTAGACTAAATTAAGCTCATTAGACAAATTAAACGACAGGTCAATATTCTAATTGCCTAACACGTCTAATTGTCTAACACGTCTAAAAAGTTAGTTTTCCTTCTCTATTTCTTTAATTTTAGATAGTCGCCTTTCGTGCCGGGGCGCTTCTTCAAAATTAGCGCCCAGCCAGTTTTTAACAATTTTCTTAGCCGTTTCCAGGTCGGTTACCCGCCCGCCCAAACATAAAATATTAGCGTCTAAATGCTCCCGGGCGGTGCGGGCGGTAAATTCATCATGCGCCAGCGCTGCCCGCACGCCCTTAACTTTGTTGGCGGCTAAACAAACCCCCTGACCCGAGCCGCAAACCAAAATTCCGCGCGCCCCCTGGGCGACCACTTTTTCGGCCAAATCACGGGCAAAATCGGGATAATCATCATCTGGGTCCAGCACATCATTGCCCAAATCAAGCACCTCTTCTCCCCGACCCAGCAGATATTCCCGCAGGTCTTCTTTTAATTGCCAACCGGCATGGTCAGCGGCAATGTATAACACGGTAATTTTCAATTTTCAATTTTTAATTTTCAATCAACGATGCAATGAATGAAAGAATTTTCAAACACGTCATTTTTAGTTTAATTGATAATTGGCAATTGAAAATTTAATGTAAATTGATAATTGCTAAATTTAAAATGTTAAACGTTTTTCTTTAAATTATTTTTTCGCCATTTCTCTATTTCAGCATGGTTGCCCGAAAGCAAAACTTTAGGTACTTTCCAACCCTTGAAGTTTTCCGGCCGGGTATATTGCGGGTATTCTGCTATATTTTCCTGGCTAAAACTTTCTTCTTTTAAACTTTCTTGATTACCCAAAACCCCCGTCTGCAATCTGGCAATCGCGTCTACCACTATCATAGCAGGAATTTCCCCGCCTGTTAACACATACTCGCCCACCGAAATCTCTTCGTCGGCAAGATATTTAGCCACCCGTTCATCAACGCCCTCATAACGCCCGCAAATCATGATCAATTGACCGTATCCGGCTAACCTTTGCGCGTCTTTTTGGGTGAATTTTTTACCCTTGGCCGAAAATAAAATAATCCGCCTTTTTTGTTTGGCCGGTTTTTTGAGCGCTTTGACCGCCTTAAATATTGGTCCTGGCATCATTACCATTCCCGCTCCGCCGCCATAGGGCTTATCATCAACCGTTTTATGTTTATCTTTTGTCCAACGCCGCAAGTCGTGTGTTACAATTTTAACTAAGCCTGCTTTTTGCGCCCGGCCAATGATGCTCTCGGAAAAATAAGAGTCAAAGATTTGGGGAAAAATTGTGATAATATCAAACTTCATTAACTATCATTTCAACTAAAAACTAAAAACTCAAAACAACAACGAAAAACTCAAAACTTTTTGTTTTTATAATAAGAAATTACCCAGGTGGCTAAAAAATCAATAGTTAATAACCTAAAAGCCAAAAGCTGATTTTATTTTACCACAGAAACAATAAAATCCCTGACTGGTCAGGGATTTTATTGATATTTTTCAAGTTTTAGAGGTTCAAATCTTCCACAACCTCATCAACATTTTTGGGAGTTTCTTTTTTAGCGCCGGCGGCTTCTTTTTTCGGCAGCGCCCTTTTGGAACCTTCCGGCTCCTCAATGCGGAAGTTAATCCGCGCGTTGTTTTTGGCGCCGATGACACGTAACAGTGTGCGCATCGCCCGAGCGGTACCGCCTTGCCGGCCGATAATCTGGCCCATATCTTCCGGGTTGACCGAAAGCGTCAGCAAAACGCCCATTTCGTCAACCTTACGGTCAACTTTGACGTCGGCCGGATGGTCAACCAGATTTTTTACCACAAACTCCACAAACTCCTTATCAATTTCTTTTTTCGCCATACAAGTGCGTAAGCTTAATTAGAAAAACCAGTAGCTCGACCCAAACTACCGCAAACAAGCCATTTTGGCTTGCCCATATTATACCCCGCCCAATTTCTTTGTCAATCTTGTTGGGGGATTTTTTACAAAATTAAAACATCGTCTTATTTAACAGAATTAATCAAAAAACCGCCCACGGGGCGGCAAAACACAGGACGGACCGATGCGTAGCATCGGTCCGTCCTGTGTAAATTTCGTCTATTTATTTTTTTGAAGGGTTTTCTGGCTCTTTTTTGCTGTCTTTAACCTTGGCTATTTTGTCTTCCTTATCAGATGCGGCTTTAGCGAAGACGGGCGTTTCTTCTTTTTTGTCTTTTTTACCATCTTCGGATTTCTTTTCTTCAACCGCTACTTCTTGTTTGGCCGGTTTTTCGTCTTTGGCTTCCCCCTGATCTTCTTTGACTGGTTTGGCCGACTTGTCTTTCTGAACCTCTTCTTTTTCAGAATCTTCTGTTTTTTCTGTATCGGCTGGGCTTGCTGGTTTGGCTTTCTTAGCCCCTTCGGTTTTAGCTGCTTCCGCTTTTTTTGTCCCCTGATCGGCTGACGCCTCTGCTTCGGCTTTTTCTTCCTTTTCAACTAGTTTTTTTTCAAGAGCGGCGGCGGTTTCTTCGGCCTTCTCGGACTTGGCCGGCTTTTCTTCCTTGTCCGGCGTAGCCGAGCTTGGCTCGGCGGAGGCAGATTCGCCCTCTTTACTCTTTTTTGGCTTTGGCCGCCAAGCTTTAACTTTTGCGCCCTCTATAATCTTTTCGCTTACCAGCATATTATGGACCGTCGGTGAAGCAACCGCTCCTTCAGACAGCCAATATTTTATCCTTTCTGCCTCTAATTTTTTTTCTTTAGTAATCGGATTATAAAAACCCAAAATTTCAATAAATTTGCCTCTAATTGGCTTATGTTTTTCAGCTAAAACAACGCGAAACGAAGCCGCGTTTTTTTTACCAACTCTTTGTAATCTAATTACCAACATATGTTAAATTTTAAATCCCAAACATCAAATTCCAAATAAATGCAAATTCTTAATCTCCAAAATCACAAACATATTTTGGATTTTGAATTTGGATTATTGTAATTTATTTAGGATTTAGAATTTCGAATTTATGATTTAATATCTTAGTCCCAATTTTTTGTTTTCAGGCCATTTTCGGCTGCCTGCTGCTGGGCTTCTTGTTTAGAGGGGCCCTGCCCATCGGCCACTTTTTCATCTTCTAAAAAAACACCGACCAGAAAGTTTTTGGCGTGATCCGGCCCCCATTCTTTTAAGACCTCATAGCTGGGTGTAATGCCGGTAACTTCCTGCGCTTTTTCCTGAAACGAGCTTTTAGCATCTTTATAAAGGCCGTTTTTGATTATTTCGGGCAAAAGCACCACAATATTTTTCTTGATAAATTCGTCCACCACTGACCATTTTTGGTCCAAATACATCGCGCCAATTAACGCCTCCATGGTATTGGCTAAGATACATTGGCGCGCCCGGCCGGTATCTTTGGCTTCGCCGCGACTTAAATAGATAAAATCTTCCAAGCCAAGTTTAGCGCCCACTTCCGCCAGGGTTTTAGCATTAACCAACGCGGCGCGCCAGTTGGTCAGCTCCCCTTCGGGATTTTTGTACTGGTTAAACAAGTATTCGGTCACCGCTAATTCCAACACCGCATCACCCAAAAATTCCAATCGTTCGTTATGGGGCAATTCAAAGCCAGGATTTTCGTTGATGTAAGAACGATGCACCAGTGCTTGCCGCAGCCGGTCTTTGTTTTCAAAAATAACCCCGATTTTTTTCTCTAAAACACTTAATTCACGATTCACAATAGCCAGGCAAAACGCAAAAGGCAAAAATCAAAACTACAATTCAAAAGTGAAAATGATTATTTCCATTTGTTTCCGCTTTTAAATTTTTATCCGTATTTTTAACTTTTGACTTTTAAATTTTGCTTTTAATTATATTATTGGTCTTTTCCCGGTTCACCTAATTCCCGGTAAACCGTGCCCAGCACTCCGTTAACAAACTTGCCCGAACTTTCACCGCCAAAAGTTTTGGCCAACTCAATTGCTTCGTTGATAGCCACTTTGGGCGGGACTTGGTCCCGGTCGCCAAATAACAGCTCGTAAAGCCCCAGGCGCAAAATGTTGCGGTCGGTAATGGTAATCTGGGCAATCGGCCACTCGGGCGCTGATTTTTCTATAATTTCATCAATTTTAGCCCGATTTTTTAAAACGCCCTCGACCAACCCCAAAGCAAAATTACTGCCTTCAAGATTACCGGTCAATTCCCGGTAGTTTCTCTCTAAAATTTCTTTAATTTGGCTGTCGGGATAGCCGCGAAAATCCCACTCAAATAGGGACTGCATCGCGACCGAACGACAAAGGTGCCTGGAAGCCATGACAATTAAACTCAAAGCTAAAAAGTAAAAACGAAAAACCTTGGCGCCACCATACGGGTGACCGCTGATTATTTATATTTCCCATTATCTGGTTTGATTGTTATGAACCCTTGCTCATTTCTTTCATATCCAGCGACTGCGCCTGCTCTTGCTGCTCGGCTAACTCTTTTTCTTTTTCTTTCTTTTGTTTCTTTTCCAGTTTAGCCAAAACATCGATCACCTGGCGGCCTTTATAAAAACCGCAGTTGCCGCACAAACGGTGCGGCAAAACCGGCTGGCCGCAATTTGGGCAAGCGATAATATTTTGCTTTTTCAGCGCGTGGTGCGACCGGCGCCGATTTCTTTTTGATTTGGTGTGTCTTTGCTTCGGAACGGGCATAATATTAACTCAAAATTCAAAAATCAAAACTAAAAATTTTGGTGTCGCCCTACGGGTGACCGCTTTTTTATGTTCGCAATTTATAAATTAGTATTTTATCCGCAAATTGACCTTACTAAACGGAAAATAAAAATGACACCCGCGTGCCATCCTTAAAACCCTTTTTGCTGTGGGTAAAGGACTTGGATATTTATCCGCTATTTAAGATAACAAATAAAATTATTTTTAGCAAGAGGCAACCGCGCCAAACATGGGGGTCTATAGTATTGGCAACACATCAACCCGTCTTATATTGAACCATTATAATAAAAAACCCGGGACTTAGCCTGGGATTAATGCGGGGATTATTTTTTTTCTTTTCTATAAAGCAAATAAGAATAAACTATCGGCATAAGGGCAATAATAATAATTATGACAAAAATAGTC
>Ga0210057_1008402_pt1 | contig 12233 bp, 10 predicted proteins | sample CryGeyCG2114_010_2_FD_183968 | JGI IMG/M metagenome (GOLD analysis project Ga0210057, IMG submission 183968) | Groundwater microbial communities from aquifer - Crystal Geyser CG10_big_fil_rev_8/21/14_0.10 (SPAdes) (version 2) | ecosystem: Environmental > Aquatic > Deep subsurface > Groundwater ...
TCAGCAGTGGCAAAGTCTATGCTCTCCCACTCGAAATCGATGGGTTGTCTCTCATATACAACGTCGATATTTTCAAAGAAGTAGGGGCTTCTCCTCCTTCCGATTGGAACACTCTGCGCAAACTAGCATTTGATCTGACCAAAACCAATCCAGAGACGCTTATCATTGAGCGTGCTGGAGTAGCCCTTGGCACAACCGGCAATGTCGACAACTGGTCAGACATCTTGGGCTTATTGATTCTGCAAAACTCAGGCAATCCGAGTAAGCCCACAGAAATTGCCGTTCAAGATGCACTTTCGTTCTATACTCTAATTTCGACGCAAGACAAATCATGGGATGCCTCTCAACCAAACTCGGTTTATGCCTTCGCGACGGGGACAGTTGCAATGATCATCGCTCCCTCTTGGCAAATATCAGAGATCAAAGCTATCAACCCAGAACTCAATTTTGCCGTAGCGCCTGCTCCAGTTTTGCCTTCCGCCAACTACGCTTGGGCGACGTACTGGGCCGAAGCAGTTCCGCTCAGTAGTAAAAATCCCGAAGCAGCCTGGAAATTTATCAAATATCTAAGTTCTTCCGAGATTTTACAAAAAATGTACGCCGGGGCTTCTCAGATCAGGGCACTAGGGGAACCATATCCTCTAGTTTCACTCTCTCCTACCTTGGCCAACGATCCCTTAGCTGGTCCCTTTGTCACCCAAGGCCCACAGTACAAGTCTTGGTATCTCTCAAGTCGTACCTATGATGATGGGATCAACGATCAACTAATCAAATATTACGAGGATGCAATCAACGGCATCAATGCCGGCCAAACGGTCTCTGCCGTCACGAGTACTCTTGATGCTGGCGTCTCACAAGTCATGGCCAAATATCCCGAGGCAAAATGACGCCTATTGGAATCTCTATCCTCCAAACTCTCAAGTACTCTGATCACTTTGGTTTCCCCTTGACCCTCTCTGAGATTCATTCGCGACTCGTAGGGGCGAGGTCTTCTCGCCCGCTACTAATCACCGCCATCAATCAAATGTTAAAATCCAAAACGATTTCCCAAACAGGCGACTATTATCACCTCCCAGGGCACGCCTCTTTAGTTGCCCGCCGTCTCAAGAGAGCCAAGTTTTGTGCACCTCGTCTGCGCCTTGCCCAAACTCTCGCCATCAAGCTCTCCCATACTCCCGGGATCTTGGCGATTTATCTGACTGGTTCACTCGCCATGTCCAACTCGAGCGTGAATGATGATATTGATTTTATGATTATCGCTCACTCTCATCACCTCTGGACCACCCGTTTCCTACTCACGCTCTACACCACCATCCTGGGCTTGCGGCGCACACCCAACTCTCCTCGCTCCTCTGGCAAATTATGTCTTAATTTGTACCTCACTCCTATGAGCTATGCGCTACCAAACCATAAACAATCTCTTTACACCGCTTACGAGCTAGTCCAAGCAATTCCTCTTTTTGATCCTCACAACACTCGCGCCTCTCTCCTCGCCGCCAACCCCTGGATTCGTCACTATCTCCCCAATGCGACCCAAGCGACGAGGACAGTCCCTAAAAGGAATTCCCGACTGCAAGTCGAGAAGGGCTCGCCAGCGGGCGAAGGGACTGTCCTCATGGTACTAATCGAAAAACTTCTCTATCGTCTCCAACTTTTATATATGCGCCCCAAACTCACCCGCGAATACGTGACTCAGGACTCTGCCTTTTTCCACCCCCACGACCCCGGCACCAAAGTGCTAAGAGGACTCTCCTTAAAAGGAATACCTGGCTGCAAGCCAAGTAGGGCTCGCCGGCAGGCGAAAGGAGAGTCCTCATTGGAAGTATAATAACTCAATTATGTTCCACTCAATTCAGTCCATTGCCCTCGTCTGCCACGATCTACGATCTAAAAACTACAAGCTAGTCTTAGCCACTGGCTTCTTTGATCTTTTACATGAAGAGCACATTCGCTTTTTGCGCAAAGCCAAATCAGCAGGGGATATTCTTATAGTTGCCGTCGAAAGTGACGAGCGTGCTCGCGCACTCAAGGGTGAAGGTCGACCTATCGAACCGCAGTCTGTTCGTTGCCAGCATTTACTCTCACTTACAACCCCCGGGGTTATAAGTCAGCACAATGAAACCCCGGGGGTTGTAAATCCCGTCGATTATGTCATCGCTCTTCCTCCCGACTTTGACCATTTCGAAGCCTACGACTCCCTCATGTCCGCTATCTCTCCAGAGATTTATGCAGTTAGCTCTCACACTACTCATCTCAAGAGCAAAACTTTCCTGGTCGAGAAATATGGCGGAAAACTAATTGTCGTCCACGACTTTAACCCCGAGATCTCCACCACTCGCATTCTTGCCACCAAAAACAACGTATAATCACATTATGTTCGAACACTACATCTACCAGCCCTTCTTCAATATCCTTGTTGGTCTCTATGAGATCTTAGGCAAAATATCCCCAGACTTAGCAGATATGGGCATTGCGGTCATTATTTTCTCGATTATCATCCGTATTATTCTCTTCCCTTTAACAATCATGGGGGAACGCTCCGAAGAAGAAAAAAGAAAAATTGTTGCTCGCATCGAAGAAGCCAAACGTCTTTATTCTCACGAACCAATTCGTCTTCGTACAGAAATCAAATCCATTATGCACGCCAATGTTAGGAATGTTATTGCCACTACTGCCAATCTCGCAATCGGTTTGGCCATCATTGTTATGCTCTACCGGATTTTTACTACCGGCCTAGAAGGAGCTGATTTTTATCTACTCTATGACTTTGTGCCCAATCCCGGCACTATCAATCTCATGTTTCTCGGTAAATATGACCTCTCTCATACCAATGCTACTCTCAATATTATTCAATCTATCATGATTTTTGTGGTTGAAGTGCTCGCAGCACTCCGTTCTCCTTTTCCCGTCTCCCGCAAAGACAAAGCCCTTCTCCAAATCTTTCTACCCATCGGATCATTCATCATTTTTATGTTTCTCCCTGCCGGAAAAAAGATCTTTATGATTACAACCCTTGCCTTTTCCGCTCTTTACCACGTAGTCAAATTATTTCAGGAATGGGGCAATAAACTAGTCACCAAGTATAGTCCCAAGCCACCACAAGAAGCAGAGTCAAATAAAGTGATACAATAACTTAGTATGTTCGATAATCTCGTAGTTTCATTCTTGGCAGACGAAGTAGTAGGGGGATTTTTTATCTCTGTTCCTCCTGGACATGTCGCTTGTGTCTACGACCGCGGCCGTGGTGTCCTCAAAAATGTTTTTGGTCCAGGTCTTCATCTCAAAATTCCTTTTTGGCAGGTAGCCAAACTATTCAACGCCCAAGTTCTTGAGTACACGATCCACAAGGGTTTTGACTTGAGCAACAAAGAGATCTTGGGGGATGAGCCCATCAAGTCCACCACCAAAGATGGCGCCCCCGTGGTAGTTGAAGGTTCTATCCTTTTTCGCATCGACAAGGCCAATGCTCCAGAGCTATGGGAAAACATCGGTGAACACTTTGTCTCCAAAGTGATCCGTCCTTTTAGTCGCTCCAAGATCTCCGCCATTTTCTCAACTGTTGATGCAGGTATTGTCAAAAATTCGCGTGCATCTCTCGAGAACACGCTCAAAGAGGAACTCAATCTAGAGTTCCAAAATCGTGGCCTGATTTGCGAGGGTGTTTTGCTCTCCGAAGTGGCCGTCGGTTAATATGTCGACTTATCACGCACAAACTATCCCCGAGTTATTTGCCACGCTTGCCTCTCGTTACTCTGATCATCCTTTTCTAGAATCCAACTCTTCTGTTCTTAGCTATACTCAGTTTGATACCCAGACTCTTTCCTTAGCCGCTCATTTTGTCTCTTTGGGGATCAAGCAGGGTGATCATGTTGCCATTTTGCTCCCCAACTGTAGCGAGTTTATCTTGTCCTGGTTTGCCCTTATGCGCCTTGGGGCTGTTATGGTTCCGATCAATCCCACCTACCAAGAGGGCGAGGTGGCCTACATCATCTCCCATTCTGAGTCTCGTTTTGTTATTACCCAAGCAAATTTAACGTCTCATCTTTCTTTGGATATCACTATTATTTTGACTTCTAGTTTGGCTACTTTGCCCACTCCCGCTAATCTTCCCAGTCCAGATATCACTCCCGAGTCTCTTGCGGCCATCCTCTATACCTCTGGCACAACTGGCAAACCCAAAGGGGTCATGCTCCCACATAGATCATTTACCATCGGTGGCGAATCTTTTGCATATCGCGCCCAGCTCTCTCACGCAGATCGTATGCTCGTTATGTTGCCACTCTTTCACGTCAATGCAGAGGTTTACTCAGTTATGGGAGGACTTGTAGCTGGCGCCACTCTCGTCCTAGTTGATTCTTTCCATGCCTCTACTTTCTGGCAGACGGTTCATGATCGTCGTATCACCCAGTTCAATTTTCTAGGCGTGATTGCCAATATTCTTCTGCGCCTTCCACCCTCTCCCCTTGATACCACTCATCATCTCCGCCTCTGCTGTGGTGCTGGCTTATCCAAAGAGACCATCCTCGCCTTTCGCGATCGTTTCCACGTTCCACTCCTAGAAACCTACGGCTTAACCGAAGCTCCCATGGGCTTAAGCAATATGTTGGACGATTCTCGTGAGGGGAGTATTGGCAAACCAGCCAGGCACAGCGATCCCAGTATTTTTACTCAGGTCAAACTGGTAGACAACGAAATCGTCCTCTCGACTCCCGCCTTGGCCTTGGGATATTGGGACAATAAAGATGCCACTCAAGAATCATTTCAAAATAACTGGTTTTATACCGGAGATTATGGTCGTCAAGATCAAGATGGTTACTATTATTTTGTCGATCGCAAAAAAGACTTGATTCGCAAAAAGGGGGAGAATATTAGTAGTCGCGAAATCGAATTGGTGATCGCCAATCTACCTGGCGTTGTATCTGTGGCAGTCATCCCTATCCCTTCGCCTTTAGGAGAGGATGATATCAAGGCCTACATAGTCATGCAGCCAGGTTCAAATCTCAATTTCGACCTCGTGCGCTCTCACTGCCTCAAACAACTTAGTTACCAAAAGACCCCCGCTTTGGTAGAATTTGTAGAGTCCTTGCCTCAAACTCCCACCAACAAGGTAGCCAAACAAGAACTTAAGCTTATGTTTAAAGCCAATCAATCCCACAAACTTACCCCTCGCGTGTTGTTGGTAGATGGACTCCGCACCCCCATTGCCAAAATGGATGGAGCTTTCAAAGATATCCGCCCCGACGAACTCTTGACTCATCCGCTCAATGCTCTAGCCAAACGACTTTCTCTGACTCACGCAGATGATTTTATCGTAGGCTGTGTCAATCAACTGGGGGAGGCGCAGCGCAACATCGCTCGTCAAGCTATCCTTTTATCAGACTTGCCAAGCAGTACTCCCGCCACAACCATCAACCGCCTCTCAGCTTCTAGTCTTGAAGCTACGCGTCTCGCTTTTGCTACCATTGCCTCGGGCCTTTCGGATTCAGTCTTGGTGGGTGGGGTCGAGTCATTTTCGCGCACTAGAGAGTCCGATCGCTTGGGCTATCCCCACTTGCATCCTAAACTGACCAAAGCCCTCTTGACCTCCGGCGTATTTATGGAAAACTTAGCCCAACAATCCCACATCTCTCGCGACGATCAAGATAAATATGCGCTCTTAAGCAACGAGCGCTCGCTTAACTCGCCCACTCCTGACTCTCAGGGTGTAATTCCCGTGGCAGGCTTGGATCATGACGACATCCCACGCTCAGGGCTAACTCTTGATCGCTTATCCAATCTTCCTCCCTTATTTGCTGGTACCATTACTGCTGGCAACAGTAGCAAACTTGGTGACTCTGCTGGAGTTTTGCTCATGGCCTCACCATCTTTAGTCGCCACCCAGTCGTGGCAACCTCTTGCTGGGATAATTGGTTTTTCGCTCTTTGCCACAGATCCCAAGGATTACGGGAGCGCCCCAGTTTCGGCCATCCGCAATCTACTCAATCAGCACGATTTGACGATAGACCACATCGGTATCTGGGAAATCCACGAGGCCTATGCCGCCGAAGCGCTCTACGTCGCGCGGCAGCTGCGCCTTTCTCCATCTCGCATCAATCTCTGGGGTGGGGCAGTCTCACTGGGGCATCCCTTTGGTGCAACCGGCGTACGTCTCTTACTCTCTGCCGCTCACCAACTAGCCAGTAGCGATTCTTCTTATGCGGTGGTTAGTATCTGTATTGGTGGTGGCCAGGCCCTCGCCTGTCTCTTGACAAAGTAATATGACCATGGTACTATGACCATAGTCATATGTTAAAAACTACCGTTTCCAAATCAGAATTCAAAGCCAAGGCCCTCGAGTACATGCGCTTTGTACAAAAAAACAATCAATCCATTGTTGTAACTGATATGGGTAATCCCGTTATTCAAATCAATCCTTACAATGTTTCAAATGAAGATGAAGATGAGCTGGCTTTTTTTCGAGGTTCCGTCCTCAAATACGTTCGCCCCAATGATCCAGTTGGTCTAGAAGATTGGGAGGCACTTAAGTGATCCTCTTAGATACCAATGCTTTCTTATGGTATTTATCTGATAAAACCAAATTTTCTGACTCAACTTTAGTTGCTATTCAAAAAGAACGTCACCAGTCCAAACCACTCTTAGTTTCCGCTATTAGTATTTGGGAAGTCGGTCTTCTCATTCAAAAAAAACGTATTCAATTACACGTTGATTACGATACTTGGTTTAATCAGGTTCGCAAACTTAAATCAATTCAATACGTGCCAATCACTATCGAGATTTCCCACGAATCAATTATGCTACCTGGGATATTTCACTCCGATCCCGCTGATCGCATTATAGTAGCCACTTCACGTTTTCTCGGCGCAACTCTCATCACTAGCGATCACTTAATCCGCAAATACAAACACGTCAAAACGATTTGGTAATCACTTTGATCTAGTTGACGCCTACCCATCTTCTTTGCTAATATAGCACTCGCACACGTATAGTGCTAAATATATATTTTCTAAGTACTAAGTACTATTAACCAAGTACTAACGACTGAAAGGAGTTGTATGCAGCTAGATCCAAAAAAACTTACCCCCATGTCAGGTTACGTTTTAGTCGAGCCAGAAGCCAAGCAAACCAAGACTGAGGGTGGTATCTATCTCCCCGACAATACGACAGACAAGCCCCAGGGTGGCACAGTTATTGCTGTAGGGGGCGCTACCTACAAAGATGGTAGAGAGATTGCTTCACCAGTCAAAGTAGGGGACAAAGTCATCTACAAAAAGTGGGGTGGTAACGACGTCAAAATCGGGACACTCGAATATCAATTCCTTCAATTCGAAGACATCCTCGCCACTATTAAATAACTAAGTACTAAGTACTAATAACTATTAACTAGGAGGAATTATGACAGCCAAACAAATTATCTACGGAGACGACGCCCGTCAGAAGTTATTAAGTGGTATCGCCAAACTTGTCTCAGCCGTGGTCACTACTCTAGGACCTCGTGGTAGAAATGTCGCCATCGACAAAAAGTGGGGAGCCCCCAACATCATCCATGACGGAGTTAGTGTTGCCAAAGAAATCGAACTCGAAGACGCTTTTGAAAATATGGGCGCTCAACTAGTCAAAGAAGCCGCCAGCAAAACCAATGATGCCGCTGGTGATGGTACCACCACCGCTACTCTTTTGGCTCACCAGTTAGTTGCCGCCGGCATGAAAAATGTCACGGCAGGCTCTAACCCCATGCTCATGAAGAAGGGGATTGACCGCGCCGTTGAAGCCATAGTGGGGGAGCTCAAGAAAGTCAAAACCGATGTCAAAAAGGAAGACTGGGTCAAAGTAGCCACAATCAGTGCCCAAAACGAAAATATTGGGACCAAGATTGCAGAGGCTTTGTCACTCGTAGGCAAAGACGGAGTCGTCGAAGTCGAGGAAAGCAAGGGTTTTGAGATCGAGATCGAGCACAAAGATGGTATGGCCTTTGACAAGGGCTATATCTCGGCCTATTTCGTCACCAACTCAGATCACATGGAAGCCGAGATGGAGAGCCCCTATATCTTAGTCACCGACCAAAAAGTGACCAGTATCCAAGAGATGGTGCCATTCCTCGAGTCATTTGTAAAAGTTAGCAAAAACTTGGTGATCATCGCCGACGATGTCGAGGGTGAGGCTCTTGCGACATTGGTTGTGAACAAAATGCGCGGTACCTTTAACGTCCTCGCCGTCAAAGCGCCCGGATTTGGTGATCGCAGGAAAGCCATGTTAGAAGATATTGCGATTCTAACCGGTGCTACCGTTATCTCTGGAGACTTGGGTCGCAAGCTCGACTCCGTCAAAGTGGAGGATTTGGGGCAGGCTGACAAGGTAGTATCTAGCAAAGATGAGACCAAGATCGTTGGAGGCAAAGGGGACAAAAAGGCTCTCGAGTCTCGCATCGATCAGCTCAGGAGCGAGGCCGACAACTCGACCAGCGACTTTGACAAAGAAAAGATCCTCGAGCGCCTAGCCAAACTCACAGGTGGTGTCGCCGTCATCAAGGTCGGTGCCGCCTCAGAAATTGAACTCAAAGAAGTTCAGGAGCGGGTCAAAGACGCCGTGGGTGCTACCAAAGCCGCCATCGAAGAAGGCATTGTGGCCGGTGGTGGAGTTGCGCTCTTGCGTGCTGCCAATGTCTTAGACAAATTGACGTCAGAGAGTGATGACGAAGCCGTCGGGATCAAGATCGTCAAAGCCGTTCTCGAACAGCCCCTGCGCTGGCTCGCCAAAAACAGTGGCGCCGATGATGGTTGGGTAGTTCGCAAAGTCATGGAGAACAAGAACCAGAATTATGGTTTCAACTCTGCGACTCTTGAGTTTGGTGACATGATTGCGATGGGGGTCCTCGATCCCGTCAAAGTGACCAGGCACGCCCTCCAAAACGCCGCCTCAGTAGCTAGTATGGTGCTAACTACAGAGTGTCTAGTCACCGACGTCAAAGAAGACAAAAAATCATCCCCCACTCCAGACATGTCCGGCATGGGTGGCATGATGTGATGTTCCTAGGGGAGACTCCTCGACAGGAGACGTGAGCAACGCTCAAGTCGGGACAGCAAAGCTGGGAGGAGTCTCCCCATAGGATATTGTTGCTTTATTGACCCATTTCTGCTAATATCCATACATATGACTACTGTCAACATCTCTCTCCCAGTTCAGCTCAAGTCTCAGGCAGACTTCTTGGTGGATTCTGGCCACTACACCTCCTTTAGCGATCTTGTCCGCTCCGCTCTCCGTCAATTTTTTGCTTCTCACGTCGATACAACTGATTACGATGTTCTTGTCAAAGAAGCCTTGGCAGACGAAAAGGCGGGCCGTTTAGTAACGCTTACATCTCCTAAAGAAATTGATGACTTCCTAGTCAAAGAGTACAATAAAGTGTCAGATGAAAAATATAGAATCAAGTCAAAATTACATCAAAGAGTATCACAAGATCATAAAAAACAATCCATCCCTCATTCCCAAAATCAGCAAAGTCCTTCGTTTTCTCTCGCTTGATCCTAGCCATCCCTCACTACGCCTTCACAAAGTGGGTGGTAAAGACATCTACTCAGTGTCTGTGACCATGAGCATCCGAATGATCGTTCTTTTTCGCTCCTCATCGATTATACTTTTAGCCATCCGCCCTCACGACTCCGCCTATCGCTTTTAGTACTACCCGCTTGCATAAATCAATTTTTTGTGTCACATTTAATCTATGGCCAAATCACGTGCAAAAAAATCTCGTAAATCTCTCTACCTTCTCATCATCTTTATCCTCTTAGCTAGTTTGGGTTATGGTTATTATCGCTCCCTAGTTCAGCCCAGCAATATCTTTGTGATCGAAGAAACTCCCATTACCTACGGTGACACTGTAGTGACGGGTACCCTGCGCAAAGATACCGTCGTAGGACAATCCGGTAACTACCTCCTAGTTCTCAATGATGGTCGCCCCATTCTCCTTGACGCTCAGGGTCTTGATGGACTCCTTGGCTCACCTGTGACCGCTACCGGCTTCCTCACCCCTGCCGTCGACTCTACCTCTCCCATGACCATGACTATTAGCACCATCACTGTCTTGGAGGCCCAATGACCAAACGTCGTCTCTCTCACCGCCCCCGCTTTCGCGCATCGCTTATTGCGCTCATTTTAACAATCCTTGCTACCGCTGGTTACTTTGCCTACCGTTATTTTTTTGTCCCCCAGGTAGTCACCATCGCCAAACTAATTGAAGATGTAGATGGTGATATAACATTCACTCAAACTGCCCAACAAGAAGCCAATGGTGGTGGCACTTTTCACAATAAAAAGACAGGTAAAACCATTAAAGTTGATAAAGCCGAGGATCTTACCAAATCACTCGACGTAGTTAAATCTACCAAAATTACGGAAGCTCAATGTCAGTCACTGGAGAAAAAATTAATCAATGGATCTTGCATCACCCCTATCAAAACCACCACTACAGTCACTACCCCAGGTGATCCTCTTTCTGCTCCAGACACAGTGACTAGTACTACCCTCTGTCCCGGTGGCAACACTGGGATTCCCGCCGGCTCTTGGGCCGCTACTGGTTATGGACTTAACGCCAGCGGAAAACATTGTAAAACAGGAGAAGTGTGTCCTCAACGAGAATGTGTTCACTATGACTTAAATTGTAAGATAGATGATACAAAATCTTGTGGTGAGGCTCTGGCCACCGACCCAGCCAAAGTCATTGTCTCAAGTGCCATGGGTTGTGAATATTCCAACACTACTACCAATACTCCAGATCCTAATTGTGATAAGCCTCTCGCCACTTGTTATACCAGCAACGCCGCCTATCCTTCAGGTAGCACCAAAGAGGGAAAAGTTTGTTCCAATGGCCAATGGGTAACAAAATACGACCAAACGCTATGTGATTTTATTTATGGGGCTGGGAAAACTACTCTTGATTCAAACGGCAAATGTATAAGCAAATCAGTAGTTACTACGACCACAAAAGATATTTGTGATGGCGTAGTTTGTAGTGATGGCAAAAAATGCGAAGTTCTCTCCGCTGGTAATGGTTGGGCATGTGTTGTTGACGAATCCAAGCTCAAGCCCGCCGGCGCGACCGTCTCCTCCCCATCCGAATGCGCATCTGGTGAAGCCAGTCCGACAGGCAACAAAAATACTCTCTCCGCCAAATACGTTTGTATTGGTGGTCAAAAGAACGATATTGTCGACAACGCCTCCCAATGTATCTCAAACTATGCCCTTAGTCAGACAAATGGAAAAGTAAAATGTGTCCCCTGCGTAGAGGGAATGAACAATGATGATAGGACCGACAGTTCATATTTTACATGTGATTCTAGTGGCAAGGCTATTTTTCACAATTGCACCACTGGTTCTCCAACCAAAGCTAGCGGTACCTGGTCTTGTCCTCCCGCCCCCGCCCAGCCCGCCAACTTTACTCACAACTCAAGTCGCCCAGCCGATAATCCATCAAAGTGTAATGACAACGAAACATTCACCTGGAATGTACCTTCTGATCATAGTTTTCTAGGAATATGCACTCTCACTTCTGAGGTTTTTGCACCAGTCCCGGCAGCTCTACCCGCCGCCCCCGCCCAGCCCGTCACCACTCCTACCAATTACGAATCCGAAGTAGCCTGCAAAGCTAAGATTACCAACCCAGCTACCCAAAGCTGTTACAAGAACAACCAATCCGGGAAATGGATATTAAATGACACGGTTGCAAACTCAATCGCCACTAGACCAACTAATTACGAAAATCAGGAAGAATGTGAACAGCATATAGTCAACACAGATACAGAATCTTGTTATCGCAACACTACTTCGGGCAAATGGATTTTAAATTCGGATCAAGAGTCAATCTCAGAAACAGTTACAAATATTGCTGGTAGCGCCGTGACAGGAGCTCTAATCCTAGGTGGTGTTGGGTGCGGGTTGGGTTTAATTGCAGCGATAGGAACTACTGGATTCTTATCACCAGTTGCAATTGGTTTATGTGCTAGTTGGGCAGGTGGTACCGCGATTGCTGGTGGTGTCCTTGGTGGCATACTTGGTTTTTTTCAATAAAACTTAACCCCAGTCAATATTTCTTCGCTCGTGAGTCTTTATCCTGGCACGGCGGACGGGAGCGGTAGCCAGGTAGGTAAAGAAAGTCAGCATTGTGATACAATCAATTCATGCAAAAAACTCTCTTAGAATATACCGTAATGATTAGAAAAGAAGGCAAAGATTATATTGCC
>Ga0210057_1008403_pt1 | contig 12232 bp, 12 predicted proteins | sample CryGeyCG2114_010_2_FD_183968 | JGI IMG/M metagenome (GOLD analysis project Ga0210057, IMG submission 183968) | Groundwater microbial communities from aquifer - Crystal Geyser CG10_big_fil_rev_8/21/14_0.10 (SPAdes) (version 2) | ecosystem: Environmental > Aquatic > Deep subsurface > Groundwater ...
TGAACGCCCCCATCCCCGACCCTCTTAAACCAAAAAGCAACTGGAATAACGGGCTGTCACTGATTGAAAAAGAAAACAAAGCTAAGCTCATTACAATCAAACCCAGAGAAAACTGGGATTTAACTTCATTGTAAAGCGAAACATAATTGTAAATTAAATACGCCAATAACACTGTGTTGATTAAAGAAAGAATTGCCTTAAACATAATGAATTGTTCAAAAAACAAAAACATTCTCGGGTTCATTCTGCCAGGCAAAATCAAATCCAGCAAAAAAGACAAAACAAAAATAAATATAAAAGTTGCAAACAAAACCCCTGCTGTCTGCAATAAAGCAGAATTTTTTCCTTTCATTTCTTTTCCTCCTTTAAAACTTTCTTTTCAAACAGTTTTTTAAACAAACTCCAGTTTTTCTTTATTTGCGGAGAAACAAAAAACACCTGCCCATATTTGTCTCCTGTTTTAACAATCAGCTTGTTTTCTAAAAGCAGATTAATGTGATGCTGGGCAGTCTTATAATCCAATTTAAGTTTTTTGCTTAACTCATTTGAATTCATTGGATTTTTTTCCAAAGAAAAAAGAATCCTTGCCCTGTTTTTTCCGCCTTTAGAACCTAGAATAAGCCAATAAAGAACCTGCTGAAAAGAATCCATACAAAAAAAATGAACAATTATTTATTAATAATAATCGCTGAAAAAACTATTACAAAGAGGTGGTTTAATGGAAGGAAAATGCACTTATGAAACAAAATGTTATTGTAAAGGAGGAGCATTAATTATTCTGGGAATTTTAGGATTTCTTGCATACTTTAATGTATGGACTCTGCCTTATCTTTCAATAATCTGGCCAATTGTCGCAGTAGTCGCAGGAATAATGTCCTTAACTGGAATTTGTTGTTGTGCAATGAAAAAATGAACAAAAAAATTTCATTGCTTTTAATTCTGTTAATTTGTTTAGTTGCATGCATAGAAAATACTGAAAAAAAAGAAAGCAATGAATTAAACTGTCAAGGAACAAAAACCTTTTTTGTTTCAAGAGTAATAGATGGGGATACTTTAGAAACCCCTGAAGGAAAAATCAGGTTAATTGCAATAAATACCCCTGAAAAAAAAGAAACCTGTTTTGAAGAAGCAAAAGAATTCCTTGAAAAAGAAATATTAGGCAGAGAAATTGAAGTTAAAACAGACGGAAAAGATATTTATGAAAGACTACTTGGAAACATCTGTATTAACGAAGAATCATTAAACAAAAAATTAGTTGAACAAGGATTAGCTCATTATGCTTTTGGTGCGCCAACTGAATTAATTGAATTACAGGAAAAAGCAATGAAAGAAAACAAAGGATGCTTATGGAAAAAAGGAACAGAAAAATATGTTTTGGATAACTGCATTACACTTTCAGGATTTGAATTTAACCAGAATTCCTTTACAGGAGAATTCGCTGAATTCTCCAATGACTGCAATTATTCAATTGACTTAAACGGATTTTACTTAAAAGACGAAGCAACACACCTTTATTTTTTTCCTGAAATTGAATTAAAAGAAAAATCTTTTATCAGAGTTTTTTCTGCAGCAGGAGAAGACACAATGAATGAATTATACTGGAACAAAGGAAATGTATGGAATGATTCCGGCGACCAGTTATTTTTAAGAAACAAAAAAGGAGAATTAATTGTTTATTACCACTACTTAAATTTAAAATGAAATCGTCAAATAATTAATAGATGGAATTACTTTATATTTTTGGAAGCGTTTTTATTGTAAGCTTAATGTCTCTAATAGGCGTTTTTACCATTGGATTAAACAGGGAATTCCTGAGCAAAATTGTGTTGTATTTGGTTAGTTTTTCTGCTGGTTCATTATTCGGCGGAGCATTTCTTCATTTATTGCCTGAAGCAGTAAAAGAATTTGGTTTTGGCACAGAAATATCACTTTATTTACTTTCAGGAATAGCTGTCTTTTTTATAATAGAAAAAACAATTCACTGGCATCACTGCCATAATTTTCCTGCAGGAAAATGCGAACTCAAAAGTTTTGGTTACATGAATTTAATCGGAGACGGAATCCATAATTTTATTGATGGAATGATTATAGCAGGAAGTTTTATTGCAAGCACATCATTAGGGATTGCAACAACCCTTGCAGTAATATTCCACGAAATACCCCAAGAAATAGGAGATTTTGGGGTATTAATTCACAGTGGATTCACAAGAAAAAAAGCATTAACAATGAATTTCCTTTCTGCTTTAACTGCATTGCTTGGGGCAATAGCAGTGGTTCTTGTTTCTTCATTAACAGAAAATATTTTAGTGTTTTTACTTCCTTTTGCAGCAGGAAACTTTATTTATATTGCCGGCTCTGATTTAATTCCAGAACTACACAAAGAATATGAATTAAAAAAATCAATTGGATTACTTTTATCTTTTGTTGCAGGAATAATTTTAATGTGGTTACTTTTAGAATAAAACAAAAACTTAAAAACATAACTTTATATTAAATTTTAAATTAATAGGGGGAATTAAATTGAATGTAATAGTTTATTCAACACCAACCTGCCCTTACTGCACTATGGCAAAATCTTATCTCAAAGAAAAAGGAATTGAATTCACTGCATATGATGTTTCACAAAATCATGAAAAAGGAGAAGAAATGATTAAAAAATCAGGACAGCAAGGAGTTCCAGTAATTGACATTGACGGCACAATAATAATAGGATTCAACAAAGCAAGAATAGATGAAGCTTTAGGCTTGTAAAAAAGCCTGCCTTATTATTTTTTAAACTTTTTCTGAAACTCTTCTTAATAATACTAATTGTGTTAACAATTAAAGTAATGCCCTGGTAGTCTAGCGGTTAGGATACGGCCCTGTCAATCCGCCCTTTCTTTTTAGAAAAAAGAAAGTGCAGGTTGCCCAAAGAAAAACTGAATTAAAAAAAAGGTTTTTTCTTTTTGGACAACTTGTACTTTTTCTTTTTTCCAAAAAAGAAAAAGGACAGAAAGGCTGTGACTCGGGTTCGAGTCCCGGCCAGGGCGTAAAACATTTCGCCGTTTAAGCACGATGCACGATTTTCGCTGCCACTCAATCGGGCTGCAAAAGCTTTACTTTTTCTTATACTGAGCTTTAGTAAATTTAACCGCAAAATAAACACTTTTTTACTGTTTTATCACAAAAATTTAAATAAGGGAATAGCATAATTATTGTATTTAATCAAAATTGAAGGTGTGTGAATGAAATCAAAGTTAAGCGTTTTTTTTATTATACTATTAACCAGTTTAGTGTTATTGAATGGTTGCATTAATTCTGAACAACAGCAAAACAACAGTAATACTCTTTCCTCACAACGTAACATTTCTTTAGAAAACACTGCAACAGAAGATAATGCCGAAAACCTTGAAATTGATTTGGATGAACTGCAAGAAAAATACAATGCATTAAATGAAAAATTTTCTGGCTGCCTTGAAGAAAAAGCAGGCTGCGAGTCTAGTTTAATGACTGCTGATTTCAATTGCACTGAACCAAGTTTTGATTGTCCGGAATGTCCGGTTTCAACTGATTGCGCTTCAGTTGCTTCTTCATTGAGTTCACAGATAAATGATTGCCTTGAAGAAAAACTAACAACACAGAATTCACTGGATGGCTGCACTGCAGAAAAAAACAATTGTATCTCTGATTTAGATGCTGCCAATACAGCCCTTGCAGAACCTTTGGATCTTTCAATACATCATTATGTCAAAGGCAATCTTTTTGAAAGCGGGGAATACAGGTATACCCAGGCATTTGCAGGCGACAATACAAAAAAAGTTTTTGTTGGACTGGATTACACCGAAGGAAACGATGATTTCTTTCTTCCAGCAGTTACTATAACATATGGATTAAATCTGGTAGAATGGTATGCTGTAACACAACCAGTTACAGGAACATTTGAAACAAAAATATTGAAAGGAGTCTATGAATCTGATGCAGGAGACACTGTTTTAATAGAAGAAGATGCTTCAGGAATACTGCAATTAAAAATAAAAGCAGCAGAATTTAATGCAGGAACATCAAAAAACGGCCTGGCACTTAGAAGAATAACAGTGCTGTACATTAAATAAAAAAAATTGAATGACAAGCTTTATTAAATTCAAAAACCATTAATTTAATGCAAAAAACTGAATTCTTTGCGGGAACCATACTTTTTTGCCTGGCACTCGGCCAAGGCGTTCGCGATTCAGTCCGCGAGTAACTGTGCACGGCATTCGCTTCGCTCAGCCGAGCTGCAAAAGCTTCTGTTTCTCCGAAGATTGTTAACCCCACAAAAAAGATATATTTAAATATTTTGTGGAGTTAACTTTTTTTATGTCCTATTTCTCAGAAAAAAAGATTAAAGGAAAGAAATACCTTTATGCAGTTCATTCAGTCAGGCTTGAGAACGGGAAAATAGTTAAAATAAGCAAAAGAACTGAAACAAAAAAAATAACTCCTGAACTGAAAAAATACTTTGAAGAAAAGGAATCTGAAGCAAGATTTAAGGAAGCAGTCTCCAGATTCAGACAGGACACTGTATTCAATTTAGAACAAATTGCAAAAATTGAAAAAACAAAACAAGAATACAAAAAGATTGTTTCAAAGCTGACAAAAAAACAGTTACAGGACTTGTTTGACAGGTTTACTGTAAACTTCACTTACGAATCAAATGCATTAGAAGGAAACAGCCTTACTCTAAAAGATGTCTCAATAATACTGTTTGACAAAATTGTCCCAAAAGACAAGGATTTAAGGGAAGTGTATGAAACAAGAAACAGCAGAGAAGTAGTTGACTTAATTCTCAAAAAAAAGTTTAAAGTAAACGAAAAAGACATAAAAAAAATGCATGAAATGCTTGTAAAAGACATGGAAATAGAAACAGGCTACAAAAAAATACCAAACTTCCTGCTAGGAAGAAAAGTTGAAACAGTTCCTCCAGAAAAAATTAAAGAAGAAATGGAAAAACTGCTGAAATGGTTTAATGAAGAAAAAAAAATGCATCCAATACAAAAAGCTGCAATCTTTCACGGAAAATTCGAGAAAATCCATCCCTTTGAAGACGGCAACGGCAGAGTAGGAAGATTCTTAATAAACATTGGATTGATAAATCAGGGATATGCTCCGTTAATAATCAGGAAAAGCCAGAGAATTGCTTACTTGAAATGCCTTGAAGACTTTGATAATGGCTACACAACAAACCTTGAAAGGTTTATGCTGGAAAAATACAAGAAAACATTTGAAAAATTCTTCAAAATTTACATAAAATACTTATAAAAAAAATTAGGTTGAATTTAAACATTAATTAACCTGTAAAGAAACGAAAAAACATTGTATTTTGACAACAAAACAGAAATTATATAAATAAATGAAATTATTAAAACTATTATTGGCCCAGTAGAAAAATCAAAGTAATATGAAATAAACAATCCAGTAACTGTTGCAAACAAAGTTATTGCTGCAGAAGTTACCATAATTTTTTTTACTGTTTTATGAAAAAGCTGTGCGCTTGCCGCAGGAATTGCCAGAATAGCAATCATAAGAACTATTCCAACAACCCTGATAACAGCAATAACCGTCAAAGCAATCAACCCAAACAAAACCATATTAATTAAAGTAACCCGCATGTTTCTTGTTTCAGAATATTCTTCATCAAAGGCAACTGAAAGAAATGAATTAAACATTAAAAACACAGTGGCTATTATTGCAATGTCTAAAACCAAAATCATAAAAAGATCGGTTTCAGAAACAAGCAGTATATTCCCAAACAAATAAGTGAACAAATCAGTTGCATAACCAGGAGAAAGAAAAATAAAAACTAAACCTATTGCCATTCCTGTAGCCCACAAAAAACTTAACAGAGAATCCAGCCTGTTTTCCGCACTTTTCCTGAAAACAGCAATACTAAAAGCTGAAAGCAAACTAAAAACTATGCCTCCTAAAAGAGGATTCACATTAAAAAAATAACTTAATCCAAGCCCGCCAAAAGCAGCATGAGCAATGCTCCCAGAAATCAAAGACATTCTCTTAACAACAATAAAAGTTCCAATAACTCCTGCTGCAACTGAAGCCAAAACTGCAATAATTAAAGCACTCTGGAAAAACTGGTATTCAAGCACTTCAAACATTGCACATCTCCTTTAATTTAACAAAACCAATGCCATGATACCTTATTGTATGCGTATTGCATTTATTGACACACACAATCTCTTTGGAATACTTTGAAACCATTTCAAGGGCATGGTCAACAACCACAACAGCCATTTTCTTGTTTAATTGAACCAATATTTTATAGAATTCCTCTTGAATATGAATGTCAAGATTTGACATCGGTTCATCCAATAAAAGAATTTCAGGTTCATTAGCCAAAGCCCTTGCAACAAAAACCCTCTGCTTTTCTCCTCCGGAAAGCTCAATAAGAGTATTATTCCTTAAATGCCATGCCCCTAAACTTTTCAATGCTTTTTCAGCCGCTTGCTTATCCAATTCAGTATAATGCTTAAACAGGTTATTTCCTATCCTGCTTAACAATACAATTTCAAATGCAGTTATAGGAAAACTAAAATCAATGTCTTTGAACTGAGAAAGATAACCTATTGACTTCCTGCCTTCTTCTGGAGTTTTTCCAAACACCTGAATCCTGCCTTTCTTTGGCTTCAATAAACCAAGCATCAGCTTCAACAAAGTGGTTTTGCCTCCTCCATTAGGGCCAATTATCCCCAAAAAATCATTTTTATAAACTGAAAAATTAATATCTTTTAAAAAATCCTTGCCATTATATCCAAAAGACACATTTTCTAACCTGATTATTTCTTCCCTGCCCATAGCAATCAAAAAATCATTTATTTAAATACTCAACTATTGTTAAAGCAACATTCCTTAAGTTATTAAGGTAATCTTCAGACAAAGGATCAATTGAAACAACCACTGCATCAATTTCTTCTGCTATTGAATCAGCAATTCCTTTATTGAACTGCGACTGAACAAAAATAACCTTAATGTTTTCTGCTCTTGCCTCATCAATTAAATACTGCAATTGCTCTGCAGTAGGTTCCTTTCCGTCCTGTTCTATTGCTATCTGCTCTAAACCAAATTCGTCAGCAAAATAACCCCATGCAGGATGAAACACCATAAGCTTATCTGTTTTTAATTCTTTAAACTCTTGTTCCAGTTCAAAATGCAAATCAGCTAATTGCTGCTTAAATTCTTCTGCATTTTTATTGTATTCAACAGCATTTTCAGGATCAGCTTCTGAAAGCGTGACTGCAATTACATCAACCTGCTTTTTAACCTGCAATGGAGAAAGCCAGATGTGCGGGTCAACTTCGCCTCCATGTTCCCCTGCATTATTTTCTTCCCCTTCATGGCTGTGTTCTTCATTTACACCAAAATATCTTAACTGCACATCCTCAGAAGTATCAACTATTTTCATACTTGGATTAAGCCCTGCAAACTTGCCGGCATGAGATTTCTCAAAAGGAATAAACCCAACCCTAAAATAAATATCTGCTTTCTCTACATTTGTCAAATCACTTGGCTTTGGTTCATATGTTGCAGGGCTTCCTCCAGCAGGAATTAATTCCATTACATTTACATGATTTCCCCCAACAGCATTTACAAAAGCTTTTTGAGGAAGAATGCTTACAATAACATTCAGCTTTCCATCAGACTCTTTTTCGGAATCATTTACACAACCAGAAAACAGCCCCACTGCAACAACCAACACAAATAACACAACAATATATTTTCTCATTCCCTGCACCCCAAAAAATTATAAATAACTCAATATAAAAACCTTATTGAATGTAATTATCAATAAGGAAGTAAAGTAAATGGTAAAAAAAAGAAGCACCAGACAAAAACAATACATCCAAAAAAAACTGGATGAAATTGATGCATTCTTTAATGCAGAAGACTTACTTGAAGCAGCAAAAAAAGAAAACAAAAAAATAGGCATAGCGACTATTTACAGGTTTCTCAATGAACTAAAAAAAGATAATTTAATTTATTCCTACAGATGCAACAGGCGAACTGTTTTTTCCAATCAAAACAAAAGCCACTGCCATTTCATCTGCGAAAACACCGGCAAAATAATTCATTTCAAGATTGATTCACTTGATTTTCTTAAAAACAAAATTCCGGGTTCAATCAAAAGCTTTCAATTAGAAGTAAAAGGAACCTGCAACGAAAAATGCAAAACCTGCCAAAAAAAAAGTTAGGTTACTTTTAAACAAGACATTTGTTTTAAGGCTGAATTCAGGGGATGACAAGCTTTATTAAATTCAAAGCCGTTATAGTTATTATTGAAGGTAAAGTCTGATTCTTAAAGACTTTAACAAAAAACTTAAATAATGTAATTAAGAGTAATTATCTATAAAGGGGGTTTTGGGATGAAAAGATACGACGAAATGCAGAATTATAATTTTGGTTACTCCGGCAGCAGAGGGGCAACACCTGTCGGAGTAATAATAGGAATAATAGTTATTTTGCTTTCGTTTTTTGTTTTAGCATTTGTAAATTTATGGTTAGGAATTTTTGGACTTTTATTTGGATTAATTTTAATGAGTGCAATAAAGATTGCAGCTGAATGGGAAAGAGTAATAATTTTAAGGCTTGGAAAATTTATGAGGACAGCAAAAGCAGGAATGTTTTTCATAATACCAGTATTTGAGCAGACATTCAAGGTTGACTTAAGGACAAGAGTATGGGATGTCCAACCACAAGAAATAATGAGCGCAGACTTTGTTCCTGTTGAAGTTGATGCAGTAGTTTACTATAAAATAAGCGATCCAGAAAAAGCAATAATGAACGTGGAAGATTACGCTAATGCTTCAGTTAAAATGGCTCAAACCACTTTAAGAGACATAGTAGGAAAATCAGATTTGGACAGGTTATTAACAAAAAAAGAAGAAATAGGAAAAGACATTCAGACAATACTTGATAAAGCAACAGACCCTTGGGGGATACATGTTACAAGCGTTGAAATAAAAGATGTAGTGCTTCCGGAAATGCTGAAAAGGGCAATGGCAAAAGAAGCTGAAGCTTCAAGAGAAAAAAAAGCAAGGCTAATAAAAGCAAGCGCAGAAGAAGAAGCAGCATCAAAGTTTGAGAGAGCAGCAGCAATAATGATGAAAAGCCCTGCAGGAATGCAGTTAAGACAATTGCAAACATGGCAGGAAATAGGCGCAGAACAAAATTCTTTAATGATTTTGATTCCAACAGACTTTGCTAAAAGCATGGAAACTTTAGGTGCAGCAGGATTGGGTTCACAAGTTCTAAAAGAAATGGAACAGAAACCAAAACAAAAAAAGAAATAATCAGGAAAATATAAAAACAACAAAGCTGTTGCCTGTTCATAAAGCCAAAAATCATTCCAAAAATAATCAAGGCAGGCGCAACAGACATACTTGAATTCCCACTGAACAGAGTAGTTTCATAATGCAATGACAGCACGTAGTAAATTCAAAGCAGTTAATTAAGTTTATTTGGCTGAAGCAGTTATTACTATAAAAATTATTCCAATGACTAATGCAACTGCAATCACTAAAGCCATTGGGTTTTCTGTTGTTATAGGGCATGAATCCATAATATTATCAGTGCATTTATTCCATTTACCTTCAATGCATTGCTGTGTTCCTGCACAGCCATCAATCTTGCATTCTTTTGTTTCCCCTTTAATGCACTCATATACTATTTTAGGGGAATGCTCAACTGTTTCAGTTAAATAATCCTGTTTTCTTGCAGTAATAACTGTTGTTTCATCTAATTCAGTTAATTTTGCTATTCCGAGTTCATCAGTTTTCCTTGTTTGTTTTCCATAAATTACTGTCACATCACTTAAAGGATTATCCTGCAAATCAGTTATTTTAACCTCCAATACCCCGTCAATTACAGTTACTGCTAATTTCATTTCATTCAACACTGAAACATTACAATCCTGTTTACAATTTTCATTGGTTTCACCTAATTCTGTTTCACACAAATTGTTTCCGCATTCAAACAAATAAAAATTCAAAGAAATTGTTTTCTTTTTGTATCCTGATTTAGTTGCTGTCAATGAAACATAATCCTTGTTAGCCCATAAAGTCACTTCGCCTTTGTTGTCAGCATAATATGTTTTTCCTACATACACTATTTTTGCGCCCTGAATTGATTCATTGGTTAAAGAATCAATTATTTTTATTTTAAAAGCACTGTTATGGATTAATTTGTTTTCAATAACAACATTAAATTCTTTTAAAGACCCTGATGGCCCTGAACCAGGAGAAATTTCTCCAGGGGTCTCCCCAGGAGTTTCGCCAACAGAAGGACAACCATCATCTGCAATATCATTACACACACTCCAATAATTATTATCACAATTTTGTGTTCCTGCACAATTCTCTGAAGTAGTGCAATTTTGTGTCTGACCATTAACACATTGAGCACAGGATTCTGGCTGATAAACTTCAGCACAACAATATCCAGTTGAATATAATTCTCCTCCACAATAACATTCTTGTGTTATCTGTTGGGTTGTGCAGTTTAAAGGACAAGAAGTTGATCTTGGAATTCCAGCACAACAATATCCGCTTGTTTCAATTGTATCCCCACAATAACATGCTTCAATTATTTCTTCTCCTTCAGCACAAGTTAATACTGCAGGACAATTATCATTTGGAACATCATTACATGATCCCCAAATATTATTTACACATGTTTGAGTTCCGGCACAATTCTGTGAAGTAGTGCAACTCTGAGTCTGACCATTAGTGCATTCACTGCAGGACTGTGATTCAATTGGTTTGTTGTCTGTTGTTCCACAGTTATTGTTGTCAATGCAAGTTCTTGTCTGCTGGCCACCAACACAAGTGCCCCAGGAACCACAACTCCAGTTTTCAGTGCAAGTTTCTTGTTCTGTTATTGTTATCTGAATCACAGTTGTTCTCTTTTGTGTTATTGCAGTGTTCTGAGGAACATAATCCACAAAAAAAGAATATATCTGCCCTGTTAATGCAGTAGCAATAACCTGCCATGAATTAGTGCATGTTTCTCCTTGCTGCATGTCGTAACAGGTTTGTGGGTTTGTGTTTGTGGTGTAAAATGGTGTTGCTCCTGAATTAGTTGAAACTTGTCCTTTGGTATTTTGGTCCTGCTGGTTTTCGTCAACTGAATAATTTATTACAAGAGCAGCTTCCTTGTCAGGATAATATATGTCTGCATAATTCACTATATGCCTTTCTGCATTATCAGAACTTCCATTGTTTTCTATAAATAATACTATGCTATCGCCTTGCTGCCAGTTAGCATTATTAATTACTTCCTGAATTACTGAAGTTATGTTAGGAGTAGAATAGTTTTGGAGTGCAGAAAATGCCGGCACATTATTCCATAAAACAGAACTTTGGGATCTTACTCTATTAATGAAATTAGAATAAGTTGAAAAGGTTACAGGATTATCTGCAATTTCTGCTTTTATAATTGCGTTTACTGTTGTGCTAATCTGATCGCTTCTTGCAGTAAAATCTATTCTTGCACTGCTTATAGTGCTTGCCCTTGGAATCTGCACATTATTAAATCTAAATCCTGCGCTTGAAGAGCCTTCCCATGGATTGTCTCCAAAATGAATTGCATATCCGTCAGAAGATACTTCTATTCCAGTTGCACTGCCAGTATTCCAAACATATGCATTGTCTGTTGCCTGACTTACTTTAACAGAAACCTCTGGGTCAAGCGTTGCAGTAACATTGCCGCAATTTGAATTATTGCAGGTTACTGTTGTTGAAAAAGTAAATGGCTGGTTTCTGTTAACCTGAATGTTTGCCACCGGATTTATCTGATTCACAGTAATTGTAGGAGTTGTTACAGGACAATTATCATTAGGAATGTCATTACATGTTCCCCATAAATTATTGACGCATGTTTGAGTTCCCGGACAACTTTGAGCAGTAGTGCAGTTTTGAGTCTGACCATTAGTACAAACAGGACAACCATCATTAGGAACATCATTACATGCACCCCAAGAATTATTCACACAAGTTTGAGTCCCAGCACAATTCAATGAAGTAGTGCAGTTTTGTGTTTGCCCATTAGTGCATGTTGGGCAACCATCATTTGGAATATCTATGCAGTTTCCCCATGTTCCTGTTGTGCATGTTTGTGTTCCTGCACAATTTTGTGAGGTAGTGCAGTTTTGTGTTGTTCCGTTTGTGCATGGTGTTAGTGTGAATTGGAAGTTTATTGTTTTGCTTGT
>Ga0210057_1008404_pt1 | contig 12231 bp, 12 predicted proteins | sample CryGeyCG2114_010_2_FD_183968 | JGI IMG/M metagenome (GOLD analysis project Ga0210057, IMG submission 183968) | Groundwater microbial communities from aquifer - Crystal Geyser CG10_big_fil_rev_8/21/14_0.10 (SPAdes) (version 2) | ecosystem: Environmental > Aquatic > Deep subsurface > Groundwater ...
ATATGGGAATTAATTTCAAAACACCAAGTCAATTATTAATTAATTCCGTCCAAGCTATTGGTTAGAATACGTTTCTAAAGCTTAATCAATTCCGGCTTAGCATCTTTCCCAAACCATTTTTGAGTTAAAAAATTAAAAAATCTAAATAATTATCTTTATTAACAATATTAATTCCAGCACTAGGATATGTCGTTTTAAATAATTTTAAATTTTTTGAATCTATTTTTGACCACTTGCATTCATAGGCAGATATTTTTCCGTCTTTTTCTGTGACAATATCAACTTCCAAGCCTCCGTGTGTTCTCCAAAAATAAAAGTCCTTGTACTCCTTTAGAGCAAGTGATTTTTTATAAAGTTCCATAAAAACAAAATTCTCCCACAAAACACCAACGTCATTTCTTAATTCAACCTCGTTGTATTGATTTATTATTGCATTTCTAACCCCTAAATCATAAAAGTAAAACTTTGATTTTCTAGATATTTCATTTCTTAAGTTTTTACTATATCCTCGCACGCGTTTTAAAACAAAAGTTTTTTCTAAAATATCAATATATCTTTGAACCGTTTTCACATCTCTGCCAACAAGATTGCCAATTTCAGCAAAAGAAACCTCGTTCCCAATTTGAAATGCAAGCGCTCTTAAAATATCAACCAATGAATCGGGAGATTTTATTTTATCTAAAATTAAAATATCTTTAAATAAAAAAGAGTTCACTAATTCATCTAAAATACGTATTTTTTGTTTTTTTGTATCCTGCAATAAAACTTCCGGATAAGACCCGAAAATAAGAATATCGTTAAGAATTTCTTTCCTTTCGAAATTGCTTTTCTGAAGTTCGTTTTGCATAATAGGCAAAAGAGTCATTGTAAAATGACGTCCAGTTAGGGGCTCCCCTACATTTTGGGCAATTTCAAAAGAAGAAGATCCAGTCAGAATAATTTTTTTATCTGGATATTCATCTACTATCATTTTTGTCGCTTGTCCAATGTTTTTTATATACTGAGCTTCATCTATAATGAGAATCTCATAAGGTATTGCCCATTCTAATATTTCCTTTCGGAGCCCTGAATTAAAAAGTTTTTGCAATCTAATGTCATCGCCAACTGAAAATAAAACTTGTTTGTTTTTATTTTTCTCAGCAAAAGCTTTTACCATAGTTGTTTTACCGATTCTTCTAGGACCATATATAATTAAAGCTCTTTTGGGACTAAGCTCTTTTTCTATTTTTTGAAATCTATCAAATTTCATAATTTTATGGTATCAAAAACCACAAATTAAGTCAATTTCGTGGTGTGGAAAACTTGTCTGGCGACCTTAATTTTACAGCTGAAAACGACTAGGTCTTGCCTAGTCGTTTTTTATAGTCTTATTAATTCCGGCTTAGCATCTTTCCCAAACCATTTTTGAGTTAATTTTTCTACGTTTTTTGTGATGTCCGTTACAAGAATTTTTGTCTTTTTGTTTTTTGAAAGTTTTTTTGTAATTTCTGGATGTCTTTTAAAATAATCTTTTAATTTTTTCGGCACAATCTCATCTTGAGAAAGAACTTTTACCTTTTTTTCTAAAATTTTTCTGATTTCATTCTTATAAAAAGGATAGTGTGTACAACCAAGTGCTAGTGCTTGTATCTTCTTGCCCTTAAATATTTTTAAATATTTCTCAATAAAAGGTTTTACTAAAACTTTTTCCCCTTCTTCTGCCAGTGGCACAAGCATTGGCGCGGGATTTTGAAAAATCTTTGTTTTTTTATTTATTTTACCTATTTCGCCTAAAAAAGCATTTGAAGTAATAGTTCCCAAAGTTCCGATAATTCCAACTTTTTCATATTTCGCGCATTCCTCTGCTGTTGGAATTAAAACTCCCAGCACTTTCCTGCTATTAAAATTTTTAGGCAGATATTCTTGTTGTATTCTTCTCAAAGCCCGCGCCGAAGCCGTATTGCAGGCGATAATAATAATCGCGCAATTTTCTTTTCTAAATAAATAATCTACGGCTTGTTTTGTAAATTCAAAAACAGTCTCATGCGAACGGTTTCCATAAGGCACCCTTTTAGTATCCCCCAAATATACATAATCATACTCGGGCATTGCTTTTTGTATCGCTTTCGCCACAATCAGCCCGCCTAAACCCGAATCAAAAATTCCGATTTTCATCTTTTTATCTTAACATATTATTTTTAATTTGAATTTATGCTATTATATGGGAATGAAACCAGCCAGATTAGACGAGCTTTCGGACGGAATTTTCGCCATCGTTATGACGATTATCGTCTTTGAAATAAAACTGCCGACAATGCCAGCCTTACCAAGCAATTTGGAACTTTGGCTTGCGATAAAAAGCTTATTGCCTTCTTTTGTGAGTTATTTTCTCTCTTTTGCCCTTCTTTTCACATATTGGAGAGCGCACCATTTTTTTGTTTCGGTTTACGCAAAAAATATTGACACAAAACTTACCAACATTAATGCTCTGTTTTTTATGCTTATAAGCCTTATACCTTTTTCTTCCACTCTTCTCGGCCGTTTCAGCCAAAACGAGCTGGCTATAGTTATTTTCGGCATACACACGATTTTAATCGGACTTTCCTTATATTGGATGCGGAATTATGTATTCTATTCCGAACATATAAAGAATCCGGAAATAAGCAAAAGAGAAATACATGGCAGTACTGTCCGTACTTTGGTGCCTATAGTTTTTTCCATAATTGCTATTTTATTATCATTTTTCTCTTGGAAATTTGCCCTTACTTTATTCACCTTGGCCGTCATTTTCAACCTGTCACCGGCAAGCACTTCGCTTTTCAATAAATTTTTTAAAATACTCGCCAAATTATTCTACGGCTCCAATAAAAAATGGCGTTTTGATGAGGAAATTTAACTTCTATTTTCTTACCCCGTGCTTCTCATGAAGTTTGGCAATTTCTTTTTCTTCCAATTCTTTCTTTTTTTCTTTCCCTCTTTCGCCTAAAGCTCGAAGCGCGCCATCGGGAAGCTGGTCTAAACTTTTAACAAGTCTAGAAAGATGTATTTTTGTATTTTTTAAGGGATCATCAAGGACTTCTTCCAAAAGAGCGTGCAAAATCCAGCCCATTCGGGGCCCGGGCTTAATATCCATGTCCTTTATCAAAAATTCCCCGTTAATTTTCAACTGTCCAACAGAAATCGGATCATGAAGCGCTTCTTCAATCATTGCAAAATACTTTCTTAAACGATAAGGTGTTTCTTTCTTTTTCATGCCAACTCTGTCGCATTCACGGACATTCATAAGAGACCAAATATTTTCTTTTCCAACTTTTGCAATAATTCTTCGAACCGCAGAAAGCGTAATCTGTTCCGTGTCAGAAAAGAACATATGATTGCGCACCAGTTTTTCCACAAGTTCAATTTCTTTTTTGGGAAATTTTAATCTCTCTAAAATTTTTTCTGTCATTCTCGCGCCGATAACTTCATGGCCGTAAAAAGTATATTTTTTAGTAGCTCGCTTCGACAAAAATTCTATGCGTCGTGGGTTCCCTGTCCTCTTGTCTCCGAGGGCGAAGGCGCGAGAATTTTTAGTCGGAGCGAGCTGTATATTTCTTCTGGATCTGGGTTTGCCAATATCATGAAAAAGCGCGGAAAGCCTTATTTCTAAAGGCCAACCCTTGTTTGCCGCATGCTGGAGAGCCTGAAGCGAGTGATTCCAAACGTCATAAATATGTTCGCCCAATTGCTCGCATTTTATCCCCTCTTCTAATTCCGGAATTATATTTTTTAACAGTCCAAATTTTTCCAGCATTACAATTCCCACGGACGGATTTGACGATATAATTATTTTTATAAATTCATCACGAATTCTTTCTTGAGAAATTTTTTTTATTAAATTCGCATTTTTAAAAATATTTTCTGAAACTTCATACGACACAGAAAAATCCAATTGTACAGCAAAACGGACAGCTCTAAGCATTCTCAAAGCATCTTCTTTGAAACGATCATCTGGTTCCCCTACTGTCCTTAATGTTTTGTTTTTAATGTCCTTTATACCATTAAATAAGTCAATTAAATGTCCTTTAGAGCTTAGAGCCATCGCATTTATCGTGAAATCACGTCTTTTTAGGTCATCTTCAAGATTATCACTAAATTTCACCTCATTCGGATGCCTGAAATCGCTGTATTTTGCCTCAATTCTATATGGAGTAACTTCTATTTGGCGTAATGTTTCTTGTGAAACATCTTCTTGAATAACAATTACGGTACCAAAAGTATTTTCATAAACTGTCTTTTTAAAAAGTCCAATAATTTGCTCTGGTTTGGCATTTGTTGTTACATCCCAATCTTTCAGGCTTTTGTCCATTAAAAGATCACGTACGCACCCGCCAACTAAATATGCTTCAAAACCAGCTTTTTGCAAGGTTTCAGTTATACGTGAAACTTCTTCAGGTATTTTTGCTATTAAATTCTTATTTATTAATTCCACAAAATTTTGTGCGGCCAGGGAGAATCGAACTCCCGTCTCATCCTTGGCAAGGACGTGTTCTACCACTAAACCATGACCGCTATTTATGTTGACTATTTTTTAATTTTTAAATTATATACTATTTTGATAAAAAAATAAAATAAAGTATAATTGAAGCTATCGCGAAGCTATAGCGCCCGTAGTTCAACGGATAGAACACTAGTCTTCGGAACTAGTGATGTGGGTTCGATTCCTGCCGGGCGCACAGTGTGGATAAACATGTTAATAACGTTCATAAAGGACATAGTATCAGGTTGTCTTTTAGCGTTAAACTAAAGAAAAATATGTTGTCAGATAAAGATATTAATCTTATAGTAGTAAATTTTAATAAAAGACATAAAAATTGGGTAAAATGTTTCATATGAAACATATTATTCGTGAAACTCTATTAGAATGCCAAAAATTTTTACTTCAAAAACACAAAAAATAGGGGAAATCGGTGAAAATATAGCCGTAAGGTTTCTCATGAAACATAATTTTTCAATATTAGACCGGAACTACACTAAAAAATGGGGTGAAATTGATATTGTTGCGGAAAAAGAAAACAAGATTCATTTTATTGAGGTCAAATCCGTTTCCAGAGATTTAAATTGCGTTTCACAAGAAACATTAGACCAATATAAACCTGAAGACAATATGCATCCTTGGAAAATGAAACGTATGGCACGCACGATTCAAACATATCTTTTGTCAAAGAAGGTGCCAGATGAAAAAGAATGGCAAGTTGATCTTTTGGTGATTTTTTTAGATATAAAAGACAAAAAAGCAAAAATAAAAGTAGTCAGTGATATTATTTTATGATATACTTTTTTAGTTTTAAAGCTGAAACAGGCTTGCCTGTTGAAGCTTTAGTGAAAGCGGGCCGTAGTATACCGGTAGTACAAGTGCTTTGGGAGCATTTAGACTGGGTTCAATTCCCAGCGGCCCGATATGATTAGAGGATTTACATGCGGAGCAATGGATTTATTGCATGCCGGACATATTTTAATGCTAAAGGAATGCAAAGAGCAATGTGATTATTTAATTGTGGGCCTGCAGACTGACCCGACTCTTGATAGGCCGGAAAAAAATAAGCCGATTGAAACAGTAAAAGAGAGAATGATACGACTAGGGGGCTGTAAATATGTAGATGAAATAATTATTTATGATACTGAAGCTGATTTATACAGGCTTTTGCAGAAATTGAAACCAGATAAAAGATTCGTGGGGGCAGATTACAAAGGCAAGCATTTCACTGGGGATGATTTGCCTATACCTGTCGTATATAACAGCAGAAATCACAATTTTAGCAGTAGTAATTTAAGAGCAAGAATTAAAAACGCATCAAAAAATCTTAAGTGAATTGTTTTAAATTTCTAAAAATGTTATCCTTAAAGGATGAAAACTAAACGAAACAATTTAGACAATGCTCTCGCTGAACGCACGCATAAAGAAATGCTGGAAGTTTTAATGGACCCGAAATCCGCGGGTCCGGACACGCATTATTTTATGATCAGAGGAGGCAGTGAGAAGAAAAATATCACCATTTGGCAAAGCGGGCTGGCCGGCAACGAGTACATCAAAACTTACGGCCACTATCATATAAATGATTTTTTAGAAACTTATAAAATACTTTTCGGCGAGGGCATAGTTTTGCTGCAGGTCAGAAAGACAGACGAAAAAGGACTGCCACTTGATGATGAAATAGATTACATTAAAGCGATTTTTGTAAAAGCGGGAAATGAAATACAAATACCAAAAAACGCCGGGCATCTTATGGTGAACATCGGAAAATCATGGTTGATTACGGCAGATAATAGCCCGGTCAATTTTGGAAAAAGTGAAGAAGCGTCATGGCCTGCGCACGCTGATTATAAGCCGGTAAAAAAAATGCGCGGTTTTGCCTATTATGTCGTGAAAAAGGATAATCATCCCGTTTTTATAAAAAATCCAAATTATAAAAATACACCGGAAATTATTATAGAAAAATAACTTTTTATGAAAATATTTTCTGCCAACAAAATACATCCGCTTAAAATTCTATTCGTAGGATCGGAGATTGCGCCATTTATAAAAATCGGGGGTCTCGGCGAAGTTTTATACGCTCTCCCTAAGGCTCTTCACGAGCTTGGACACGACGTGCGAACCATGATCCCCAAATATTCTTCAATTAATGAAGAAGAGTTTCCTATGATCAGCATTCTAGACGGACTTTTGGTCCCAAACCAAGGCACTGAGGATATGGTGTGCAATGTTAAAAAACACAAAAATGGCGACGGTCCGGTCAATTATTTTCTAGAGAATCAAGAATATTATGAAAAAAGAGGAAGCGTCTATGGTTATGACGATGATCCCGCACGTTGGGCATTGCTGTCCAAGGGAACATTGGAATTCATCAGGCACGCTTCAAACGAGTGGAAACCGGACATTATCGTTGCCAATGACTGGCAGGGCGGGCTTATACCGAATTATATGAAGAGCGATTACAGCAAAGACCCGGTGATTTCCAAAATCGCCTCCATATTCATAATCCACAATATTTATTACCAAGGAATGTTTGATCACAGGCACATTAACGAGCTTGATTATGATGACGGACAGTCGCAAATCCCTTCCATCACCGATCCGCGCCTGCTGAAAATGAATTTCATGCGCCGGGGAATACGCTACGCCGACGTGATTAATACGGTGTCTCCGAGTTATGCGCGGGAAATCACTACTCCTGAATACGGGGAACTTTTGGACCAGCTCCTGCAGGAACGGCGTTCCAGGCTTTTTGGAATTTTAAACGGCATAAATTACGACAGCTACAATCCCGAAACAAATCCCTATGTTGAATTCAAATATAACGGGAACAAATTAGATGAGCGGATAAAAAATAAAAAAATACTTCAGCAAAAATTCAATCTGCCCGAACAAAAAGACGTTTTCGTTGTTTGTATAATTTCCCGTCTTTCGGAGCAGAAGGGCATCGATCTGGTGATTGAAACAATTGAGCCGTTGCTTGAAAATTTTGATTTTCAGTTCGTCGTCCTCGGAACGGGCGAGTCCCGTTTTGTTTCTTTTTTCAGCGAACTTGATAAAAAATACAAGAATATGGCAACGCATCTTTCTTTCGACAACATCCTGCCGCACATTATTTATTCAGGGGCTGATGCTATTCTCATTCCCTCGCGTTTTGAACCATGCGGACTAACTCAAATGGAATCAATGCGTTACGGAGTGGTGCCGATAGTAAGAAAAATCGGCGGTCTGGCAGACAGCGTAAAAGATCATGCCTCCGAAAAAGATCCGGGCACGGGCTTTATCTTCAATAAATACGACAAATACGCCTTTTTAGGAACATTTATGCGGGCATACGAGATATATAAATATCCGAAAATTTGGCGAGAAATACAAAAACGCGCAATGAAAGAAAATTTTTCTTGGGAAAAATCCGCTAAAGAATATGAAAAACTTTTTTTTCGCGCTCTTAATCAGCTTAATTCGTAAAAAATAAATATGAAATGGGCTAATTTTTTACATTTTTATCAGCCAGCCGGCCAACAACCAGATATTCTTGAAGCTATTGTAGCGCAAAGCTATCGTCCAATTATCGAGGGGATAAAAAAACACGACAAGGTTCGTCTTACAATAAACATCAATGGCGCTTTGTTTGAATTATTAGACAAATACGGATATAGCGATATCATTGAAGACTTAAAAAATCTCGTGGCAGAGAATCGCATTGAAATAACCGGGTCGGCAAAATACCATCCGCTCTTGCCCCTGCTCTCCGAAAAAGAAATCATCAGGCAAATTGAACTGAATACGGAGACATTAAGGCATTTTCTGGGGAATTATACGCCGAGCGGTTTTTTTCCTCCCGAAATGGCTTATGACAGCAGAATTGCTAAAATTATAGAAAAGCTCGGCTTTAAATGGATAGTACTGGACGAAATTTCCTGCGGGGGAGAAGTCGGGCAAGTTGATTACAGCCAAATTTATAACCTTCATGACACCAAGTTAAAAGTTTTTTTTCGTGATAGGCGATTAAGCAATCTGATTATGAGTGCAGTCGTCAGGTCTCGCGACACTTTGCTTGAAGCGATGGCGGAGGAATTGAAGACTAATCATTATCTGGTAACAGCTATGGACGCGGAAACTTTCGGGCATCACCGCCCGGGCTTGGAAAAAATACTTTTTGAGGTTTTTGATACCAAAGAATTCGAACTGGTTCAAATTTCAGATATTGAAAAACATTATGAAGAAAAAAAAGAAATTGCTCCGGCCAAAGCCACTTGGGCATCAAGCAAAGAGGACATTGAAAAAGGCATTCAATTCTTGTCATGGAACGATCCGGAAAATATAATCCATAAATGGCAATGGAAATTTACAGGGCTCGTTTTGAAAGAGGTTTATGATATGGATAAAAATCACATGCGCTACGGACTTGTCCGCGGAAAAACAGATATCGCGCTTGCCTCCGACCATTTTTGGTGGGCATCCGCCAAGCCTTGGTGGAGCCTCGAAATGATAGAATACGGAGCATATAATCTGCTTGATACCCTGAGGCATATTCCGGATGTAAAAAAGGAAATTCTCGACGAAGGAAGAGATTTTTATGAAAAAATTATTATGACAGCTTTCAATTGGCAGCGCACCGGCAAAATAAGGTCTATGATGCAAGAGCAAAAAAATATCTTGCGAATTCCTTTTAAGGACAGGACTATCGGACGGGGAGGAGCGGAAAAAGGCGTGTATTTCGCTTTCATAGACATGATGAAAAAACTTGAGCAAGGAGCCGTAAAAAAACATGAATATGAAAAAGCGATTCTTTGGCGCGATGCCATGTATAAACTTGAAAATAAATTGGACATTTATGATACGATAAATGCGATAGACCTTCTGCGGGTGGAAATACCGCACAAGGAACTTGAAGAGGTTATTGAAAAATACAAGGCAAAATATTATAAAATCCGCGGCGGACAGCCGGAACAGCGTGGCGCATAACTTTATGGAAAAAATTGATTATTCCAAATGGTTTCTTGAATTCAAAAAGAGCGATGAATACGATATGTTCGCAAAAAATCCCGTCGCTTATTTCTGCGCGGAATATGCTCTTGATCCATCGCTCCCCACTTATGCCGGAGGGCTCGGCACCCTCTCGGGAGATTACATCAGAGAAACAGCTATGCGGGAATTTCCTCTTATCTCGGTCGGTCTGTTCTACAAAAAGGCCCAGAATGTTCTTTCTTTAAAAACGGACGGAAATAAAAATAAGCTGAAAATAGTTACCGACAAAAACAATCAGGAGATAATTGTTTCATTGCCTATTGAAGATCGAATTGTAAATGCAAAAGCCCGGCAATGGGAGGAAGAGAAAGCAAAAGTTTATTTGCTGGACACTGACATACCGGAAAACGATCCGAGGGATAGAAAAATTACCGAGTGCCTTTACGACGAAAACAGGGACAACAGGCTGAAGCAAGAAATTATTCTCGGCATAGGCGGATTCAGATTGCTTGCCCGCCTTGGATATCGTCCTTCCGTATACCATTTAAACGAAGGGCATTCCGCTTTTCTGGCGCTTGAAATAGTGCGCCATGAAATGGAATATCAGCGCGTCGATTTTGAGGATGCTTGCCAGTATGCCAAAAAACATGTTCTCTTCACCAATCACACTTTGGTGGCGGCTGGACAGGAGCAATTCTGGGCTGAGAGAGTAGGCTTTTTCTTGGGGCAATATGCAAAAGAAATGGGTTTGGAAGGAAAAGATATTACAAAACTCGGCGCCAAGGACAATGACCCTGTCCTTTTCTTAATGACCATGCTTTCTTTCAGGCTTTCAATGAAATCCAACGCGGTCAGCATGTTGCACGCCCAAAAAGCCAGAGAAATTTGGCCAAATCAAATAATAGAAAACGTTACCAATGGAATATTTGTGGAAAAATGGGATAAGATGGGAGACGTTTCATCAAAAAACATATGGGGACAGCACCTCAAAAACAAAAGAATGCTTTTAACTCTGGTAAAAGAAAAAACCGGAGAAATTTGGAATGAAACAGATTTGATATTTGCGTGGGCCAGACGGTTGGTGGAATATAAACAGCCGTTGCTGTTCTTGGACGACATTGATAAGTTTCTTGAAATTTCAAAAAATTCGCCAGTACCGATCAGAATAATTTTTTCCGGCCCGACCGGAAAAAACGAAAATCCATTCGCCAGGAAAATTAAAGAAATAATTGAAGAAAAATTAAAAGGGACTGTGGTTTTTCTGCCCAATTACAATATAGACCTCGCCAAAGTTTTAACCGCCGGGGCGGATATATGGCTCAATACCCCGATTGTCGGTTCGGAAGCTTGCGGCACAAGCGGAATGAAAGCTGGACTCAACGGAGTTTTGTCTTTATCCACTAATGACGGGTGGGTTCACGAAGTGGACTCATCGGATATCGGCTGGGTCGTAAATGAATCGCAGAACGGGGAGGAAATACGCTCTTTGGTTGAAAAAGACATTATTCCCGCCTACGCCAGCCATTTGAAAAATCCCAAAAATTCTCTATGGGCGGAGAAAATGGCAAAAGCGAGAAATTTTATTCTTGAAAATTTTTCTACCTCGCGCGCGCTGAAAGAATATATAGAAAAATTATATATCCCGATCCACAAACAAAGGCATGCGCGCAATATTGAGTAGCTGTTTGGATGTATAAAAAATTGTTTTTAACTCTTTTTTTTGGTATAAATTTAATAAGACAAAGCGGGATTAGTTTAATGGTAAAACGTCAGTTTTCTCCGCCGAAAGCCCAAAGGGCATTCAGGCGGACCCGCCAAAATGCCGTAGCTTTTGGCGGGCAAACAGTTAAATTAAAAATGTATTATACTTATATTTTATTATGTATAGATTATGGGAGAAATAGAAGGGATTTCTATGTTGGCTCTACTCAAGATTTAAAAGAAAGAGTTTCGGAACATAAAGCAAAGAAAGTTAAAACAACAAAAAGTTTTGATGAAATAACTTTAGTTTACTATGAGGCCTGTTTAAATAAAGCTGATGCGATAAAAAGGGAAATTCAATTAAAAACTGGTTTCGGTCGTGGATATTTAAAAAAGAGAATTGATAATTATATGAGTATGCGGGATTAGTTTAATGGTAAAACGTCAGTTTTCCAAACTGAGGTTGGGAGTTCGATTCTCCCATCCCGCACAAAAAATTGTATAACAATTTTTTGTGCGTTTATTGTATCAAATCAGAACCTATTTTAAAACAGACATAATTCGCATATCCGTGCACTAAAGCGCCTCTGTGCAAAGCACAGAGCTTTTCCAAAGGAAAAGTACGGAATGTTGCGAATATAAAATGAACTCGGTTTTGCAAAAACTATTTTCTGGGAAAGGATTCGCAAAACCGAGACTAATGTTTTTGAAAATAGGTTCTAATTTGATACAATAATAGTAAGCCTCGTTTCTCTGGTCGGCTCTTTTTTTCTTTTGCTTAGAGAAGATATTTTGAAAAAATACATCGGTTTGTTTATAAGTCTTGCGATCGGGGCGCTTCTGGGAGATGGTTTTATTGACTTTTTTGGGATAAAAAAACTAATTCAACAGCCCCCGCCCTTTGGGCGGGGGCTGTTTTGCTTATTTTTATTATTTTATTTAAAAAGGATTCTTGCCTCCCTTGACTTCAAAGTGCAAATGCGGACCGGTGGAACGGCCTGTATTGCCCATGCTGGCTATGTTCTGACCTTGAGCTACTTGCGCGCCCTTTTGAACACGAAGAGCCG
>Ga0210057_1008407_pt1 | contig 12229 bp, 11 predicted proteins | sample CryGeyCG2114_010_2_FD_183968 | JGI IMG/M metagenome (GOLD analysis project Ga0210057, IMG submission 183968) | Groundwater microbial communities from aquifer - Crystal Geyser CG10_big_fil_rev_8/21/14_0.10 (SPAdes) (version 2) | ecosystem: Environmental > Aquatic > Deep subsurface > Groundwater ...
TAGTAGGGGTAAATTGAGAAATTATTCCCACCATTAAGTAGTGTGACCCGATATCGTAATGGTTTGTGGGTTTATTTTCAAAAATCTTTTTCGCACACCAGAGGCTTTGTAGATAATATATCGGATCCATTTTTGTGTCTGTGGTCTTGTCATGTATACGAGGATATAGATTTGCTGTATCGGTGGGTATAGCGATATTTTTTTCTAGATTTTTATAATCACGAAAATCTTTAAGAAAATCAAAGAATAGTATAGTTTTTTGGAAAAAGTTATACTTGTTTCTTAATGTTTTTATATATACCACCAATACTTTTATCGTAGGTATTTTTTTGAGAAAAGCCTTCATATCTAAGTAATTATTTTATATTTATATCATTTTGTCTCTCCACTCTCCATAAATATAGTGGTATTTTGAAAACAATACTATTTTTAAATGTTTCAGCAACCTTAAAGTTAAAGTCACGATCGGCACCACGCCCCGTAAAGGATGGCCACTCCCTGTCTTTAAATGCTCTGAATTGCACCTTTTCTATAACTTCTCTTTTGAAGAGAGGACTGTTTCCTGATCCTGGATACGAATCAAGTGAACCCCAAAATAATTTGTTCACCACTCTTAATTGACGATATTCCAGTGGAATTTGACTAGTCAAATTTGGAAATAATTTTAAAAATATACCTTTAGTTTTTTTGGCCAGTTTGATTATTGTATCTATATCAACCATTAAGTCTTCTAGATTTTCAATATAATTATCAATATTTAATTTTGTGTTTTCTAGACCATGTTTATATTGTTGCCACTCAGTACACAAATGATTTACGTTGTATTTAAGAGCTAATTCTAGTTGAATCTCTATTCTGTTTCTGAGAGATGCATCATCGGCATCTTGAAATGTGATCCACTCGCCAGTAGCTTTTTCTAAACCATAATTTCTTGCAGAATATCCAGCGTTTATGTTTCTACCTTTTTTGTTAAACCTATTTATGTCTTTGTATGGGAGTTTATAATAAAATACATTATTATAATTAGAGGTATATTTTTTTGTAACTTCTTCAGTATTATCGATACTGTTATCGTCAACGATTATAATTTCTATGTTTTTATATGTTTGATTGAGTATAGATAAAATCGCGGTATCAATAGTGGTTGCACAGTTGTGTGCTGGTATAATTACTGAAATGAGCGGTTTATTCATTATATTTTTCTTTGACTATAACACTGTTTAGAAAATCATCATATTTTTTCGTAAATTTTTCAACTGTGTGAAATTTATTTGCATATTCCCATGCAGCAACAGCTCTATGTTGAAGACTTTCTTCACTTTCTTTTGAGATATTAATCAGGCTTTGTTTAATCTCTTCAATCGTTTGTGTTTCTAGCACAATACCAAATGGCCCTACATCAACGCCAGATTCATAGCTTGCTATAGGAATAAGTCCAGCATGAATTCCTGAGATAACACTACCAGCTTGGCCCTCCGAACAACTTGGGTAGATAAGTCCGATTGATTTTTTAACAATATCTTTAAATTTTTGAGTTTTTAGATCAATTCTTCCATAAAAGGTGATGTTCTCACTTTCGTATAAGTCTTTTTTGTAATACTTTTCAAAATCTTTTTCTGAATTAACTGGACCAAGTATTGTTAAATTAAAGTCCGGTAATTCTCGAAAAGCCTCTATTACAAGATCAAGTCCTTTATGTATCGCACCACCACCACCTATCCAAATAAAGTTTTTAGCAATATTTTTGAATTCCTTATCTTTTGGTGATTCAAATGTGACTCTTGAAAAAAGTGGAACCGAAACTATTTCATTTTTCTTGAAAAGGTATGTATCTTTAGCAAAGTTATTGCCGAGCGATGTTGCATAGTCTGTATTCTCTATATTTTCAGAAGGGTTTAGTTGTCTTCGTGCTTCCATATATACACCATTTCTTTTATAAAAATCATTCAGTCTTTTATTTTCGGCATCGTTTTGATATTTCCAGTGCGCACCAGTGATATAAAATATTTTTGTAGATTTTTTATTTAACCCGACAGAAAATCTTTTTAAATTATTATTTACGTCAATTATGATTTCGTATCTCTTTTTTGGGATAAAGTCTTTATTTGTCCAGTCTATTACATCAACATCAAAACCTTTTTTTAACAATAAATCAACAATAATCATGCATTCTAATGGGTTTGTATGAGGCGCTCTATCGAGCTCTTCTAATGAGATTGTAAATGGGTGCGTAACATAAGAAACTAAAGCAGTGCCAATTTTAGATGCATTCTGTGTTTTAATTGGAATATAGTTAAAAAGTTTTCTGCTCAACTTCCTAAAAAATATTTTATGTGTAGAAAAGAAAGCTGAAGGGAATATAGTATTATTTTTTATATAAAAATTCTCCATTATTTTCATTTTCTTTATTTAGCCAGTTTTCAGATATTTGAACAAGTTCTTGCCAATCTTCTATAAAATCATTTTTTTGACTCGCACTTTTATTTATTTTAGGATTCTTTAGTTTGTTTTGTATAATTTTTAACTTTTCAATAATGTATAAATCTTTATTCTTATTTAAGTAAAATTTGTTTAATCGATTTGTCTCATTTTTAATTTTTTCCTGATAGACCAAGCTAACGCTTTGAGGATTGCTTATATTTACATATGTTGGAGAAGTAAACCATGCTATATTTGCGTGTCCAGATGTCACTCTCAGTGAATATTCAGCATCAGCTCTTCTGAAGCTTGGATTCCATAATCCTAATATTGGCAGAGATGATTTTCTGATCATTAACCCAAGACCACAAAAACCAAAAGGTTTACTTAACTCCATCCATTCTTTAAAATCACTCGTATAGTTTAGAGGTCTTACCGTATTGTCTAAATATTGATTTTTAAAACCACCGTTTGATCCCAATAAATCTATTTCTTTATGTTCTAGCATAAAGTCTTTACATTTTTGAATCGATGGATAGTGTCTGATATCATCATCCGTTACAAGTGTCATTAACTCTCCTTTGGCCAATAAAAATAATTTATTCAGCGCTTCAGACTCTCCTCTATCTTTTTCGCTAATAAAATAATCAATTTTATTTTCTTCATTTAATGATTTTAAAAATTCTTTCGTACCATCAGTACTACCTCCATCAGCAACTAATATTTCCTCGTTTTCTTTTCGATTATTTATAAGCGAAGAAAGCCGTTCTTTTAGAAAGGGTAATTTATTGTATGTGCTAGTTAGATAGGTTAATTTTATATTTTTCATTTTGGTAAAAATATATGATTTTAGTTCAGATTACCTTGTTTTATAAAACCTAATTTTATCACAACATACTATTATTTCCTTAGATATTTAAGAAAATAATTTTACTTTTCATCTATTGAGTACTATTATGTAATGAATTAAAGTATTGTTTTATTGAATGAATACTAGTCATAAAGTAAAAAAAAGCGTTTTTATTGGAGGCAAACAAATAGGTGTAAACTGCCTCAATGTTCTTCTAGAGCATGGCATAAAACCGGATCTTGTTATTTGTAATGTTGGAGATGGTGAGGGTAAAAAAAATTGGCATGATTCTTTGTTAAATGTTGCAGAAGTTAATAACTTAAATTATTTAAAAAATACAAGAGTCGATGAATTTGATGTCATAAAAATGATAGAAAATATTTCACCTGAAATTATATTTTGTATCGGTGGAATGCATATTATACCCAAATCTGTTTTGAGTATACCAAGGCTTGGTTGTGTAAACATACATCCATCTCTTTTACCTAAATATAGAGGTAGATATTCTACAGCACATGCTATTTTTAATGGCGAAAAATATTCGGGCGTCACTATTCATTGGATGGATGAAGGCATAGATACAGGTCCAATAATCATGCAAGAAAAAATAGAAATAAAAGATACTGATACAGCAAGAACTCTTTATGACAAATTCACTAAAATAGGAACTTTGTTGTTTAAAGAATTTTTAAATCTTTGGATTACTGGTCAAAAAATCCCTTCTTTGAAGCAAGATGAAAATGAAGCAAGCTATTATCCAAAAAGTTTACCAGCAGGTGGAGAGATTGATTGGTCTTGGGATGGTGCAAAGATTAAAAGATTTATAAGAGCAATGACTTTTGAGCCATTTGGGTCAGCTAGGTTTAAAATTGGTAATGAGGAAATGTTAATAGTAAATAAAAAATATGTTGATGATAGTTTCATTAAATAATTTTTAAATTTATTTTATATAAATTTGATTTTTTTTGACAGGGTTAAGGTTGGTGATATAGTTTGTTTACTTAGAATAATAAAATGTTATGAAATTAAAGGAAAATATTGGTCATATAAATAAATGTCAAATATGTTCAAGTTCAGATTTAAATCTTGTTTTGGGTTTAGGGCATCACGCACCGGTACACGCGCATATCACAAAAGAACAACTTTCTGAACCAGAGACAACATATCCGCTAAATTTAATTAGGTGTTGTAATTGTGGACTTTTACAACTTGACTACATAGGAGACCCGGAAATTATATTTCCACCAGAATACCCATATCAAACAGGTCTTACAAACATGCTTATTAGAAATTTTGAAGAATTAGCAGATCAGGTTTTTAGTGAGTACAAATTTAAAGATACTGATTTGATTGTAGATATTGGATCTAATGATGGTTCACTATTAAAATCTTTTAAAAAACGAGGCATGACTGTTTTGGGTGTAGAACCAACAAATATAGCAAAAATCGCAAATGATGATGAAATTCCAACCATTCAAGAGTATTTCACAAAAGATACTGCTCAAAAAATTGTTTCAAAATACGGTAAAGCCAATATTGTAACCCTTACAAATGCATTTGCTCACATAAATAATTTATTTGAGATTATGAAAGGCATTGAGCAGATCTTATCCGATGACGGTGTTTTTGTGTCAGAGTCTCAGTATTTCTTAGCTGCATTGGAACAAACTGCTTTTGACACAATCTATCATGAACATCTTAGGTTCTATTCTGTTAAGCCGATGGTTAAGCTATTTGAAATGTGTGACTTCAGTCTTGTAGATGCTGAAAGAATTGGTGCTGCTGGTGGATCAATACGTATTTATGCAAAAAGGGGTAAACATGAAATGAGCAATAGAGCCAAAGAATTGATAGAAATAGAGGAGAGATCTGGTGTTTACAACGAAGAAACTCTTAAAAAATTTGCAGAATCATCGAAAAAAGCCAAAAGGGAACTACTTTCCTTGTTGTTGGATATAAAAAAGAACGGAGATGATGTTTATACTATAGGGGCACCTGCTAGGGGTAGTTCTTTTTTGAATTTTACTAAAATTGACAATAGTATTATTGATTACGCATGTGAAAAGAGTGGGTCTCCAAAAATTGGGTTATATACACCAGGTACACATATACCGATAGTTGATGAAAAAAAGCTTTTTGAAGATCAACCAGAATATGCTCTTATATTATCATGGCATATTGGAGAGGAACTTATGGCACTTATGCGTAAATTAGGGTACAAAGGAAAGTTTATCATTCCTTTACCGGAACCGAAGGTTGTTGACAAAATATAGTTTATGAAAGATAAAAAAATTCCATGGTGGGAGCCTGAGATTGGAAGAGAAGAATATACTCTTGTTAAAGGGGTACTTGATAAGCATTTTCCCAACCAGGGCGATTTGTCTTCTTTGTTTGAAACAAAGGTTGCAAATCTTCTGCATGCTAAACATGCAATAGTTACGACAAGTGGTTCTGTCGCTCTTTTTTTGGCTTTAAAAGCTCTTAGTGTTGGTCTAGGTGATGAGGTCTTGGTTCCAGATGTAACTTTTATAGCAACAGCCAATGCTGTTACTATGTGTGGGGCAACACCGGTGTTGGTAGATGTGGACCCTAAGACCATGAATATAGACATTAATGATGTTGAAAGAAAAATCACTCCAAAAACAAAGGCAATTATACCAGTTCATATTAGTGGACGAGGAACTGATATTTTGGCTATTTTAGATATTGCAAAAAAAAATGATTTAAAAGTCGTAGAAGATGCAGCAGAAGCTTTTTTCTCAAAAAAAGATAATGCATATTTGGGTACACATGGGGATCTGGGGTGTTTTTCTCTTTCTCCAAATAAAACAATTACTTCAGGACAAGGCGGTATTGTTGTAACCAATGATGATGAAATTGCTGTAAGAGTAAGACAACTAAAAAACCAAGGTGTAGAGCAAAGGTTGACAGGTGGGGACGATATTCATCCCACAATAGGGTTTAACTTTAAATTTACAGACATACAGGCGGCTGTTGCTTTGGGTCAATTCAATCTTTTGGAAGATAGAATTTTTATTATGAAAAGAAATCATCTTTTATATAAAAAATATTTATCTGATCTTGAGCATATAGAAGTGCTAGATTTTGATGTAGATGGCGGCGAAGTACCACAGTGGACAGATGTAATTGTAGAAAATAGAGATGAATTAGTTTCATTTTTAAACCAAAAAAATATTTTTCCGAGAAAATTTTGGTTACCAATACACACACAAGAACCATATAAACAAGATGATGAAGGTTTTAAAAATAGCCTGAAATGCTCAGCAAATGCTTTGTGGTTACCGTCAGCTTTTACTTTATCGGAGGATGATATTTTATATGTTTGTGAATCTATAAAATCTTTTTATTCGAATAGTTAAGATTTTTTTGGATTTTTTCTATACCAATCGAGAGTTTCTTTGAGTCCTACATCCAATTTTATTTTTGGAATCCATTTAATCATAGTCTTTATTTTTTTAGTATCTGCTAGGCGTCTTTTTACGCTTCCGTGGGGGGATTTATTAACTATTATTTTTTGAGGTTTCCATCCTGAGATTTTAAACATTTTATCAGCTAGTTTTTGTATAGAAATCTCTTCACTGTCTCCTATATGGAAAGTCTCTATGGGTAGTTTGTTTGTCTTTTTTGAATCCATAATCATTTGCATTGCACGGACTGCATCTTTTATGTGGCAGAAAGTGCGAGTATCATCTGCACCAAAAATTGGGAAGGGATCAATTTTGTTCACTATTCTCATAGAGAACTCTGGTATAACATGATCATATCCGGCCCTTGGTCCATAAAAATTATGTGGACGAACAATAACACCTCGTAGGTTGTATGTACTTGAATAATGAATCATAAGAACTTCTCCCATGAGTTTTGTGGCAGCATAAGACCATCGTGGATTATAAGGATCTTCCACAACAAGTGGAACATTTTCGGGGGTTGGGATTTTTAGTTTATTAAATGCATTTAAACCTCCAGCGTAAGCTTCGTTTGATGACGGGAAACAAATCTTTCCTTCTTTGTTTTTAGATCTAAACCATTCAAGTGTATGTATAAGAGACAATAGATTTATTCTAGAGGTTTCGTGTGGCATTTTATAAAAATATTTCGTACCATTAACAGCAGCAAGATGATATACATGATCGTATCCGTCACCAATTTTTTTAAATGAATTTGACTTAGTTAGATCTAGATTTAAAAAGGTAATTTCAGGATTTTTCAAGAGTTCTTTAAAATCCACATCCATCAAACCTCGCTGTAGATTATCAACGAGCACTATCTCACATTTTTTATATGTTTTTAATAAATGTTTTGCTAGATGATACCCTATAAATCCAGCTCCGCCCGTGATTAGTATTTTTTTCATAGATTACTTAGGATAGTTTTTTTATTTTTTCTGATAATCTCTATCTGTTTCTTCTGACTAAATCCTATATTTTTAGGTAATTTACTCACATTAAACCACTTGGAATCACTAAACTCTGGACCAGATTTTTTTACTAAACCTGAAATTATTTTTACAGGATATATGTGAGCGATAAAATGTTTTTGTTTATCTGACGTACTATCGCCAAAAACTAAAATTGGATTTAATTCATTCCATGGTTTTATAATAGAAACCTTTACCCCGAGCTCTTTCTTAGCTTGTCTTTGTATGGCCCCAAGTAATGTTTCTTTTATTAAAACCCTTCCTCCAATTAGACACCATTTTCCTGATTCTGGGTATATTTTCCTATTTATTAACAGTATTTCAAGATTACTTTGAGCTTTTCTTACCACAAAAAGGTCTACTGTAGATATTGGAATGTTTTTTTGTATTTCATTAAATAAAACTTTTTTTATAAGTTTATTTTTGGGTATTGGTGATTTCTCGGCCTGTTTTTTCATTGTTTTTGGATTATATCATCTTAATAAAAGTTATGTTAGTATAATGATTAAATTATTATATGTTTTCAAATAAGAATGAAAAAATAATCATTGTTGGTTTTGGGTGGGTTGGCCAGGCAAATGCAATTGCTCTTTCAAAAGCAGGATATAATGTGTCTTTTTTTGATATACAAGATCCTGTATTTAGATATGTTGACAAGTATGGAGATGATTATGGAGTAATCAGTAGAATTTCTAATTTAGAAGATGTTGATAGTGAAGATACTTGGTATATAGTATGTGTTGGTGATAGGGTTTTAGAAGATGGTACGCAGGATATATCTGCAATAGAAAAAGCGTTAAAATCACTCGAGAATCTAGAAGGTGGTGTGATTTTACGATCCACTATATTGCCTGATAAGTTAAAAGATTTAAATTTTAATTTTTATGTACCTGAATTCTTGCATGAGAAAAAGGCTATAGAAGAAAGCATTTTACCACAGTACTATGTTGTGGGTATAAAAGATGACTCAAAGGGTGAACCAAGCTTTTTAAAATTATGGGAGTCTACTTCTACTAAAACTTTTAAGGGGACTCCAGAGGAAGCATCTCATATAAAATACTTATCTAATCTTTGGAATTCCATGCGTATTGCATTTGTAAATGAAATAGGTAATACAATCTCTGTTCCTAAAGATAAAGAAAGTCTTAACAGGATAGAAAACATAATTGACTTTTTCTTTGAAAGAAAAGCTTATTTAAGATATGGAAAATCCTATGGAGGTCACTGTTTGCCAAAAGATACACATGCGTACTCGGCTTTTTATAGTAATAATGGGAAAGATGTGCCATTAATAAAATCAGTTCATTTATCAAACTTAAATCATAGAAATCTTGAAGAAGAGTATGACGGTATACCGGAGTGGTTTTCTGAGTGGGAAAGACCACAGATATCTGGAAGAGTAGCTCTTCGGGCTCTTTTTTCTTCCATTAAAAGAAACATACAAAAAGTTTTTAAATAATAGGGTATTACTTTTTATGTGCAATTATGTATGGTGCTCTTGTGATACTCAAACCAAAGAGCAAGGTTTAGTAAAAGCCACAATTTGTATGCGTGGTTTCTTTTTTTAGCATAAAACCCGTCGCATATTTTTAGTACACTCGTCTTATCTATAAATGAGTACATAAGATTCTCAGACTCTAAGGTGGTATGTACAAACTCTCTCATCTTTTCTTCTCCGAGCCATTGATCTATCGGAGCTCCAAATCCTTGCTTTTTTCTGTACACAAACTCTTTAGGGAATATTTCGACTAAAATATCCTTTAGTATTATTTTATTCTCTGTTTTAGAGATTTTAAACTCATTAGGTAGGTTATACACATACTCTGCAAGTTCAGTGTCTAGGAAGGGTGCACGGGCTTCTAGGGAGTGCATCATACTAGTCCTGTCTATCTTTGTAAGTAATTGTGCTGGTAGATAGACTTTTAAATCAAAAGCATTAATTTTGTGGAATGGGTGTGATAAACCTTTTATAGATTCTTTTATCAATGACATAGAAAGAGTGGTTCGTTTAATCACCAGCTTTTTCCTTATATTTTTTTTGAATATTGTAATAGCTTTTTGATGTGCACGATATGGATTTATTAGTCTCCAATCTAGGCGCCATCTAGGCATATGCCACTTCTTTTGATACCAACCATAACCCATAAAGAGTTCATCAGCACCATCTCCAGTAAGCACTACTTTTACATGTTCTGCCGCCATTTTAGAAATAAGGTGTTGTGGGAAATTTGAAGAGTCAGCGTGTGGTTCGTCCATGTAAGAGATAATTTTTTCTAATTCGTCAATTACATTTGATGATATAGGAAGCTCGTGATGATCTGTTCCTATTTTCTCTGAAGCCTGCCTTGCAAAAGGAAGCTCATTACGCATACCCTCATAGCCTACAGAGAAAGTCTTAAGGGGCTTATCAAGATGCTTTTGTGCAAGGTAGCTCACATAGGTGGAGTCCACGCCTCCGGAGAGGAGAGCACCCACTTCCACATCTGATGCAAGCATTCTTTTCTCCACCGCACTTTCTATTAAAGACTTTATTTTAGATTTTGCTTCTTCGTAAGATACATTTAGTTCTTTCTTTTCAAGATTCCAGTACCTACCTATTTTTATAGATTTATTTTTTACAACACCATAGTGAGCAGGAGGTAGGGTGTTTATATTTTTGTATATTGTTTTGTCGGGAAGTATATATCCAAATCTTAAATAATCATCAATGGCTCCTCTGTTTATTTCGTCCTTATCCATAAAGCCACTTTTAAAGATTGCTTTTATTTCTGATGCAAAAACAAAGTAGCCATTTTTTTCTGTATAGAAAAAAGGCTTTTTACCAAAGCGATCTCGTGCAACAAAAAGCTCTTTTTTTGCATCATTCCATATCGCAAAGGCAAACATGCCGTCTAGGTGTTTGGGACACTCTCGTCCATACTCTCTGTATGCTTTGAGTATTACCTCAGTATCTGAGTTGGTCTTGAATACATGTCCCTTGTCCACGAGCTCTCCTCTGAGCTCTTTGAAGTTATATATCTCACCATTGAAGGTAATGCTCAGATCTCCATCTACCATAGGTTGGTGACCTGTGTTGAGATCTATGATAGAAAGGCGAGTTTGCCCTAAAGTACACTGAGAGGATGTATGTACCCCACTATCATCAGGACCTCTTTTCGTGAGCGTATTAAGCATGCGCTCTACATTTTCAGTAGAAACTCTGCTCTCTTTTTTATTTATGATTCCTGCAATTCCGCACATAGTGTTACATTTTACGAAGTAAGATGAATAATATTATCGTACTTATGATTTCTGATAGGAGGATTGCAATAATAGCACCCATAATTCCATATAAGGGAAGGAGTATAAGTAGTAGAAGTATCTTTGCTACTGACTGTGTAATTGTGATTATATAGTTTTTCTTTATTTTTGCATGAGCAATTATTGTTGTAGATATAAACTCTTTTGATTGAAAGAGGAGGAATAAGGAAAAAAATTGAGAATATCTTACCGCATCTATGTATTGAGGAAAGAGTATTTTAAATATATATGGAGCGGCTAGTATGTAACTAATCACCACTAAAGCGAGTATTATTGAAATCTGCATCATACGCAGTGGTATCATTTTTTTTACATCTTCTATTTTTTTGTTTGCAAACTTAGGAAGAGCGAGAGGATATATGTTTGAAGTTAAGTTACCAATCTCTTTTACTGGGGCTGTTGCAAATGTATACATTGCAACCTGTATAGGGCCAGCAAAATGCCATAAGAGTAGTTGATCAAGTTGACTTGCCATCTGTGTGAAAAATCCACTTAGACTTAAATGCTTTGAGTAATTGAAGGTATTATTTTTTTCATCATCTGATTGTATTGGTTTATGTTTATTTAGTACATATAGATAGACAAGCCAAGAAGCCAAGAGGCTTGATGAAAAATATACGGCAATGATGATCAGTATATTTTTTGTGAGAAAAACAGTGACGATCATTATTCCAATCGTGATTATATTTCTTGGTATGGATGATGTTGTAAGAAGTTTAAAATCTTTTTTACCATGTAAAAAAGATTTACTTAATCCCGTTGCTGAAGAGAGGGGTAGCACTAATCCTATAATAAGAAATGATATAGCAAGAATAAGGTTGTCATTTATGAGATAGTACCCCCCAGCTATAAAAGCTAAAAAAGTTGCACCAAGTGACCAGATTATACTCGTTTTGAAAGAGGAATATATAACACCATCATTTCCTTGAGCGACTGCACGGGTAATTGCGGTACCCATACCAGATAGAGTAAATGACATTAAAAATCCAGCCGCAGAGAGAACATATCTATATGTACCAAAAGCCTCTTTAGTAAGAAGGTTTGCAAATGTGATAGTTAGACCAATTCCCGTGAGGGTTGCTACGATTCTTCCAATAAATAACCAAAAATTGCCATGTGCAAAATATTTCATGTCCGTTTTGGTGTATTTTTCGCTATATGTGAGTAGTGCGAGAAACCGATTTTTGATCTGCATAGAGTTTATACTAATGTATTCCTACCTT
>Ga0210057_1008408_pt1 | contig 12227 bp, 15 predicted proteins | sample CryGeyCG2114_010_2_FD_183968 | JGI IMG/M metagenome (GOLD analysis project Ga0210057, IMG submission 183968) | Groundwater microbial communities from aquifer - Crystal Geyser CG10_big_fil_rev_8/21/14_0.10 (SPAdes) (version 2) | ecosystem: Environmental > Aquatic > Deep subsurface > Groundwater ...
ATCTCTGCTTTTGGATACCAAGCTAATAATTGCTTATAAACTTCTGGATCTTGCACCTGGGTCCGACCACCAAACACTAAAAAAAATGAGCCTTTTCACCCACATCTTGCAGACCTGCATCCTTCCATCCTCCAGTCTTGCTCCACTGTTTTTGTTCAATTATCATATAATTATTTTAACAAATAATAACTATATTTTATCATAAAAAGAGACAAAAAGCAAAAGAAACTCTAAGCCATTTCTGGCAATTACATCCGGGACACAGAATTACCAAACTATTTCTTTCTGTCCATGAGAGAGCAAATATTTGTTACACTGGGAAAAATGTTTGCAACCGAAAAAACCCGAATAAGCTGAAAAAGGCGAAGGGTGTGGGGCTTCCAGTATCAAATGTTTTTTATCATCAATCAAAATCTTTTTACTCCGAGCATAATTACCCCAAAGTATAAAGACTACATGTTCTCTTTTATCGGAAATTGTTTTGATGACCGCATCGGTAAAAGCTTCCCATCCCTTATCTCGATGTGAAGTTGGCGTGTGCGCCACAACGGTGAGAATCGCATTTAGAAGAAAGACTCCCTGATTGGCCCAAGACTCGAGATTGCCAGCGGTAAAATCTTTTTTGATACCTAAATCACTTTCTATTTCTTTGTAAATATTTTTCAAAGATGGTGGCGGTGTTATGCCACTGGGAACGGAAAAACAAAGACCATGAGCTTGGCCGTCATTATGATAGGGATCCTGACCCAGAATTACCACCTTCACTTGCGAAAAAGGTGTTAGCCAAAAAGCCTTAAAAATATCAGCTGGCAATGGAAAAACTTTTTTAGTGAGATATTCAGATCGCACAAAATCGGCCAATTTTATAAATTGTTCACCGGCAAAAACAGGACTGAGCGCTGCTTGCCATTCTGGTTCAATGACTATTTTCTGGGTCATACTTATATTAACAATTTAGGAAAAGATTATTAAAAAAATTCCGACTAAAATTATCAGACTGCCGACCATTCTCTCTTTGAAATGTTCTTCTTTAAAAATTAATTTACCAAACAAAACCCCCATTGAACTGGAACTTAACTTAATAGCAACAACGTAAGAAACAAAGGTCAGCGGCAGAGCTATCATTTGCAACAAGACTGAGATTCCTTGGCTTGTACCAAACAAGGCTAGCTGTTTAAAATGTTTAACCTTGGTTTGCAAAAGCGACTTAAAAACAAACGGCGTGAGCACTAGAGTAAATATAATACCGGAAAGACCGCTAAAGAAATAACCATTGGAATGTTGAACGGCCACTTTATCAAAAGTTGAACTAATTCCCCAAATCACTGCCACCAGAAAAGCCAACAATAATCCTCGATCTCGAAAGATTTCCTTAAACGGTTCCAGCCAACCCTTAGCTTTTTTATCAATCTGCAAAATATAAACCCCGACTACGCTCAATAATATTCCAAAGAGACCCATCAGTGCCGGCCATTCTTTATTTACAAAGATGGAAAAGAATAGAATAAATACCGGAGTCAAAGCTGTTAGTGGCAGAACTAAAGAAAGTGGACTCTTTTTAATAGCTTTTATAAAAAACAGCGAGGCGGCGGTATCTAACACAATCACTATCCCGAGTGACCCCCAAAAATAATAATCTAATTGTGCCGGAATATGAAATAACATAATGGGCACCAAAACAAACAGCGAAAAAAAGCGCTGGGCCCACACTGCCGTATAGGCATCAAAGTTAAATGATACCTTCTTGGCATAAATGTTTTTTATGGAGTCAAAAAAAGCTGAACCAAGCGATAGCAGTATCCACATAAATTGAAAATAAATATTTTAAGTCGCGCTTATTTATTAAATAAAGGAAAAACTGCCGAATAACTTATCTCTAGTCTCCGACTAAAGTCGGAATCATTAATAGAAATATTGATATCCTTTTTATTCTCCGCGATAAACTTATCATGATCCGCAAAAAATTGATCTAATCGCAGCAACGATTCATCATATTTTTTGACTCGATAAAGTTCAATTAATTTCTCCTTGCTCAAGTCAAGGCTAATTACAAACCAATCATAACCGAATTCCAATAATTGTTGTTTCAAAACTGACCATCCCCGATCAATGCTGGCATCGCAGATAAAAGATCTTTTGGTTTTTAAAACATCTTTCAATATATCATTACGTTTTTCTTCCTGGACCTTTTTATCCAAAAATCCCAAATCTTCGATAACACTGCTGCCAACAGCATCATTATTGAACACCGGCAACCCCAACTTGCAACTCAAAAAATTAGCTATTGGAGTTTTAGAAGATCCAATAACTCCAGCAAAAGTTAGGCATATTGGCTTATTATTTTCCATATTTTAAGTTATTTTACCACCACAGCATTATTATACCATACATCTTTAAGGTCACAAGCCACCCATCAAAAAATAGCCCTAAATAGAGCTATTTTGTATTTGCGGTACTGTTTGGACGAAATCCGAACCCTCGATACCGATTAAGGTATACCCGCTTTCCAAGCGAGCGCACTCGGCCACTATGCGAACTCTCCCTGAATTCTATTATTTGCCAATCAAATGCCGACTAATAACGCTCTTTAGACCTTCAATCTTTTCCCCTTCCCCATTTTGGGTTTCGGTCAAAGCTCGAGCACCAGTAATAACTTCACCGTCTAAGATGCTGGTAGGAGCGCCATAGACCGCAATCATGCGGATGGCCTGAACTGACTGAGCAATCTTAGCTTGATTATCAGAATTATTCAAGCAGGTAGCAAATTTAGTCCCATTTAAGCCCAATTCCTTAGCGCCGTCAACAAGAGCCTCATTGGTCGATGGTTTTTTCTCAAAGATAAAACTTCTTAGTTCATTATATTTATCTTCTTCTCCGGCACAGACGACAGCGGTTTGATAGGACAAAGCTAGAGTATTATCAGATTCAAAATAAGGGCGGACATAAACCGCTAATTTACCGGCAAAATCTTTGGCTACTTGTTTTAAAATAGCGTCATAACTCAAACTAAAGGGGTTAGTCAAGTCTTCGTAAACCACCATCTTCAGCGTAGCTAACTTATCACCGAATAATAATTGGTCAGCCTCAGAAATAGCTGGAACACTGGTATTAGTCTTAGCACTAGCCCCATTAACCGCCAGATTATTACTCTCCAGCAAGACATTGCTTTCATCAGGTACTTGAACACTCACTTTATTACTAACATTATTTTGTTTGCTAACCAGCAAAACGACGGTAGTTATAATAGCGACCACAAAGATAGCTAAAAGAATTGTTTGACGTTTCATATTTTTTAATTATTATTTAGATTATTAACTAAATTTTCGCTTTGTTTTTGTGCCACTCGGTCGCCTGTTCAAAATTATGGGCCACCTGGAAGACCTTAGCTTCTTGCCTCTTGGCACCCACAATCTGTAGCCCCAAAGGCAAACCTTTGATAAAGCCAGCGGGAATGGAAATAGCCGGCAAACCAGCCAGACTAGGACCAGAAACAAAAGTATCCTCTAAATACATTTGGAGCGGATCTTGATCCTGTCCCCCAATTTTGAAAGCGGTATGGGGTGAGGTTGGAGTCAGGATGACATCAAATTTTTCCAAAGTTTCATTTAGTTCATCACTGATCAACATCCTGACTGACTGCGCTTTTTTATAGTAGGCATCAAAATAGCCAGCCGACAAAGCATAGGTGCCGAGCATAATGCGACGCTTCACCTCCGGTCCGAAGCCTTCACCGCGATTCTGAAGATAGATTTCATTCAAAGATTCACCCACTTTTACCTTAGACCGATGGCCATAACGAAAACCATCTAAACGAGCTAAGTTAGAACTGATCTCAGAAGGGGTAATAATATAATAGACCGGGATGCTATACTTGGTATGAGGTAAACTAATTTCTCTGACTTGAGCTCCCAACTTTTTTAATTCGGAAATAGCTTTATCCATAACTTCCCTCACGGCCGGAGACAAATCACTACCAAAACATTCTTGCGGTAGCGCTATCTTCAAACCTTTCAGGTTATGAGAAATATTTTTGGTATAATTATCAACTTTATCTGGGCTCGAAGTCGAATCATATTCATCAACTCCAGCAATAACTCCCAAGACCAAAGCGGCATCTTCTACGTTTTTAGTAATGGGGCCCACCACATCAGTCGATGAAGTCATCGACATCAGCCCATGACGTGACACGCGGCCATAACTAGGTTTAAAACCTACCACAGAACAGAAGCTAGCAGGCTGACGAATTGATCCGCCAGTATCGCTACCGAGAGCAAAAAGACAAAAATCAGCCGCGAGGGCGGCAGCCGAACCGCCCGATGACCCACCCGGAACACGCTTAATATCCCAAGGATTTTTAGTGGTAAAAAAAGCCGAATTCTCCGTCGAAGCGCCGTGAGCAAATTCATCCAAATTGGTTTTGCCCAAAAGGATAGCCCCAGCCGCTTCTAATCTAGCAATTACCGTCGCATTATATGGTGCGACATAATTTTCTAACATTTTAGAAGCGGCCGTCGTCTTAATACCTTTAGTCAACAAGTTATCCTTGGCCAAATATGGAATACCCAAAAGGATTCCCTTCTCCCCTTTAGCTATCCGAGCGTCAGCTTCGTGCGCTGCAGCTAGAGCTGACTTTTCACAGAGAGTAATCAGCGCTTTCAAAGTCTTGTCAGTCGTCTTAATGCGCTTCAAACAAGCCGTCGTGAGTTGCACGGCGCTAATGGTTTTATCATCTAAAAGCTTACGAGCAGCTTTAATTGTCAGTTCATTTAAATTCATAATTTTATTCTAAAACTCGGGGCACCTTAATCTGCTCATCCTTCATTTCCATCGCTTGTTCGAGCGCAATCTGGCGACCATCATCTTCCCAGGCCACAGCCTCATCAGCTCTCCAAACGTTATAGTTTTTACCCAGTCTATTTTTAGCATCTACTCCGCTAGTGTCAACTGTTGTTAATTGATCAATGTAGCTTAAAACCGCACTCAGCTGCTTGCCATAGTGCTTTAGTTCGCTCGCGCTCAAACCCAACTTAGATAGCGCAGCCACGTGTTTAATTTCAGCGATATCCAGACTCATAGTTATTTAATCAGATTAATAAATTCGGTTTCGTTTAAGATCTTTATCCCTAATTCTTTCGCTTTGTCATATTTACTCCCGGGATCGTCGCCAGCTACAACATAATCAGTTAGCCGACTGACCGATTCGGAAATCTTACCTCCCAATGCTCTAATTTTATCTTTTGCTTCATCCCTTGTCAAACTGGTCAAAGACCCGGTAAGTACAAAACTCTTGGTAAAAATAGTATTATTTTTGGCGCTCACTTTCGGCAAAACTATTTTCAAAGTGATCCCTAAACTCTCCATTTTATGTAATAGTTTCTCACTGTGCTCATCATGCCACCAATCATAAATTGATTGAGACACTACCGGACCGAAATCAGCCACTTCGGATAATTCCTCCGCTGACAAGCGACTAATAATTCGACTTAGCTCTGAAACACTGAGCGTCTTGCCCTTCTCTAATCTTCGACTAATAACCAAAGCAGCCAAGGCTCTGGCCGACTCTTCGCCGATATGTAGAATTCCTAAAGAATATAAAAAGCGACCCAGTTCAATCTCTTTTCTCTCCGAAATAGCTTGAATCAAATTATCTGCTGACTTCTCGGCAAACCTTTCCAGATTGTCTAAGTCACTTTTTCGGAGGGCGTACAGATCAGCCGCATCCTTAATCAAGCCGACGTTAAAAAGCTGTTCAATAATCTTCGGCCCCAAGCCATCAATATCCATCGCCCCCTTGCTGACGAAATGCTCTAGACCTCGAAGGGCTACGGCGTAACATTTTTTATTAGTACAACGATAGGCGACTTCCCCCTCTACCTGACGCACTGGGCTTTCACAAATCGGACAAACCTGGGGCGCGGTAACTTTTTTTTCTCTGCCGCTACGCAGATTAGGCAAAACCTTAACCACTTTCGGGATCACATCGCCCGCTCTTTCAATTACCACAGTATCACCAATTTTGAGTCCCAAGCGATCAATCTCATCCATGTTATGCAAAGTAGCCCGAGAAATTGTAGCACCGCCAACAGAAACTGGAGTCAAAACGGCAGTGGGAGTCAGAGTTCCGGTGCGACCAACCTGCCAGATAATATCATTAATCTGGGTGACTGCTTGTTCCGCCGCAAATTTATAGGCCATGGCATAACGTGGCGCTTTACCGACAATACCTAGTTTATCCCACAAATCTAATTGATTAATCTTGACCACGACGCCATCAATATTATAGTCCAATTGGTCACGGTGTTTTTCCCAATGGTGATGAAAAGCAAAAACTTCTTTAAGGTCCGTACAAATCTTATTATATTTAACCGTCTTAAATCCCCACGACTTACAAATGCTATCAGCCTCCAAGCGACTCTGAGCGGGAGCGATTAAGTCATATTCATAGAAATCCAAATGACGACTAGAGGTTACTTTAGAATCCAATTGTCGAATCGAACCGGCCGCCGCATTTCTAGTGTTAGCCAAAAGCGGTTTACCCTCCTTAGCATATCTTTTGTTTAACTTTTCCAAAACTGATTTATGCATAATAGCTTCGCCTCGGACTTCAATAATTCCCGGGATAGCTGCTTTTAATTTCAAAGGAATACTATCAATCGTTTTAATATTTTGCGTTACTTCCTCACCAATCTTACCATCACCTCGAGTAGCACCTTCAATCAAAACTCCATTTTCATATTTGAGAGTAATGGCCAGACCGTCTAATTTAAGTTCACAATAATATTCTACTTTAGGCAGCCGCAAACCAATTGAGGCCGCATAATTTTTATACCTCTCTTCCCAGTCAATAATATCAGTTTCGGAGAAAGCGTCGAACAAAGAGATCATTGGCTTAGAATGCTCCACTTTTTTGAATTTAGCCAGTGGCTTCCCGCCCACTCGTTGGGTCGGAGAATCGGCCGTCACTAAATCCGGAAATGATTGCTCCAGCACAAAAAGTTCGTGTTTCAAGCCATCTAAGGCCGCCTCACTGAGCGTAATTTTATCTAGGACATGATAGTTATAGCGGTGAATATCAATTTCCTGCTTTAACTTGGTAATCCGGTTTTTAGCTTCACTTTTAGTCATAGATTAAAGGTTGATATTATATTTTTTGCTCAAATACTCTTCCACAGCTATTCTCTGGGTATCGCTCAAAGCTTCGTTATAAACTAAAATCTCAGCAATGTCGCCTTCAAATGGCCATCTTGGGTCACCATTATCCTCCAGGGCACCGATCTGAGAAAAAGTTAGAGGTGAAGCCGTCCCGGTATAATTATAGCTCGGCTCAACTCCATTTTTATATAACTTGTTTTTATAATGAGTTACTATTCCCCAATTAGTTAACGGCACATCATCAGCATTGACAGCACCGCCGGCATAAACACCATAATTATAATTTGGATCACTGAAATTGCTGCCGCCGCCGAATACTCCTTGAGCATTACCCCCCAGATAATAATACAAAGGATTGGCTGGGGCGGGATCAGTAAATTTATAGACTGCAAAAATGGTATAGTCCCTCAGGTCGACTGGCGCTGTTAAATTTAAATAAGTCGGAGCATCTTTAAAAAAACGCAGCACTGGCTTACCGTTTAAGGCATTCTTAATTAGTTTTGGTTGATTAGCTGCAGTGACTTGACCAGCATCATTAGTCTCAGAACTAGCATCGCCCCAGGCAGTTACAAAAATATCTTTGGAGGAGGCGAAAGCAATTAAATTGCCATCGGCTTTCAGAAATAAAATTAGACTGTTTAAATATGGTAAATTATCGACGGTAATAACATCTTGGCTATTTTTCAAAATTCCAGTCGAGGTGGCGAATAATAGATTATTAGCGTCATAGCAACTAATTTCCACGTTGGCCCGACTGCGCCCCACAGTAATACTAGTATTACCGGCAGTACAGGCGCCTTTTTTCATAAGCTTAGCATATTCTGCTCCAGACTCGGCTGCCAATCGAGCCTGAGTGGCCTGCTGATAGACATCGGTATTTTTAGTATTAAAAAATGACAAAAATCCAGCGCCAAAAGCGGCCACAAAAACCCCCGTTAGAATCAACAAAGATATCAACAGAGCACTACCAGGCAGTTTTTTAGGGATAGTTTTCATATTAATTAGCATACCAACCAGAATTAATACTGGTTTGAATATTTAAAGCCGGCAGATTGAGATTAACTTTTGACTTCACCGTGAGATTCATAGTAACCAGTGGTTGAATATTACTTTCATCGGCCACCACAAAACTCAAATTATCAATATCAATCTTGTTAGAACTCAAATAATAAGAATCATCATTTCTTTGCAAAACTAAACGATTAACACCGTCAGCGTCAAATTTAGAATAATACCTAACGCAATCACCTAAATTATTCTGGAAGTATAAAGCACCGTGCGTGACTACATAAGTTGAGCTAGTAGCAATGATATCGTCACAGAGAGCGGCTGCCGTAGTATTCTTTTGAGCTCCCCGAGCTTCTCGAGTAAAAACCTCCAAAAAGTATTTAGCATCATCCTGCAGAGAGGTTTCGGAAAAATTCTTCACCTGAGAGCTAATAACCGACTGAAAAATCTGGGTTGCCGCTAAAATAATTACCGCAAAGATAGCCACCGAGACGATGACTTCCAGCAAAGTAAAGGCTGATTGTTTAGTATTTCCAACCATAAAGAATTGAATTTAACTCTACTTGATAAGTTTGACCCTGGTCCATCCACTCTACCAGAGACGTAATGGCCGAAGAACTGGCATTAATGGGATCAATGGTAATCATCCGACTAAACATACTGTCCGGAGAACTAGTGTTATGGAGATAGAACCCCGGGTTAGCTCCAGCCGACAATTGTAGTTTAGCTTCAGCGATATTAGAAACCACTACTGGTTCAAACGTGGCATAATCTACCCGATATTTATTAGAGCCCGACTCGCCTTCAATATATCTATTCCAAGCTATTGGAGTACTAGTAGTATTTTGGATAAAATTAGTGTCCCGCACATTTTTTACCAATTCCAAACCTTCTTCGGCGAGATGATAGGCGACTAAACTATTTTTATTTAAATTTTGGGCGCGAACACTATCGACTGTTACCGACAAAATACTAACCAAGCCGATGGAAACAATAAAGAGCACCACTACTGTTTCCAGAAGTGAGAAGGCTGATTTATCTTTACTATTATTTATAAGCTTCATAGGTTAGAAGAGATTAATCCAACAGCATTAATAGTTACCGTTTTAGTAGCACCAGTATTAGCATCCTCCAAGGTGACTTCGACTGGCAACATAAACTGCAAATTATTATTATTTAAATAAGTTTTCAAAACTCCATTATCATAATAAAAAGTGATGTAGACCTTATTATAAGAAGAAGAAGCCCCCTCCAACTTGATACTGGAGATAACCACTCCTTCGGGCAAAGAAATTGTCTTACCGCCTTTCAGGGTTATCGATTCCGTAGCCCCGTTATAGATGTGATTATTATTTAAATCAGCAAACAAAACATAGGACGAACTAGCTGTTGTTAAACTTATTCCCCAACTTCCGGGAACATCAGAACCGTAACTAACGTTAGCTGCCCCCTTAGTTTGAGCCAATCTTAAATCTCGCATTAGAGCTGAAGTGGCATTAAGTAACTGTGATTGAGATTCACCCCCATAATAATTAGCCAAAAAAACACCAGTTATCAGGGCAATAATGGAAACGGTAATAATTAGTTCTATCAGAGTAAAACCGACTTTTTTCATATTTATATTATATCATAAAAGACGTAAAAAATCCTCACCCCAAGCAATCATTTTCAGCCGTTTTGACTCAGTATTGTCATCATATCCAATTAAATGCAGCAGACCATGGACTAGAATAAAAATCAACTCCGACTCCCAGCTTTTGCTAAGCTCTTTAGCCTGTCTTTTGATTACTTGAATATCAATAATAATTTCGTTGAGCTCCGTAAAAGACAAGACATCAGTTGGCTTGTCGTAACCCCGGTAGGTATAATTCAATTCCCGCATTTTACTATCGCCAATAATAGCCACGGAAACTGAAAAGTCTTTTAGCTTATAGGCTAAAATAAATTTCTCGATAATCCGCCTTAGTTTAAGTGCTGGAATTTTAACCTTAGTAGTATTGTTGATTTCGATCATAGCACTTTTTTGAGGCCCCGCCGCATCAGGCGCAGCATTTTATAAACAAAATACCAAAATGGTTGTAGCACCAAATCAAAAGTGCCGGCATAATTTATCTCTGTGCCCCCAAAACCTTCCTTAAAGCGAGTTACCCCCGGCCACTTCTGGGCGTCAATGCCATAGAAATCATAGTATTTAAAACCACCTTCCTTGGCTTGTCTAATCGCTTCCCACTGTAGTAGATAGGGGGCCATGGTATTTCTAAACTCATTGGATGAAGCACCGTGCATATAAATTGCGGTTGGCTTACAAAAGCAAAATAAACCAGCAGCGATTACCTGTCCTTTGTATTCGGCTAAAATTAATTTGATAAACCCAGGATCAAAATCAGCCATTGTCCGATAATAGGCAGCCTCGTGCGCAAAAAAATTATCCCGCTCCGTAGTCTGGCTCATCAGATGCAAAAAATCATCAATCCGACTATTATCAGTTTTTATCACCACACCCTTCTTAGTGGCCAAACGAATATTATACCGAGTTTTTTGATGCATGCTGGCAAGTAAATCATCCTCGCTTTTAGTTAAATCTAAAATAATAGTTTTAGCTGGTTGAATTGGAATAGTTTTAATTCCTCTTCCCGTCCAATCAGCAGCGTTGGGCTCAAATCGAACAAACACTGCCGTCTGATCTTTCTTTAATAATTCTAAATCTCCTGCTTCAATCCGAGGCCCGTATAAATAATGTTTACGAAGAAACAGAGGCTTTTGCAGAAAAAAAGACCGTCCGATTTTGGTAACTGAACGATGACTCTTATTTTGCAGATCAGCCCAGGCTGAGGATTGCAAAAATGAAGGCTCAGATTGGAATTTAGTGGCTAATTCATTCATAATGTTATTATATCATATTTATAAATAAAAAGGAGGAACAAAAAAGCTCCCAGAAAATCAAGGAGCTTTTTAAGTGACTTAAGTCAAAATACTACTCAGGGATATACAAAGAGGCATTGGTAGCAGTGTGTAAAACTCGGCCTGGAATAGCGCCGACATTACCCTCTAAACAATACTCTAAAGTATAGGTAGAACCAGTAGTGTCAGCATCGTAAGTATAATTAGATCCACCACAACCGGTAACACCGGGAACATTAGGAGTTGGTGAACTTGGAAGCACTTGCATATAGGTTGAAGTACCAGTAGTCGAAGTACTAGTGATAGAACCGCCCACAGTCAAAGCGTCTGGATAAGCCTGTTTGTCATTGAAGTATAATTCCAAGGCAGTCTGAATTTGTTTAATATCAGCTACTCGTTTAGCGTCACGAGACTTGGCCCGGGCGTTATTCAAGGCTAAAACTGATAGAGTGGCCAACAAACCAATAATGGCAATAACCACTAACAACTCGATTAAAGTAAAAGCTTTTTTATTTTTCATAATTCACCCCCCATCATTACTCTTGGTTGTTAATTTAATCCTAGAAATTAACCCAACAAACGCAAGAAGTATTAATTATATAAATAATTTTTATGTCACTAATATTATAACACAACTAGAAACTGGTAGCAACATTATACATTGGTAAAATAATGGCTGCCACCATAATACCAACTCCGACAGCCAGAATCATCATAATTAAAGGCTCTAAAATAACTCCCAAATTATTCAATTTAGCCGCCAACTCGCGGCCATAAAAAACACTGATTTTTTCCAAAACGGCATCCAAATTACCGGTTTTTTCGCCAATAACCATCATTTGTGGCACCATTTTGGGAATATCCCGACTGGCGATAAAGACTGAAGAAACTGAACTACCTTCATTAACCTGCTCGATAGTATTGGTAATTAGTTTTTGATAAACTTTATTACGAACAATATCACCGCTAATTTCTAAACTCTTGGTAATACTAACACCACCTCGGAGTAAGGTGCTGAAAGCTCGACAAAAACGAATTAGATAAACTAAACGAAACAGCTTGCCAATTACGGGAACATGCAACTTAAAATAATCCACTCGCATCCGACCAAATTCTGATTTTACAAACAATCTGAAGGCAATAAAGAAGGCGGCCATGAAAATAAG
>Ga0210057_1008409_pt1 | contig 12225 bp, 6 predicted proteins | sample CryGeyCG2114_010_2_FD_183968 | JGI IMG/M metagenome (GOLD analysis project Ga0210057, IMG submission 183968) | Groundwater microbial communities from aquifer - Crystal Geyser CG10_big_fil_rev_8/21/14_0.10 (SPAdes) (version 2) | ecosystem: Environmental > Aquatic > Deep subsurface > Groundwater ...
CATTCTTCTCCCCTATTCTTTTGGCTGGCAAATTGCCATTGAAACTTTAAAATTCTCCCCTCTTTTTGGGGTTGGACCGGCAAGCTTTATTGTCGCCTTCAATCAACTTCGACCTCTTGCTTTCAATTTAACAGATCTCTGGGCGGTCAAATTTGGAGTCTCCTCGGACTGGTACCTCCAGCTTTTAACTACCACCGGAGTTTTGGGTCTTGGCGCCTGGCTTTTCTTAATCTTCAAGGTCTTAAAGACCCGTCCATTTTCCATTATTCATTATTCATTATTCATTATTCTTTTACTTTTCGCTTTTCTCCCGGCAAACCTTGTTCTTCTTTTTACTTTTTACTTTTTACTTGCTCTTCTTGGAACCAGTCTTTCTGACAAAGAATACAGCGAAGAATCCAGAATTTTGCCCTGGATAATCTTTGTTATTATGCTGTTGGCTTCAGGCTGTTCGCTGTACACTGTTTCCCGGGCCTATGCGGCAGAAATCTATTTTAAGCGCTCGCTTGACGCCCTCTCTCAAAACAAGGGAACCGAAACCTACAATCTCCAAATCAAAGCGATTACCCTTTCGCCTTATCGAGCTTCCTATCGACTGACCTATTCTCAAACAAATCTGGCTCTAGCAAATTCGCTGGCCTCAAAACCTGATCTTTCAGACCAAGACCGGCAGAACATTTCAATTTTGGTACAGCAGGCAATTGCAGAAGCAAAGGCAGCGGTGGCTTTAGATCCAAGAAATTCTCTTTCTTGGGAAAACCTGGCGGGAATTTATCGGGCTTTGATTAACTTTGCCCAAGGAGCCGACTCCTGGACCATCTCAGCCCTCGAGCAAGCAATTGCTTTAGATCCTGCCAGTCCCCAACTTCGGCTTTCTTTAGGCGGAGTTTATTACTCTTTACAAAATTATGATGAAGCAATCAAAAGTTTTGAGCAGACAGTTACCCTTAAACCAAATTTTGCTAATGGGCATTATAATTTAGCCGCTTCCTATCGAGAGAAGGGAGATTTTGAAAAGGCGGCGGCTGAAATGGAAACTACTCTTTCCCAACTCTCCAAAGATTCTGATGATTGGCAGAAAGCCTCTTCCGAACTTGAGGCTTTGAAGAAAAAATTAGGTGAGAAAGCCGAAAAAGAGGGAACAAAACCTTCGGAAAGTTTATCCCAGCCCCAACCTTTGCCCACAGGAATTAAACCTCCATTGACTTTACCCACTGGGATTGAGCCAGAAGTTAGTCCAACACCAACACCCTAAGCTTACTGTCCCTTACTCTTCCTAAAACACTCTCGGCAAAGAACGGGCCGGTCACCTTTTGGTTCAAAAGGAACTTGGTCTTCTTTTCCGCACTGGGCGCAGGTAATGGTAAACATTTTCCTATCGCCCATCCTTTGTTGCTTTCTTGCCTGTCGGCAATCAGGGCAACGAAGCGGAGCATTAGTAAAACCTTTTTGCTGATAGAATTCTTGCTCGGAAGCGGTCCAGACAAAGTCTTTACCACAATCCTGGCATTTTAAGGTTTGATCTTGAAATGGCATTTTTTTCACCTCCTCTCTGATTTTCCCCAGGTATACTCGTTTCTTCCATAACACCTGGGTTAAAACCAGAGAGTTGATGGTGAACACCGGAATCCTTGGGTTCTAAATTTAAGTATACGCTTTTAAAAACTAAAAAGCAAGTGGTGGACCTGGCGGGAGTCGAACCCGCTACCTCCTCCATGCCATGGAGATGTTCAACCAGTTAAACTTCAGGCCCGGGTGGACTCGGCCGGACTTGAACCGGCGACCTCTCGGATGCGAACCGAACGCTCTACCGCTGAGCTACGAGCCCACACTATTTTACCTTAAAATCCCCATTGGGTCAATTTGGACGCCGTCTTTGTGGACCTCAAAATGAAGATGAATTCCGGTTGAACGACCGGTTGAACCCATCAGTCCTATTTGGTCTCCTCTTTTGACAGTCTGGCCTGGGACAACATAAATTCGCGCCAAATGGGCGTAAAGAGTCTGATAACCATTGCCATGATCAATCAAAACCCTGTTTCCGTATCCTCCACCATCAGGCCAACCAGCCATAATAATTTTTCCGGCATCAGCGGCCAAAACCGCCGGTCCACCTTTATTGGCAATATCAATTCCTTTATGATACCAACGGAAAGGTTGGGAAATAGTGCCCGAGGTGGGCCAGACAAAAATTCCTGAAGCCACCACCGTTCCGGCATCTGGAGTCCGCCTGGCAATATAAACTCCTGGCGCCCAAGGCGTAATCTTGGGCATAACCGCATCAGGAACAATTAAAACTTGGCCAACGGCTAAAGCAAAGGTCTCGTCATTAACAAAAGTATTAAAAGGAAAATCAACCACTCCCTGGGGGTCGGTTGAATAATATTTGGCGACCGAGTAAATTGTCTCGCCTTTTTTAACTTTGTGGGCAATTCCGGTAACCGGCAGAATCTTTAAAGTCTGACCAGGTTTAATTGAGGAAATTGACTCTAAATCATTGGTCCAACGAATAGTATCAATTGAGATGCCAAATTTTTGAGCAATGCCCGAAACCGTATCTCCAGGTCGAACAGTATAATTGACGATTTCTGCTCTTGGTTTTTCGGAAATTAAAGTAGTTGTTTGAGGATCAGAGGTTGTGGCCGAGGATAAAACTGCTGAAGGAGAGGGCACCTCCTGCCAAGACTTTTGAGCAAAACCAGAAGAGGTAAGAAGGGGCGCTAGGGCCATTCCCAAAATAACTAAAGCGGCCATCCCTGAATGAATAAATGGTCTAGCCAATTTTCCCCTACCAAAGGTTAACCGCTCAACTAGGATATCCTTGCCTTTTTCAAAGTTTGTAAAAAGCCGAACGCCGTTTTTGGAAAGATAAGCTCCCCAAGCGCGAAAAAAGAGGATCAAATCCAAAAAAATCTTTTTTCTCATTAAATCCTAACACTAAAAGTTCTAACACAGAAAAGGTGGGGTTGTCAACCTTTACTTAGACTTTCGAGGAATTCCTTATTCGTCTTGGTTTTCTTAAGCCTTTCAATAAAAACATCGGTTCTCTCTTCAGGAGAAAGCATATCTATCATTCTTCTCATGGTCACAATTTTCTCATAAAGTTTTTCCTCATATAAAAGTTCTTCTTGGCGGGTTCCCGAGCGCTGAATATCAATAGCCGGAAAGACTCTTCGTTCAGCCAAATGGCGATCCAGGTGAAGCTCCATGTTACCAGTTCCTTTGAATTCTTCATAAATTAAATCGTCCATTCGCGAGCCGGTATCAATTAAACAGGTACCAACAATAGTCAAAGAACCTCCTTTTTCAAGTTTTCTGGCGGCCCCAAAATAATGCTTGGCCGGAAAAAGGGCGGCTGGGTCAAATCCTCCAGAAAGAGTTCTTCCCGAAGTCGGCATGGCCAGATTATAAGCCCGAGCGAGTCTTGTAATCGAATCCAGAATGATAAAGACATCCTTACCCAGTTCTACCAGCCGTTTGGCGCGCTCTAGGGCGATTTCCGCAGTTCTTGTTTGATATTGAGGCGGCTCATCAAAATTTGAAGCGACCACCTCACCCTTAACGCTTCGGGAGATATCGGTTACTTCCTCTGGTCGCTCCCCAATTAAAACTGCCATTAAGTGAACTTTGGGGTAATTTTTAGAAATCCCCGAGGCGATGTCTTTTAAAAGCCAAGTTTTGCCGGCCTTAGGAGAGGAGACAATCAATCCTCTTTGACCAAAACCAATGGGTGAGATTAAATCAATCATCCGGCAAGTCAAAACATCTTTTTCCGTCTCAAGTTTAATTTGAGGTTGGGGGAAAATCGGAGTTAAATCATCAATAAGCGGTCTTTTGCCGATTTCTTCTCCCTCGGCCGCATACCCGTTGACTTTCTCCACCTTCAAAAGGCCAAAATAGCGCTCATTTTCTTTTGGGCTTCTTGCTTGACCACCAACTAAATCTCCTTCCCGAAGACTAAATCGCCGGATTTGAGAAGCAGAGATATAAATATCGCGTTCCGAAGGAATAAATTTAGGCCGAAGAAGTCCAGAGCCTTCTTCAGAAATATCCAGGATTCCTTCAACGTATTCCGTCGGCAAGGCGCTGTCAGGCAAAACTCGATTGTCAACAACGCCATTAAATGAAGGCTCGGTCTTACCTTTTATTTTAGAAATCATAAGATTAGCCCAGCCAAATCTTAGCTACTAGGGCTTTCCAGTATTATTCATACACGCCTCGTGCTGCGATTTCTGGCGGGTGAAAGGAAAAAGAAAAAATCATTTGTGGTGAGAAACGTCGAACCATTGGGGAATATCCAAGTATTATTTAACGCAAAATTTTCTTTCTTGTCAAGCCCCGATTTTATATCGGGGCGCAGACCCGCCAAAAAACGCTCTTTGAGCCGTGTTCGAATAGAACTGAAAAGGCGAAAAGTAAGTGTGGCGGGTCAAGGGGCAGTTTTTAAGGCTTAACCCCAGAGTGGAAGGTGGAACGACCCGTAAAAAGCCGCTTGTTAACCCCAAAAGTGGAAGGTGATACGCCTGCCCTACATATCACCCTCCCTATTGAAGTCAACTCTAACCTGCGGCTTTAACGGGTCAAGCCTGCTTTACCCGCCGAAGCCTTCGGCGAAGGCGGGCCTACTATTCCACCCTCCGCCCCAAAGTCAATTTCTAAAAACTTCCAATCCAGGTCTTGACAAAAAGCGTTATTATGTGTTATTGTCAAAACGGTTTTCGGGTTTCCTGTCCAAACTTGAAAACCATTTGAAGGGCATTGCTACTCGTGGTAAGACTCTTTCTAACCAACGATAGTAATGCTCTTTTTTATTCTTCGGAACTCTTTTTCCGTTGATAGGCTTGGATTAACACAGATTACGCGACACACGAACTTCTGGTTACCTTAAGTGTCTACCTGTGTCGCGCGCTGATTAACACGAATAAATTTCAACGAACTAATTACTAATTACCAATTACTAATTACTAAGTTCAACCCATTTTCATTATCACTAATTCTTGTCCTAAATTTCCTAGTTTTTTAATCTGCTCGCTTCCCCAAAGTCCTAAAATTGTTTTTCCATTACCCAAATTAGGTAATTTTACCCTGATTGCGCTAGCAACAAACTTGTTTATTCTTCTTTTTAGAAAATTTCCTAAGAAACGTTTGCTCATTTCCAAGGTTTACTATACCATAGGTTGTCAAGTTTGTCAAACCTATAAGAAAAAAATGAGTAAAAATGCTGTATCTCATAGCAAAATTCTCCAGGGGAATAGCCTCTGTTTTAACCGATTTTTAGAAATTTAAGGGTCTTGTGGATAAATTGGGGAGAACTAAAATTACCCCTTGACGAAGGTTTTGATGGCACTTGAGATTGTTCTGACTTCCCTCGGACTAACAATTTTTGTAAATCCAAGTCTGCGCGCTTCTTTGACTCTTTTTTCCAAATTTCCTACCTGTCTTATCTCTCCTAACAAACCAACTTCACCTAAAGCGCAGACTTTGGGATCAAGAGGTTTATCCGAAAAAGATGAGGCAATCGCCAGACTTACGGCTAAATCTACCCCAGGTTCAGCTACTTTTATTCCTCCAGCCACATTAACAAAAACATCAAAGGAAGAAAGGGGCAGACCGGCTCTTTTAGATAAAACCGCAGTTAAAAGTTGAAGCCTTCCCCAATCTATTCCTTGAGAAACTCGGCGAGGAATTGCCAACTGGGTCGGAACGACCAAAGCCTGAATCTCGCAAAGAAGTGGTCTTGAACCCTCCATTAGGCAGGTAACCACCGAGCCTGGAACTTTTTCCCTTCTTTCCTCTAAAAACAATTTTGAGGGATTTGAGACCTCCAAAAGCCCTTTTTCTCCCATTTCAAAAACCCCAACCTCATCTGTTGGTCCAAAACGGTTTTTAAAACCCCGCAAAATCCGCAAACTCTGAAATCTTTCTCCTTCAAAAAACAAAACCGTATCAACCAGGTGATTTAAGACCATTGGTCCGGCAATCGCTCCTTCTTTAGTCACGTGCCCGATAAAAAACATCGGGATTCCTTTTCTTTTAGCCAAATTTAAAAGTCTGGCGGCGCATTCCCTTACCTGACCAACCGAGCCAGGAGTTCCGGTCAAAGAGGAGGTATAGAGGGTTTGAATTGAATCAATAATTACCAATTTCAAATTTCCAATTTCCAATTGATCAACAATCGCCTCCACATTTGTCTCGCTCAAAAAAAGAATATTTTTATCTTTAATTCCCAGTCTTTCGCTTCTTATTTTTATCTGTTCAGGTGATTCTTCGCCAGAGATGTAAAGAACAGTTCCGGGGATATTGGCCGCTACCTGAAGAAGAATGGTTGATTTGCCAATTCCTGGATCTCCAGCCAAAAGAATAACCGAGCCTGGGACAATTCCCGCCTCGACTCGCCCGTCTCGGCGAGGCGGGCCCCCACCTAAAACCCGATCAAATTCCCCAATTTTGGTTGAAAGCCTCTGAAATTTTGCGGTCTTGACTTCTCCAAGAGAAATTGGTTTTGTCTCCCTCTCGCCTTCTCGCCCTCTCGCCCTTTCGCCTTCGCCAGGCAGGAGTGTCTCCACTAGACTTCCCCAGGTTCCGCAACTCGGACAACGACCCAAAAATCCGGCTGACTCATATCCGCATTGCTGGCAGATAAATTTAGTTATTGCCTTGGCCATATTCCTTTAAACAACCTGATCACTATTTATCACTACTTAATCACAGTTCCGTAATGGTGATTAGCCCTTCGGGCGTGATAAGGTGGTGATAAAATAGTTCATTAAGTTGTTATTTGTACCCCACTGGTTTTTCTTTCAAAACCAGCCCCAAAGAGAGTCTTCTTTTTTCTGGTTCAATTTTCTCAACAAAACAGGGAAGACTGTCTCCCACGTCAATTTTCATTTGGGGAGGGATTTTGGAGATATGCAAAAGTCCCTCAACTCCTTCCTCAATCTCAATAATGGCTCCCGAGGAAATCAGACGAACAACCTTTCCTTGAACCAGACTTTCCGGCGAATACTTTTTAACCTTTTCCTGCCAGGGATCAGGCAAAGTCTTTTTAATCGACAAAGAAAGTTTACCTTCCTCCTCGTCTTTACCAATCACTAAGACTTTGACCTTTTCCCCCTCGCTAAACTGGGAGGCAAGATTATCGGCTTTTTCCCAAGAAATTTCCGAAATATGAACCAGACCCTCAATCTTTTCTCCGGAAAGGTCGACCTTGACAAAAATTCCAAAAGGCAAAATCGAGCTCACCTCACCCTCAAAAATTTGGTCAATTTTAACCTTTCCAAGCAACTTTTTAATTTTTTCAATTTTTTCTTTTTCCGAGACCTCTTTTTCGGAAAAAACCAAGCGATTCAAGCCTTGATCAACTTCCAAAACTTTTACCTTTAGTCTTTTCCCAGGCAAATCCTTCACCTTTTTTTGCAAAGTTGCTCCAAGTTGAGAAAGAGGAATAAAACCGGTAACTCCTTCGGCGGAAACGATAAGCCCAGATTGGGCCGTCTCTAATACCTTAACCTCAACTTCTTCATTTTTTTCTTTGGCTTTGGTAAATCTATCCCAGGCAGAAACAGCCGCTGCCCTTTTTAAGGAAAGAAGAGTTTGTCCAAACCTATCTTCAGGAGAAGCAACGGAAACCAAAACTTTATCACCAACTTTTAAATTTTTAATAAACTCGGAGGCGGCTTCAAATTCTCGGCCCAAAACCATTCCTTCGGTTTTTCCGCCAATATCAACCAGGACTGCTTTTGACAAAATTTCGGAAACTTTTCCCTCAATTTGCTGCCCACGCTTTAGGCCCTTGATTTGATAACTAGCCTGAACCAAGAGTTCAGCCATTGTCTGGGGTTCACGTTTTCTGGCCACTCATCTCAACCTTCTTTCTTTTAGGATTCTCCCTATTTTATTCTTTTCCCCACTCAAAAACAAGGGTTTTTTCGTGAGGTCCGTCCTTAATTACGGTAGGAATTGGGCAAATTCTATATATAAATCCTAAACAGCTACCCAAATCTTTTCCTCTCGCGGTAAAGGCTGGTTCTCCGTTAATTTTAACACTTGCTCGCCCCATCCATCTTCCCAGCTCGGCAACTCTTTTTTCTTTATTTTTAGCAATCTTCTCTTCATTCCCATCAGAACGAAATTCAGGATAACCCCCTTTGAAATAGATTGCCTCCATCTTATTAGTAAATTCTTTGGCTGACCAAAGACCGCCCTTAAATCTTACCTCTATCCTCTCTGTGTTTCCCATGGGGATGAAGTATAGCAGAAATTTTTCTTGATTCAACCACAAAAAAAAGCCCGGCGATGAGGTATTTTCACTGGTCACAAAGACCAGATATCGTCCCCGCTGAGGCGTTTGACTATCCAGTTCGGAATGGAATGGAGTCGTTCCGCCTCGCTCTAATCACCGGGCAACAAATTTACTCTCTGAAAAGTGAAGAGAAAAAACTTTCTTAAACAGCCTAATTTTTTCGACCGATTAGTACTGGTTAGCTTAAGACATTACTGCCCTTCTACCTCCAGCCTATCAACCTTGTAATCTACAAGGGGTCTTTAACGATTTCTTATCTTGGGGTGGGCTTCCCACTTGAGATGCTTTCAGTGGTTATCCCTTAGGAATGTGGCTACTCGGCGATGCCGTTGACACGACAACCGACACACCAGGGATTCCCCCCTCCCGGTCCTCTCGTACTAGGGAGAGCTCCCCTCAAAAATCAACGGATGCTCTGGATAGAGTCCGAACTGTCTTACGACGTTCTGAACCCAGCTCACGTACCGCTTTAATGGGCGAACAGTCCAACCCTTCCCACCTACTTCGGCGGGAGGATGCGGTGAGCCGACATCGAGGTGCCAAACCGGACCGTAGATATGGACTCTCGGGTCCGATCAGCCTGTTATCCCCGGGGTAACTTTTATCCGTTAAGCCCCGACCTTCCCACGAAGAATCGGAGGATCACTAAGACCTGCTTTCGCACCTGCTTGACCTGTCAGTCTCGCAGTCAAGCCAGCTTCTGCCTTTGCACGTCCAGTCCGATTTCCATCCGGACTAAGCTGACCTTTGTGCGCTCGCGTTACCTTTTAGCAAGCGACTTCCCCAGTCAAACTATCCACCTGACACTTTCCCCAGACCTGTTTGCAAGGCCCATGGGTAAGGTTTGATACCTGAAAAGAGAGGTGTTACATTGTTGTCCCGATAAAATCGGGACTCCCTCCTACACTCGACAATTTCAAACATCATTCCAATGCCAAGCTATAGTAAAGCTCCACGGGGTCTTTTTGTCCTAGAGCACCTAGGCCGCATCTTCACAGCCATTTCAATTTCGCCGGGTGAAAGTTCAAGACAGTTGTTTGGTCGTTAAGCCTTTCATGCGGGTCAGAACTTACCTGACGAGGGACTTCGCTACCATCGAACAGTTATAGTTACTGCTGCCGTTCACCGGGGCTTAAGTTCAAGACCTTGTGCAAAGCACAAAATCCATCCCCATAACCTTCCGGCACTGGGCAGGCTTCAGCCCCTATACTTTACCTTTTCGGTTTTGCAGAGACCTGTGTTTTAGTTAAACAGTCGCCAAACAATCTTTCGCTGCGCCCTAAAAAATCTTGCGATTTTTCAGGGAGGGCATCTTGCATAGCTTACGCCCAGATTTTTTGCCGAGTTCCTTGAACTTCCTTCTCCCGCTCGCCTTAGTCTTCTCGACCAACCCACCAGTGTCGGTTTGCGGTACGGTAAAAAAGAAACCTTGTTGCGAATCTTTTCTCGAAGGCCGAAAGTCACCAAATTGCCCTTTCCTTGCGGATTGGACTTTTATTTACTGCTCGGTTAAGACGCTCTTGCGGATTTGCCAACAAGAACTGCCTTGCAGCTTAAACGAGGTGTCACTTCCTCGCTTAGCTCTTCCAACCTTGTCAATCCCCAACTTAAAACGGCTTCTTTTCTGTAGCCGATTATAAACGGCTTCTCCATTGGGTACCCCCGCCGAATCGGCGGGACTTCCCTTAGGACCGACTAACCCCCCGTTGACGAACATTGCGGGGGAAACCTTGGGTATTCGGCGGTCCGGATTCTCACCGGACTTTCGCTACTCATACCGGCATTCTCACTCCCGACAACTCCAGCAGACTTTACAGTCCACCTTCACTGCTATCGGGACGCTCCCCTACTCCCGCCGAATCGGCGGGCTCTGTCTTCGGTATTGGCTTTGAGCCTCGGTAAATTTTCGGTGCATTCACCCATCTTCCAGTGAGCTGTTACGCTTTCTTTTAAGGATGGCTGCTTCTAAGCCAACCTCCTGGCTGTCTGAGGGTGAATACTTCCTTCTCCACTTAAGCCAAATTTTGAGACCTTAGACGAAAGTCTGGGTTGTTTCCCTCTCGAGCGACCAGCTTAGCCCGGTCGTTCTGACTCCCTGCCAAAAAATTCCTGGTATTCGGAGTTTGATTGAATTAGATATCTTGCGATACCTAACCCATTCAGTGCTCTACCCCCAGAAAATTTGAACAAGGGCTATACCTATATATATTTCGGGGAGAACCAGCTATCTCCGGGCTCGTTTGGTATATTGCCTCTAACCACAGGTCATCCCATCCTATTGCAACAGGAACGGGTTCGGGCCTCCTCACGGCTTTCGCCGAGATTCACCCTGCCCATGGATAGCTCGCCCGGTTTCGGGTCTGCCAGTTGCTGCTTGAACGCCCTATTAAGACTCGGTTTCCCTGCGCCTCCCCCCGCTCCAGCGGGGTTAGACTAGCAAAAACTGACAACTCGCCGGTTCATTCTTCAATAGGCACGAGGTCATCCGGAACTAGGTAAGACTCTCGAAACGCCTGGATTGACGCTGATTTTAAGCGGCTGCGCTCCTTGATTTTTAATTCCGAAACGCTATTTAGCCGCTTACGCGGATTTACGCTGATTATTCTTTCTGTGTTTATCCGCGCGCAACACAAGAAGACTCACAAGGTCTTAATGTAGTCTGCGTGTCGCGTTATCTGTGCTAATCCAAGACTTTCAAGGGCCCAATCTAGTCCCGAACTTCCTCTGCTTGTTAGCAAACGGTTTCAGGTTCTATTTCACTAGGTTTTTGACCCTTCTTTTCACCTTTCCCTCACGGTACTTGTTCACTATCGGTCGACAAGAGTATTTAGCCTTGGGGGATGGTTCCCCCAGATTCTCACAGGGTATTTGCCCCATGGTACTTAGGATTCTCCTAGGGGTACTTCAGATTTTGCCTACAGGACTATCACCTTCTCTGGCGGACAATTCCATGTCCTTCAGCTACCCTCGGTACTCCCAAATCGGAGTCCTACAACCTCCCGCTCTTTCTTGCGAAAGGGCGGGGTTTAGGCTTTACCGCTTTCGCTCACCGCTACTTACGGCATCACAATTTGTTTTCTTTTCCTCACCCTACTTAGATGTTTCAGTTCGGGTGGTTCCCTCTACTCCACTTATGATATTGGGTGGAGAGTGGCGCCGAATCGGCGCCGGGTTACCCCATTCGGAAACCGCCGGATCAAAGAATGCTAGGTTTCTCCCCGACGAGTATCGCCACCTGCAGCGTCCTTCCTCGGCTCTTGCCACCAAGGCATCCACCGTTTGCTTTAATAAAAACTAGGCTGTTTAAGATTTAGCCTTTCTCTTCACTTTTCAAGGAGCAAACGCACCGCGTTTGCGACGCAGACCTCGCCGAAGCCTCGCCAAAGGCGGGCGAAGGCGGGTCAAAGGTGCGGTGGACCCGGACGGTGTCGAACCGTCTGCCTCTTCATTGCAAATGAAGTGTTCTACCAGTTGAACTACGGGCCCTCATCAACAAAAATGGCTCCTTGCGGAGCCAGTTCAAAGTGCTTTTTGAAAAGCCTAATTATTTCCCACGCAAAAAGTGCCTTAGGTAATTTAAAAATTTCTTTAGGCTTCTCATTTAAACTTTTCTGACTCCCTCAGAATAAGATGATTATAACAGGCAATAATTTGTTTGTCAAGCCCCAGCGGTGGGCCGTCTAGGATTCGAACCTAGGACCTTTACATTATAGCAGTTGCTACTTTCTAGTGGGTCGCTTAGGATTCGAACCTAAGACCTCGTCTTTATCAGAGACGCGCTCTAACCAACTGAGCTAGCGACCCACAAATTCTTAAGGTAGCAACTGATATATCGAAAACAAAGTTTTCGCTATCAGTGTAACGCTCTAACCAGCTGAGCTAACGGCCCAGAATTTTAGTAATTTTTATTTTACAATAAAATC
>Ga0210057_1008412_pt1 | contig 12222 bp, 6 predicted proteins | sample CryGeyCG2114_010_2_FD_183968 | JGI IMG/M metagenome (GOLD analysis project Ga0210057, IMG submission 183968) | Groundwater microbial communities from aquifer - Crystal Geyser CG10_big_fil_rev_8/21/14_0.10 (SPAdes) (version 2) | ecosystem: Environmental > Aquatic > Deep subsurface > Groundwater ...
ATCGCGCACGGAATTGATCACGTGCACCACTCCTTTGGCCATTTTATCGCCAACACTTTTTCCGCGCAAAATTATTTTACCCGCCTCTTGCATACGATAATGTTGCAAAAATTGTGTTTCAGTTTGCTCTTTTTGCGAGTGAACGGTCTCAGGCCTGGCCTGAACAATAAAAAGTTTTCCACTTTCTCCATCCTTGGCCCATTCTATATCCATAGGAACGGCACGACCGGCCTTATCGCTATAATGTTTTTCAATAATACGCCCCGCTCTCGCAAGCTCTAAGATATCATCATCATTAAGAGCAAATCGCATGCGCTGGGTATGCGAAACTCTAATATTTTTTACTACTTCTTCACCATCGTTGGCATACACCATCTGCCATTCCTTACTGCCCAATTTTTTTTGAATGATAGGTCTGAAGTTTTGATTAAGCGTTGGTTTAAAGACAAAATACTCATCAGGGTTAACACTTCCTTTGACAATATTTTCACCTAACCCATAGGCGGCGTTGATTAAAATGACATTGGTAAAACCGCTTTCTGTATCAAGCGTAAACATGACGCCAGCACTGGCGAGATCAGACCTTACCATCTCTTGCACACCAATCGATATTTGCACATTGCTGGGCCTTAAACGTTGATGAGTACGATATGAAATGGCGCGGTCAGTGAAAAGCGAGGCGAAGCATTTCTTACACGCCCGCAAAAGTTCACTTTCGCCCCGGATATTCAAATAGGTTTCCATTTGACCGGCGAAGCTAGCTCCCGGCATATCTTCTGCAATAGCACTGCTTCTTACTGCAACTGAGGCCAAATCAGAATGTCCATGCAGCAGCTGTTGGTAGTTTTTAACCACCTCTTGCTGCAGGGATTGAGGTAATTCTGCCTCTAGTATCATCTGTCTGATTTCCTCACCCTTGGCCTTTAAAATCGCCATATCCAGAACGTCAATCCCACGCAAAACTTCTTGTAAGCGCTGCTCAAGCTTATTCTTATGCAAAAATTCCCTATAGGCCTTGGTAGTTATGGCAAAACCATTAGGCACGCGCACACCATGTTTTGTAAGCTCTTGGTACATTTCCCCAAGAGAGGCATTCTTCCCCCCCACCAAAGAAACATCGTTTATATCTATCTGCTCAAACCATAAAATATTCTCAGCACTTTTATTTTGATTTCTCATACACACCTCAAAAAATGAATACCCACAAAATCTAAACATTTTCATATAAGCTTCTCAATGACTTCAGCTACGTTCTAGTTATTTGTCATACTTTTTAAAGTACAACCAATAAAGTAGGCCAAAGCAGCAGCGCCAATACCAACGCTTAAGGTTTCCACACCTGACTTTATAAACGACTGAGTTGTCCAGTGACTTTTAAGTGACCCGACAGAAAAAAAGACTATTGCTGTTAATAAGCAAGCATAGTCAAACGCCTCTTGCATTTTTAATATAAATGGAATCAAAGGAGACACGCCACATATGATAAAGGCCGCAAAGGTTGAAATTCCCGCTCGCAAAGGCGAACGCAGCATATTTCCCATACCGTATTCCTCGGCCAGCATCAAATCGACCCAATGTTGCCGATTTTTAGTAATGGCCTGGGTTGCTTGATTGAGAATGTCCCCTTCCAAACCCTTGGAATTTAGTATCTGATAAACTTCCTCTCTCTCACCTTCGCCATCAACTTCAATCTGAGACAACTCGAACTGGCGCAATAAATTTCTCTCATCTTGCTCCGTGCGCGTTCCCAATTAATTTGAGGCCGCCATGGAAAAGCCGTCGGCCAGAAGATTGGCCACTCCCAGGATTAAAATGGTCTTACTTTCAAGCTGCGCCCCGATGACTCCTGAAACAACGGCAAAAGTTGTCACCGTGCCATCAACTGCGCCATAGACAAAGTCGCGCAGATAGCTATAGTGACGTTTGCAACTTAAACGCTTGGCAATAGCATCCGGCGCATGGGAATGAAAAAAAGAGGCGGGAAATTTACTTTGATGGAAGTCAGTATTACTGGTATTCATACACAATTCCTTTAAATTAATTTATATTCACATTTTTCCCAGTCAATGATTTCCGCCCCTATGAGCTCATGCCAAAACTTCCTTGTTTGGATCATGCCCAACCCTAATAAGGTTATATCAATCTGTTATTGTTAAGTTTTCCTACAGCAGTCAAAAAAATACTAAAATCTCTGCTGGCGCCAAGACATATGTTGTGAATATTACTCTCGCTGGTTTTAACCGACATGGCCTAGATATTGAATACGTATGGAGTAGGAGAATGGGTATGTCTGATTTTAAAAAATTATCGAGCTGGTTGTGCCTTAGTACTATGATACTGGCAAGTATCGCGCGGGCAGAGATCACAATACCCGCAGGAACGATGACAGTCATGGGACAAAATCTGTCGGTACTTGATTGCCCTCAAGCTCCTACCCGTCGGGGTTACAATATTTATGCTCCAGATGTTTCAGGCTTGACAGATGTCTGCACCCAAATCACGCCGGCACCGCAGTGCGATTGTAATGAAAGCACTTATGAGCAAGCAACAACAAGTATGAGTCATGGCCTGTTATCGGCACGCCAGGCGTGGAGCGACCTAATCGCTGCAAAAACCTGTAATCTGTTGCAAATTCCCAGATCCCAATTGTCTCGACAACAATTTAGACCATTGTTAAAAGATGCTCAGGCCCTGACTTGGGGCTGGCCGGCCCTACTCAAACAATATTTAAACGCTTACCAGCAGCTGACCCAAAATCCGCAGGGCGTTCTCGCCTGGTGCCAACTACAAAAAGAAATTTCCAGCAGTAGGCAATTAAAGCAATTACTTTTTGATAACCTTAGCTCGCAAGATGCTAATATGGCGCTTTCTGAGAAGATCAAAATTTATGGACTTTACGTTCACCTTTTTGGCGCTGATCAGGAGCTAGCAGCAACTTTAAAACAGAAGCTTAAAGATTTGCTCACTTTGGCTGAAAATAATGATGAAAATGAAAAGTCCAAGGCCATATGGTATGCCTTCTATCATTTAACTTTCACCATAGCAGAATTTACAAAACTGGCACGGCCAGCAGCATTTATTTATCGCAGCCCTTTGCCGCTTTCAAGTAGAAATGCGCTCAAAATACTTAATCATTTGAAACTGGAGCAAGATGCAAAAGATGAATTACAAAAATTGTGGTTTGAACTAGGCGACAGGGAACTTATGAGTAGTTATTGGCTACTTGAATACGCCAACTGGTTGCCCTTACAAGATGAGCTTGTTTTTCCTACTATTGAAGATTATTTAACCCGTCTGGAAAATTCGCCGCAGATAAAGATCAATGAGATCAGATCACTGTTGGTAATCATGTCAATTAAAGAATTATCAAAAGATGAATGGGCGGAAATCGCAAATCGCTCATATGCGCTTATCTCAAAAGATCAGGGCAGCACTTTTAAACATCGTTCTACCCGAAGCATTATTTTAACTACTTTATTAGACAAGCATATACCCTACGATAAAATCTCAGGCATTATCTCTTATGAAATTTTACGTGATGACACATCTGCTGAAGACTATTTAAAAACGGCAAAAAGGATTTATGCCGTAGAGGCGCTAGCTGAAGATGCCAAAGAGGCCGTGACAACTCAGCTTATCACTCATCAGCTGGAAAAATTGTTGGCAGGGAAAGCGGGCAAATATCACCATAGTAAAAATATCAAGTTGAGGCGGGAGCTATTGGATTTTTTAAAAGAAACTACAGTCACTGCGCAAAGTATGAGATATTTTGTCAGCATCTACTTTAACTTCAACGCGTTTGAGAAAATCACGCCTCAAGCAGTACTTGAGGCGGCGCAGTCAAAATCATACTCACGTGCAGATGGAAAGGATTTTGAGGCGATAAAAATCATCATTAACAAATCAAAGCTTCCGCCCCAGGAGAAGCATCAGGCCTTGCGATTATTAAATAGCGATTAATTTTGGACCGCGCCATGCAGGTCCGATTTTTTACTTAGGAAGCGCTTAGAGTTGATCTCCTGCCTAATCTTCTGTATCTTCTAATTTTTAATTAATTCAACCTCTATGGCGGTCCCGATGCAACATACAAACGACCCATTTGTGATAAAACTTAGACAAAGCTTGAACCAGAATCAAAAAATCAATGAGCACAATTTCTATGCATGGAAAATTTCAGTATCTGATTCTTGCGCTATGCAAAGCCTGATGCTGGGAGATCCAGTTCAAGGCCTGGCAAGCTATCAAGAACGTGAAGTAAAAGATCGCGCCTACGACATTGAAATTTATACCCGCAGCGGTAAGCCTATGGTGATGGGAAACTCAAGCTATAGCATTGACCCTCTCGCCCCGTTAGAGGAGCAAATTCAAAAAACTTTAAGCAATGCCATGCAAGTTAGCAATCCTCCATGGGATCTTCCTTTGCCGGAAGAAGCAGAGGCAGAAATAGTCCTGACTAGCGACGTTCAAATTAAATCAGATATTAAAGCTGCTCACGCAAAGCTTAAGAGTTTGGCCGCCAGCAAGGCAAAAAGCATAGATCAATTAAAATTAAATAGTGCCGAGCTTTATACCAATATTTGCAGTACCTACTTTGAAACCTCGACCGGACAACATGGTGAAGAAGATCGAAGTGATATCTATTTTGAAATGGCATTAGAAAAATTGCCTCTTCCCAATACTCAGGAAGTTTTAAAAATGAAAACGGCCATTAGTATTGAAGAGGCCAACTTACCAGGCTTTATTGATGAAGTGGTAGCAGAAACCTTGAGTATTGATCAGGCCAATTTACCCAAGACCCAAAGCAATACCAGTATTTTGCTGGATGGAAAAACCATCTCTGATCTTTTAAAAAATCTAATCACCCAACTTAATGCCAGCAATGAATATAACAAGACCCCATTTTTGTCTTGCGGCGACAAGGTGTTTAATGGGGAAAAATCCAGTGACTCGGATAAACTTGAGATTACTCTCGACCCAACTCTTCCTATCATGGCGGCAAGCTCTCGCTTTGCCGCTGAGGGCATGCATGCCCACAAGGCCAAGGTGATTGAAAACGATACAGTCCTTCACCAGCTGGTGTCTAACAGGATTGGCCAGTATCTTGGAAAGGAATGCAACAATATTACCGGCAACATTGTCGTGCCACTGGGCGGAAAATCCAAACAAGAATTACTACAAAGTGTGCCTGAGTGCTTAGACATCATCTCATTTTCTTCCCTTTTGATTGATCCCTCCACTCTGACATGGAGTAGTGAAATTAAGTTGGCCAAACTTTACCATCACGGCAAGCAGGAATGTATCATCAAAGGTGGCGTGGTTTCAGGCGACTTAAGAGAAAATTTTAAAAACTTCAATTTTAGTAACAAAGTAACAAAGATCAATGAAGTTGGTAACAGCTTCTCCCCGGCCAAAGGCTATGTCGGGCCCGATGCAATGTTAATTAAAAGCGGCGTAAAGATCGCGGGAGAATAGTATGGCGCAAAGACGAACAAGAGCAGAATTTCCCTCACACTTAAATAAACTGCGCAAGCTGATGCCTAAACTAGTTGGAATTTTACAAGCAGGACATGAAGATCATTGGTACTGTTTTGCCTGGCTGGAAGAAGTCAAAACCATGATGAGTGTCAGCGCCATTACCCAGTCCTCACAAGAAAATCTCGACCGTGGCATGGTTTTGCGCGCTATCGTTGAGGGCGTTAATTTTGAGCAGGCAACCAATCAATTGGATGAAGATTCCTTGCTAAAGTGGGCGAGCGAATTTCGCAGGCAACTTGAAACTAAGTTTCCCAAGGATTATGTTTATAGACAAAATGCCTATGCCCCGCTGACTTGGAAGCAAGAAGTCGACCGAGGTCTTGAGCAAGAGACTCTGGAACAATTAGAGACAAATCTAGATGAGACGACACAGGTGCATTTTGGCGTCCTATGCGAAGAAAATCCTGCCAACACCTCGATTGCTGGATTAAAAGCGGCGGCCACCGCTATAAGATCTCAATTACTGGATTTATCTCGAAGCTTTGTTTTAAAGCACAATAAGAATGCCGCAAAAGAAGATTGCTACTTAGACTTGGCAGAAATTAGAGTCATGATGCGCCAACAGGTCAAGACCCATGTCTTCGTTGACAGTAAAAAAAATATGTCGCAGACCCTGCCCATTTCTTTGGCTGTCGCCAGTGGGATTTCCAAAAGTGGCAAGTCCACGCGCGCCATCGCTGGCGGTCTAGGCGGACTGGAAGTGACTGCTCTTTCACAGGAAGATATAAGTGAAGTGACGCAAAATAGTGTTCGTCTTACCAAGGCCTGCTATCTAGAACCTGGCCGCTACCAAATCATCACAGGTCCGGATGTGACCGGCGTGATTGCTCATGAGGCCTTTGGCCACACCCAGGAAGGCGACACTTGGATGAAGGGAAGAAGTATTGCCCAGTCGTTGCAACAGGAAAAGAAAAAAGTTGGCAACCATATGGCCAGCATTATCAACCACCCTAATATGTTCAGCATGGATGCAGAGTCATATGGCAGCAATGGTTCATACTTTTTCGATCATGAGGGTGAACTGGCGCGCTTTCAAATAATATTAGACAAGGGTATGCTCTCTCCTCCCATGACTGATTTAACCTCTGCCAATGCCTTGCATGTCCCTCGCACTGCCAATGGCAAGCGCGAAAGTTGGCGCCGCCCGCTTATGGCCAGGCAAACAAATACCTATTTCACCTCAGGAGATAAAAGCTTAGAAGACCTTATTAAAATGGTAAAAAAAGGTTTTCTAGCAAGATGGGCCCATGGGGGAATGGAAGATCCTAAAGGTGGCAGTTTAACTGCAGGTGCCGCGTACTTTGAGGAAATTCTAGACGGGAAAATGACGGGAAAGCTTTTCTTAGGACCTAGCGGCGGTCATATCGAATTATCTGATCCGGTTTTTTCTATGCTGGATAAAATTATTGCCAAAACCAAAACGGTTAATCAGCAGGACATACCCGATGTTAAATTTGGCGGTTGTGGTAAATACCATAAGGAAGGGGTAGATGCCGGTTGCGGCGGACCGTTTATTTTGTGGCAGGATATTAACTGCGGGTGATAATTGGCAACCGTTTAGCGCGTCGTATTTGACCCAACACTGTCGCAGAAAATTGTTTCTTCCACTCCTTGCCAGGTCACGGTATTAAAGACATCAGCGCCACGAGGTTTTTCAAACCTGGTGTTAGTCATATATATTTTTGTAATAATGATTCTACCTCGGGATATTTCGACGTCCAGATCATCAACATTGCCATGAGTGTGATGAAACTCAGCTGAAATTGATCGGTTTAAAATTTTTCGGTAGGCCATAATAATATCGATCATAGTCCGTCGATCCAAGCGGATTTCATCACTTGGGCCTTGGGCGCGAGTGGCACAAAATGCGACAGATACTTCTGGCGACAGGTTTGGAAAAAGTGCCTGAAGGCCTAAGAACAAGGGTTCGGCAGAAGGAACAATTTCAGCGTTTGCACAAACTGCCTGATCGGCCAAGCTGACACTTGAAAGTAGTAAAAAGCAGCTCATGAGCAGAATTTTGATCTTCATAAATTTTCCCCTAGTAGCGATTATCCTTTTGTAATTGCATATTCTATGCCACTCATTAAGCCCTCGATTTTATATACATTCATAGGACATCGAAGTGTCTAAAACTTAACATTGTCAAATGATTAAGCGCTTGAGAGTCAAATGATTAAGCGCTTGAGAGTTTTGTAGTGGCCCAGGACATAGTGAACAGTGAGAGAGGTGAAATAACTAGCTAATCTGTCCGATTAGTTCTGGTGGATAAAGAAAAAACATACGTATTTAAAAATAGCTATTACTATAGCGCGCTTAATTCTATCTACAGCGTGCTTAGCGTTTACTTTTTTTTCAAAATAGTTTTTTCCCCAGTTGGGTGGGATCTCTATCAATTCACCAAGGATCGAGACGCTATCGGATGGATTATAACCACGCCCTTTCTTATGTATTTTTTTCCAACTGTCTTGAGTTCTTCCGTCTTGTTACCGCTTATGCGATCTATGTTTGCCTGTACTGTTTCAAAAGAGGGGCTACAATGTGTCCATTCGTTCCTACCCTTTCTTGCCAACCGACACTCAATCCAGTGGAAAGATGTAGATGCCGTCGAATATAAAACTTTTTTTTTGCTGCGCTACTACGTTCTCAAAAATAAAAAGCGTTTCATCATCCTCTATATCCCGTTTGATTTAGAACGCTTTTATGAATTTAAAAAAGCTGTCTTGCTTTTTGCCCCAAAGGAAAATTATTTTCGTCTATTTTTAGAAAATGAAAAGCGCAGTTATATTTATAAATATATTCCAAAACTGGATGTTAAACTTAAACACTTTCAAATTGTGGGAACATTGATGCTCAGTAATGGTGATGAAAGTAGGCCTTTGGGACATCGAAAAATTTGCATTCTATGCCATGGAGTCGTAGTGGCAGAATGTTTAGCGCGACAAGATGGCCAGTTTTATCTCTCCTTTCATCACTTCCCGGGAAAATATACTTTGCGCGCCAAGGGCCCCGATTATTTTGGCGAGCAAGAAATAGTTCTACCACAGTCCAAAAAGCACAATAAAATCCTTCTTTGCACTAGGCCCATAAACGAGAAGCGGAATTCATGATTTATTACAGATAACCCAAATTTTGCCCCAAAATATGGTCAAATCGATTCAGTCGGCCATGCCACCATATACTCCATCCCCCTGATATCTCGATAAAAAGGCTACCTGCAGGTGAACAAACTTATACTCTATAAGAATCTAACGATAAGAGATCAGATTTTGCTTTAACAACTAATAGGACTAACAGTATGCCTAAGCACTTTTCTTTATGCCTTATTTGCTTATTACTTCTGCTCACCGCCTGTGGACAAAAGAAGGCCAAGGTATCCGAAACTCGCTTGGTTTTAGGCGCCATTGCCGGTGTCAACTTTACCGATGGTGGAGTGCTTTTAACCGGCTCAGGACCCACTGGTAGTTTTGCAAAAAATATTTCATCTGGTGCCGTTTCATATTCCTTAAAGACTGGAACTTGGAATTTTCGCGTGGTCGCTTGGAGCGGACCGGGCGTCATGCAAGGGGCACTTCGCTGCGCTAGTGCTTCTGCTAATCTTAGTCAACCCGACGAAACCGTCGCCCTTAATTTATCTGAAGCTGGTTGCTCAAATGCTGTCTTTGGTGGGACCCAGATGAGAGATATGGCCACTGGCAGCTTTCCACCGATTAAGGTTCACACATGTATGGACTTCACCAGAGACATTAGTGCCAATGGATATGTTGTGCCAGAAGATATGGTTGATTGTGACATGGATGCAGGTAAAGAGCGTTCATTTAAAATAGTGGTTCAACAAATCGACATCCCGGCCACCGCTGGTACTCCTAGTGCTCCGCTTGTTTCTGATTGTATCACTGGCATGACGGCCGGAGTAGCATCAATTACCACCACCCTTAGAATGCCAGACCTCGGAGTTCCGGTTAAAATCGAGGGCTATTCACAAGCAGGTTGTACAGGAGATTTACGCCTATTTGATTTTAATTTTGGGATTAGAGGTTTCTCTTTCCTTAATGACGGCATGGCCAGAAGCAGAAACTCTATTACCAACATCTTTTTAGATAGCAATTGGTGTGCTGGATCAAGCTTGCTGGCAACGCCCTTTGCCTCCGGAGCATTTAATCCAACGGCCAGGAACATTATTTGTACGCCAGAACATCTGGCGGCCTTGGCTCCCGGCTCTCCTACATTTCTAGCGACTCACGTCGATCCCGGTTCCGACTTTGTCCTAGGCGCGGATATCGATTTATCTGGGTCTTGGACCGTTAGTAGTTATCAAATTGGTGGCCCTCTCGGTGGGGGCAACGAATTTTCCGCTAGCCTCGATGGCAACGGCCATATAATTCACTCGGGAAATAATTCCCTGTTTAAAACCATAGGGTCGGGTGCCTATGTGGGTGATTTCACCTTGAGTAATATCCATTTAACCGCAGCTGGCAATGCCAATGTTTCTACCAAGGGCATTTTGGCCGATCAGATCACCGGCGCAACGGGAATTGTATTACGAGGCATTGACGTCATCAATTCCTCTATTACTCCCGGCGTCACCTTCGATACATTTGGGGTTATCGGCAAAATTCTCGATGCTGAAGTTTTTATGGAGGGGATCAATATAGACAGTGTGGATATTCTTGGAAACGTTGCCGATGCGACCCAACTTTATTTGGGTATCTTGGCCGGGGAGAATGCCACCAGTACTGGAACTTTAAATCAAAAATTTGAAACAATCACAATTACCAATTCGTCAGTCGAAGGCTATGATTTTGTCGGCGGCCTGATAGGTAGAAGTAATCTGCAGGCAAGCACTGGCGGTATGGCCTCCATTCGAGAAATTTTTATTGGCGACTCAACTGTCATTGGAAGAACCAATGTTGGTGGAGTCATCGGCTCCCATGATGCCTTTACCTCTACCCCGACAAGATTATTCCTATCGGATGTGCAATACGATAGTAGCAACGACCTCCTTTATTATGTTCAAGGTGACGCAACAATTGGAGGCATTTTAGGCCAGGGGCTTAAAGAAGTTTCCATCACTAAGGCCAACTTTACCGGCAAAATCTTTGCCCTTGCCACGGCCACCATGGATGTGGGCGGGATCGTCGGCAATCTGGCACAAGGTTCGATTGAAAACTCCAGTACCATCAATAATATTGAAATCGACGCGGCAGTGAGTACTGTATCTCACATAGGCGGCGTGGCAGGAAATATAGGTGTCGCCGCCACCTCAGGCGTTAAAGTACAAAATGTCTCCTCTTACAGCTTTATCAATGTTCTATGCCCTACTTGCTCGGCGACGCAAGTTGGTGGCGCTATTGGAATGTCAAACGGCAGCCCTGGTCCCTCTATGAGTTCTTACAATCAATCTTTGGCCTCCGGAGATATTATTTTTACCGATGAAACCCTGGCCTCAAGCGTGGGTGGTATGATTGGCTCGGCCTCAGAGACCAATGTTCTTCAAAGTATTTCCCACGTCAATCTGGGCGGTGCAGATCTTGTTGGCGGCGCCATTGGGACCTACTTGGGTACTGGTTCGCTTGATCAATTTTACGTCGATGGTAATATGAGCTGGTCGGGAGCGCCTACTGGCGGCCTGGGCGGACTGGTCGGTGAGGCCAACAACACGACAATGATTTCCCAAGGTCTCTATCTTGGTACAATAACTGAATCTGTTCTGTGCGGTTCTACTGCTATTACATTTTGTGGCACGCTTATTGGCAGATCCATGGGACCAAGTGTGACTTGCGCTAATCTTTCCACCGATACTGGCTACGCCGTCTCAGGCACAATTACTAAAGCCATAGGCACGACCTCTACCACTTGTAGCATTACTGCGACTGAAGATACTAATGCCAAGGCCAATTTTGCCGGAAGCAGCGGCATTGACGCCACCTCTCCTCACGATCTTTTCTTTATCACTGACTGGATGTATTACTCACCGACCCTGACCAGCGGCGGGAACTATTTTGAGCCCTTTTACCTCACCACTCCCACTGACTGGAACCAATTGGCCAGCAGTGAGTTTCTCTTAAGTAAGTCTTATGTGCTAGGCAACGACATTGTTTTTGCCGGTAATTTTACTCCCTTAGGTGGCAACTCTGCTTCTCCCCTTATTTATTCTGGTTCCATTAGCAGCAATGGCTTTCATTTACAAAATATCGTTATCAACCCAGCTGATTGTGGCTCGAGCAATCATTGCGGGGTGGTCAGAAAACTTGGATCATTTACTTTGGTTAAATTTGGTGAGTTTGGCAGCATGGATGACCCTATTGTTATTGATGGCCTGACTTTAAATGGCAATGGTTCAATGATCAATATTGGCGGCGCCGTGGGATTGGCAGAAATGGGGATGGTGTCAGTGCAAATTAGCAACGGGGCAATTAATGGCACCAGCGGAACCGGTCCTGTCGGTGGCGTGGTGGCCAAGGTCGACACTGGCAGCTCGACTGTCTCTATAAGCAACTCATCTTTTAGCGGTACCATCAACTTAACCTCGGGTTACAGTGAAGTAGGTGGCATTGTTGGTCTGGCCCAAGGCGCTAGTGGTGGTCGCGTGGAAATTCGCAACTCATTTTCTGATGTCAGCTTTGTTGGAACCTCTGGCCATAAAGGCGGTATCGTAGGAGGTATCATGCTAAATGGCGGTGCACC
>Ga0210057_1008413_pt1 | contig 12221 bp, 19 predicted proteins | sample CryGeyCG2114_010_2_FD_183968 | JGI IMG/M metagenome (GOLD analysis project Ga0210057, IMG submission 183968) | Groundwater microbial communities from aquifer - Crystal Geyser CG10_big_fil_rev_8/21/14_0.10 (SPAdes) (version 2) | ecosystem: Environmental > Aquatic > Deep subsurface > Groundwater ...
CGTCATTGAGCCGTGCGAGCGGCGAGAGATCGGTGGGGTGGTTGGTGAGGAACGTCGGCTGCACGATCTTCGGGCGGCTCACTTTCTTGTAGAGCTGATCAATCAGATTTCCGCGTTCGAGTGAGGCGATGTCTACTTCCAGCCGGATCTTCTTTTTCACAATCTCTGCCCGGAGGGCATTCGCCGTTGCGGTGGAGTGAATATCTATGCCGCAGTCTCGCTGAATCAATTCCGCGATACTCGCGCGCGGCCACGGCGGCTTGAAATCCACTGCCAGAAGCTTCCCCTCGCGGTTGGGGATCTGGAGCTTTGTCGTTCCCATCAGATCTTTGAGGATTATACTGAGCATTTCTTCCGTGAATGCCATGTTCTGCTCGTAGTCCCAGTACGCTGCGTAGTGCTCCACCATCGTGAAGTCCTGGAGGTGACTGGGATCGAGCCCTTCGTTCCGGAAGCAGCGTGCCACTTCGAATGTGCGGTCAAAACCGCCGACAAGACATTCCTTCTGGAATGTCTCCCCTGCGGCAATGCGCAGGAAGACATCCAGATCGTACCCTTTGTGGTGTGTGACGAACGGAGTAGCAAGAGCGCCGGAGGCCGCATTGGTGAGGACGGGCGTTTCTACCTCTATGAAATCGTGTGCCCAGTAGAATTCACGCAACCGCCTGAGAAATAAGCTTCGGAAGAGGAAGCGGTCATACGTCTCCCGGTTGCTCATGAGATCCAGGTACCGCTGCCGCCAAGCTGTCTCCTGGTCGGCGATGCCATGCCACTTCTCGGGCGGCTGGCGGAGAGCCTTGGAGAGCATGGTCCATTCCTTCACAAGGATAGTCGGTTCGCCTTTCTTCGTGGTGAAGCGCTCGCCGGAGATGCCGATGATGTCTCCGAGGTCAACGAACTCCTGGACGTTCTTAAACTCTTCCTCCGGAATTTCATCCGCTTTCCACGCTACCTGCAGACGGCCGGTATGGTCCTGCAGGGTTGCGAAGATCATCCCGCCCATCTCCCGGAAGAGCATCACGCGGCCGGCAGTGCGGATCTTTGTTCCGTCTTTCGATCCTTTCCCTTCCTCCAGCGTGTGCGTTCGGTCGCATTTCGCCGCATAAGGGGGGGTTCCCTTTTTGCGGAGTGTCTCTGCTTTCTTCAGGCGGAATTCGTCCATCACCCAAAGAATACCCATGTTGTCTTCCTCTTGGAAGGAGGATTCTGTAAGCTCAGGTACTTCCCATGGCTCTCCAGCTGCCTCATTCGGTTTTCTACCATATCCCCAGAACAGGAGGGGTGTGGGTGCGCGAGGCTATTCACCGTGTCGACATACCAACGAGCGAAATAGCGGGCAGTGATGTGTGCGGGAAAGAAACGCTCCAGGAGCTACGATATGCTTTCTACCATGCATCCCCCCACAATATCTTACTGCAGGATAAGTTCAGCTTCTGCTTCGTGCGGCACCCGCTCACGTGGTACCAGTCCCAGTGGGCACACAACATGAAGAACAACTGGCCGGACAACGGGCCGTTCATCCGCAAAGTCCGGTCGGAGAATTTTGAAGAGTTTGTCCGCAAGGTCATTGCGTACAGGCCGGCGTACATCTCGCAGATGTACCGCCTTTTCGAGAGTGCGGATTTTATCGGGCACTATGAATCCCTTGCAGACGATCTCGTGCGCGCGCTCCATATGGCAGGGGAGACATTCGATGAACAGCTCCTGTGCTCAGCGCCCCCTGCGAATACGGCTTCCCGAGATCCGGGTTTGCGAGAAAAGTGCCAGTACCCGGAAACGCTCAGGAAGCTTGTTCTGGAAGTGGAGCGGGAAGCGGTGGAGAAGTATGGATATGCAGAAGATCCGGTTGTTCCGAAGCAGCCAGCCTGCATTGCAGAGTGACGCGTTTAATTTCAACCAGATGATACATGGCACTTCTCCTCCCACACTCGGTGTTCTATCACATCCCCAAAACGGGGGGGTCATGGGTGAGGGGAGCAATTCAGCAAGCCGGGATTCCCACAAATGAAGTTGGAGTACTCGGTCCGGTGAATATGCCACTAATCGATGCCCGAGGGTTGTTCCTCCACGCGACACCGCAGGCTGTTCCTCTACAAATGTTCGTTTTCACATTCGTGCGGAACCCTTTGAGCTGGTACCAGTCCCATTGGGCGTACTGCACAAAGAATAAACGGTGGAACGAGCACAATCCTTTCGAACGGCAATGTGCCTCCGATAATTTCCATCAGTTTTTGCGCAATGCTCTCACCTATTTCCCCGGAGGAGTCTCAAACATGTACAGAGGATATCTGGGAGAGGAGTACACACTGCCGGGGGGCTTCGTTGGCAGGCAGGAACGACTAGTGGAGGATCTCATCCTGGCACTGCGGATGGCAGGGGAGACGTTCGACGAGACATCCATCCGCAGGACGCCGCCTGCCAATCTGGCAGCTCGGTTGGACGATTTCCAGCACCGGTGCCTGTATACGGCGGAACTGCTGTGGGAGATGATGCAGTCGGAAGGGCACGCAATGCGTTCCCTTGGGTATGACCGGGAAGATCTCTCTTGTTTTCTGGACCAGAGGAAACATAGTCCACTGCCTGCTACCAACCATTCCACGCGTTCCTAATGGCTGTTCTCCTTTCCCGATCGATTTTCTTCCATGTCCCCAAGACCGGCGGGATGTGGGTGCGGTCTGCTCTCAAAAATTCGGGTGTACCGACACATGAGATTGCCAATAACATGTTCCGGTTCAAGGATACATGGGAACTCCGGCACGGCATCTACCATGCGAACGTGCAGGATATCCATCCTCAAGGGCGCTTTACCTTTGCGTTTGTGCGGAACCCCTTGAGCTGGTACCAGTCGCAGTGGGCCTACCAGATGCGCACCGGGTGGGTGGGCAAAGGACCGCTGGTCACAGATTGCCGTGCAGAGAATTTCCAGGATTTTATTCGTTACTGCATCAAGCGGCTGCCGGGTTTCCTCTCGCAGCTCTACGCACTCTACGATGTAGATTTTGTCGGGAAGTACGAGTGTCTCGAGGAAGACCTGGTGCGTGCACTCCACATGGCTGGAGAGGAGTTTGATGAACATGCGCTCCGGAATACCCCTCCGGAGAACCTCGGTTCTCAGAGTGCGGATATGAACGGCAAATGTGAGTACACCCCAGAGCTGCGAGCGCAGCTCCTTGCCTCAGAGCGTGAGGCGGTGGAGAAGTATGGGTATGGTTATTAGAGGGAATAGAGGAAATAGAGGAGTAAGAAGAAACAGAGGAAAAAGGTGGAGAAAAATATTCCTCTTACTCCTCTGTTTCTTCTGTTTCCTCCCCGGACCCAAGTCACCCGACTCCGCAGGAGGCCACGGGCGTAAGCCCGTGGAGGAATGCGGGTGAAGCCGCGAAGCCCGAAGGGCGAAGTGGCCTCCCGCTGCGCCGGGTTCCCTGCCTGCCGGCAGGCAGGCGCGTTGTGCTTGTTACGAACATTTGGGAAGCCATGACCTTTAAGGCCGTGCCTGCACGCCGGAGTGCGTTTCGGCACGCAGGCGTGGAGCTTCACAATTTTATTGCGCCTTTCCACCGGAGTGCACTACGATTGCATTCTAATGAAAACCGGTATCTTCATCGGCCGTTTCCAGCCTTTCCACGACGGGCACCGCAAGTGCATCCAGAAGATTTTGGAGCAATGCGATCGGTGCATTGTGATGATGCGCGAAACAGGGAAGACAGAGAAAAACCCTTTTGATCTGGAGAAGAGGAAGGCGATGATCCGCGCAGCATTCCCGGATGAAGAGCAGGTGATCATCACAGACTTTCAGGATCCCGGTGCGGAACTGGCTGTCTACATCGGGCGCGACGTCGGCTACGAACTCATCCAGCTCGACGGGCAGACAGAGGCCATTTCAGCCACGGACATCCGGAAGAAGCTCTACGAAGGGGCAGGCAAAGAGTACGATAGAGATGCTCATCTCAAAGTGAAGTGATCATGTCCAAGCGTTTTCCGGTTCTCTGGCTTACCGGCAATACCGGTGCAGGCAAAAGCACTCTCGCCGAGGGCATGAGACACTTCTTCAACGAGCGGGAAGCCAGCGGTTCTTCCGCTGATCGCCGGGTGGTGGTTCTGGACGGCGACGAAATGCGTGCAACGGTTTCCCGTGACGAGGGACTTTCGCCTGAGGACCGACGCAAGCACAACCTCCGCGTCGCGCGGCTTGCGAACCTGCTGAGCGACCACGGTTTTCTTGTCATTGTTGCAGTCATTGCTCCGTTCGCAGGAGTACGCGAGGAGATACAGGTGCTGTGCGATCCTCTGTGGATCTACGTGAAGCGCAGCGGTCTTGGAGGGGCAGACAAGCCGTACGAACCGCCAAAGACACCTGCTCTCACCATAGACAATGATGCCCTTTCCATCGAAGAAGGCCGAAGAATGCTGAGAGAATACATCATGGAGAATGTCTGCATTGTCTCACTGGCGAAGGTCTAACTATTGTTGAATAAGCCTCCCGCTCTGCGGGAGCGACTTCAGGAGGTTCTACCGTTCCCGCGTAAGATTCTTCTCTGGAAAGCTTCAGGAGGGATCCCCCCCTGTTTCCATGAACAGTTCTTTTACAACAGCAGACCACATTGTGTGGGACTGCAACTATCACGTTGTCATTGTCCCCAAATACCGGAAGAAAATTCTCTACGGAGATGTTCGAGTCCAGATTGGCAAGATTCTCCGTAAGCTTGCGGAACGGAAGGGCGTGTGCGTCCTCGAGGGAACTGCATGTCCCGACCACATTCACTTGGTACTTTCCATTCCGCCCAAATACTCCGTTGCCCATATCATGGGATTTCTCAAGGGCAAGAGTGCGATCATGATACATAACGCCTTCCCCAGAAAGAAGTTCACGCTCGGCCAGCAGAGCTTCTGGTCAGGCGGCTACTTCGTGCGCACAGCAGAAGTTGATCGTGAGACAGTCGAGAAGTACGTCAGAGATCAATGGAAGAAAGATCAGTACTTCGATGGTCCTGAACTCGATCTGCGCTGGTAATCACAGCAGCCAGCTTCGGGTCACTTCAGCCAGCCCCTTCCAGGGGCTTTCCCGAAGCTGCCTGCTTTGCAGGCAAAGCTTCACTGAACCCCTGCGGAGGATTGATTTGTGCCTTAGGAGAGCCGGAATATTTTTGGGCAACTATCCCATGACACGCCGCGAGCCACGAACCATCACCTGGCTTTCAAGGGATAGTCACGTAAAAAAAAGAGCGGCCGAGAGGCCGCCCTTTTTTCCATTCTCTACTGATTGTTGCGCTCCGCCATGAAGCACTCACGGCACAGCACGGGCTTGCCACCCTCTTCCACAGAGCGTGGTTTGAAGGGAACCTGGCACTCGGCGCCGCACTTGGCGCAGACAGCATCGTGCATTTGGCGCTCAGACATGCGCTTGGCTTTGGCTGCAGCGCGGCATTCCTTGCAACGCTGGGGGGCACTGAGGTTCTTGGAGCTGTAAAACTCCTGTTCGCCCTCTGTGAAGATAAAAGTGGCGCCGCAATCGCGGCAGGTGATCTCCTGATCGGCCATAAGAAAGAAGTGAAGGAAAATAAGTACTACAGGTTCCTTCCAGGTTTCTCGAAACCGATACTTCCGTACGAAAGGACGCTGTTTGCTAAAAGGGTACGTAGGAATTATCGAAATGCAATACTTTTTTCCAGATCTTTATGTTGTAGAGAAGACACGGAAAAACATTGACTCTTCAAATTTCCATCCGTAGAGTGTTTCCGCTTTAGTTTTCTGGTCCTTGGAGACCAGAAGCTTATGTTCCAGTCTGCTGTCCTGAGCGTAGCCGAAGGACCAAGCAGACCCGATGAACCTCCAAGCTCCCTATGTCTGGAATCATTGCCAAAAAAGTCGGCATGTCCCGCATCTTTCTTGAGGATGGTGAGGCTGTTGCTGTCACGTATCTCCAGGTGCAGCCTAATACCATCGTGCGTACGAAGACCGAGGAGAAAGACGGCTACAATGCCGTTGTATTGGGCATAGAGCCAAAGAAATGGAGGACCCGCAAGGGCAAGGAGCACGTCCGTTACAGGGCCCAGAAGGAGTGGCGCATGGAGAGCCTGGAGGGGATGGAACCCGGGAAAGCACTCACTGCCGATACTGTCCAGGAGCGGAGTATCGTCACTGTCTGTGCCCTGAGTAAGGGGAAGGGCTTTCAGGGAGTAATGCGGAGATATAACTTTCAGGGTGGCCCCGCAACCCACGGTTCGCACATCCATCGTCGTCCGGGGTCTGTAGGGATGCGTGAAAAGCCAGGCCGTATTATGAAGGGAAAGCGCATGCCCGGTCATATGGGGGGAGACACTGTCACCCTCCGCGGTAGACCGGTACTGGTCTGTGACCGCGAGAAAGGCATTATTGGTGTAAAGGGGCCTATTCCGGGCCCGAATGGCGGTCTCGTCTATGTCACTGTGGAATCTCTTCCTAGCGCAGGCTCATGAAAATAGATGTCTACACTGCCTCCGGCGCCAAGAAGGGCACAATCGATCTGCCAGCTGCGCTCTTTGAAGCTCCCATTAATGAGGGGCTCATGCACCAGGCGCTTGTCTTGCAGCGCAGCAACCGCCGTACGGCCATAGCCCATGTGAAGAACCGCGGGGAGGTGCGTGGTTCCACCCGAAAGCTGTTTCAGCAGAAAGGAACAGGCCGCGCACGCCGCGGACCTGTGAGGAGTCCGCTTCTGCGTGGAGGCGGGAAGAGCTTTGGCCCGCGTAAGAACGCGAATTTTACCAAGAATATGCCGCAGGGCATGCGTCATGCCGCCCTGAGAAGCTGCCTTTCCCTCCAGGCGAAGAACGGGAGGATTCTGGGGCTGGAGGGGTACCCCGAGGAACGCAAGACGAAGAAGGCAGCGGAGTTCCTGAAGAAGTTGCCGGTGGCGTACGGTCGCAAGATAGTGTTTGTGTTGCCGGGAACCCATCTTCCTCTCGCTCTTTCCATTCGGAACATTCCCAATGTGAAGAGCATTCAGGCTGCGTACTTGAATCCGGAGGATGTGCTTTCCGCGCATCACCTCATTTTTCTCGTTGATGCCCTGAAGAGGGCGGAGGAGGTGTTTGGAACGAAAGGCAATAAGCAGAAAGCAGAAAGCAGGAAGCAGTCTGTCGCTGACAGCGTACCGCCTGCCGCCGGAGAAAAGCCGAAAAAGATAAAGAAGACATCTACTCCCAAAGCCAAGAAATAATGGATCTCACACGCGTCATTCTCGGCCCCGTTGTCACGGAGAAGGCGGAACACCAAAAGGTCGGTGCGAAGACCTATGCGCTGCGCGTTTCCCCACAGGCGACCAAGGTGGATATCCAGGCTGCGCTGAAGAGAATATACGATGTGGACACCGTCTCTGTCCGTGTCATCCGCACGGGAGGCAAGACCCGTGCTTTTGGGCGCGCACGCACAATGCAGAAGCGCCATCCTTACAAGAAAGCCATTGTTCAGCTTGCGCCAAAGAGCAAGGCGCTTGATCTTACTGCACTCAAGTAATATGCCGATAAAGATAGTAAAACCAACGAGCGCGGGACGACGTGGAATGACGATCGCAGACTTCTCTGGCCTGACAAAGAAGCGCCCGGAGAAAAATCTCTCCTCCGGCAAGAAACGTATTTCAGGACGTTCACGCAGCGGGAGTATCACCATCCGCCGCCGCCGCGGCGGCCACAAGCGGCTGTACCGGGCAATCGACTTCAACCGCACCGATAAGCAGGGGGTGCCGGCAACGGTGATGTCCCTGGAGTACGATCCAAACCGCTCTGCGCGGATTGCGTTGCTCCACTATGCCGATGGTGACAAGCGGTACATGCTGGCTGCAGAAGGACTGAAAGAAGGTGACGAAGTTGTCTGTGCAGAGCGTACCAAGGTCAAGATCGGGAACCGCATGAAGCTCAGGTACGTTCCCTCCGGATACAAGATCTACGACTTAGAGATAAATGTTGGTCGTGGCGGCTGTTCCGTACGTTCTGCAGGGGCTGCTGCCACACTGGTCGGAGGTGACGGCAAGTATGGTGTGGTGGAAATGCCCAGTGGAGAAGTGCGTCGTGTCCACATGGATTGCTACGCGACCATCGGGACTGTGAGCAATCCCGAACACAATCTTGTGTGCATCGGCAAAGCGGGCCGTCAGCGGTGGCGCGGTCGTCGTCCGAAAGTACTCGGGAAGTCCATGAACGCCGTGGACCATCCGCATGGAGGTGGAGAGGGGCATTCACCAATTGGCCTGAAGGCCCCAAAGACACCGTGGGGCAAGAAAGCACTGGGAGTGAGGACCCGCAAATACAACAAGCATTCCAATCGTCTCATTATCCGTTCGCGCGCGAATAAGAAGCGCAAGCGCCGTTAGTTCCCATTTCTCCCATGGCTCGATCACTCAAGAAAGGTCCCTACGTAAATGAGAAACTTCTCAGGAAGGTAATGAGGCAGGTGGAAGCTGGCGAGAAGAAAATCATGAAAACGTGGGCGCGCGACTGTGATATCCCACCGGAATTTGTGGGCTTCACGTTCGCTGTGCACAATGGGAAGGAGTTCATTCCTGTCTATGTCACTGAGCAGATGGTCGGCCACAAACTTGGTGAGTTTGCTTGGACCACCAAATTTAAAATACACGGCGGGAAAATGGCCGATGCCGAGACAAAGGCCGCTGCTCCAGCATCATAATCTTCTGTTTTTCCCACTCTATGAAAGCTTCACTCCGCTCCGTTCGCATCGCTCCCCAGAAGGTAAATCTCATAGCCAAGATGGTTCGTGGGAAGCCTGTGCCAGAAGCAATTGCTGCGCTGGAGCGGACGAACAAGAAGGCAGCGAGGCTCCTGGAGGGGCTTGTCCGTTCTGCTATGGCGAATGCTGGCCACAACGACAAGCAGAAGCCTGAGGAAATGATTGTGAAGTCCCTCATCGTCAATAAGGCGCAGGCGTACTACCGCGGCGTTCCAATGGCGCGGGGACGCCAGCGCATCTTCCGCAAGTTCTTGAGCCACGTCACACTCCAGCTGGGGTACCCGGAGCAGGAGGGAGAGAAGCCTGCAACGAAGAAACGGGGGCAATCAGCTTCACAGAACACGAAAAAAACGGTACAAACAGAGGCGTCAACTGCGTCGAAACCGAAGAAACTTTCAGGAATGAAGAATACGAAAACGACGACGAAGACAGTTCCAAGGGCATCCTCTGCGAAAGGGGATTCCTCTTCCTCTTCTCCTGCTCTCAAGTAACTATGGGTCAGAAAGTAAATCCCAACGGCATGCGACTGGGTATTACACACTCGTGGCCCAGCACCTGGTTTGCTTCGGGGCGCAAGTACCGCGATCTCCTTGTCCAGGATGTGCGCATCCGGGAGCATATCAAGAAGCGCCTGAAGGAGGCCGGCATCAGTTCCATAGAAATTGAACGCAGCAAGAAGACATCCATCACCATCCACACCTCCAAGCCCGGTGTTATTATCGGGAAGCAGGGGGCAGCCATTGAGGAGTTACGCAAGGATCTTGAGAAGGCATTCGGCGGTTCTTTCGAGGTGAACATTCAGGAAATCCGTAATCCGGATGGCGATGCAGAAGTTATTGCTGAAACCATTCAGGGGCAGATTCAGCGGCGCATGCCCTACCGCAGAGCAGCGAAGATGGCGATGGGGAAAGCAATACAGGGTGGGGCGAAAGGAATAAAAATTTTGGTTGCAGGACGCCTGAATGGTGCGGATATCGCGCGGAGCGAGCTCTTTAAAGAAGGCAACATTCCTCTGCAGACCCTCCGGGCAGATGTGCAGTTTGCCAGGCGTCACGCCGTGACAACGTTCGGTACCATCGGCGTGAAAGTATGGATCTACAAAGGAATGGTGTTTAAGAAGGTACGAGAAGCGCAGTCTGCCTCCCTCACTCTTTAGCTATGCTTGAGCCGAAAAAAGCAAAACACCGGAAGCAGCACAGACGCCGTGGCATGTTCTCCGGCACGGCGCATCGTGAGACCTCTCTCGCGTTTGGCTCCGTTGGTCTGAAAGCTATGAGCAACGGGGAGATTACTGCGCGTCAGATTGAGGCAGCACGCCGTGCCATGACGCACAGTGTGCAGCGCGGGGGAAAGATCTGGGTTCGCGTTTTCCCTGATGTGCCAGTGACCAAGAAGGCTGCGGAGGTGCCTATGGGTTCCGGAAAAGGAACGCCGGAGTATTGGGCCCGCGTTGTAAAAGCAGGGACCATTCTCTTTGAGATGGATGGCCTCTCCGTGGACGCTGCCCGTGAGGCACTGCGTCTCGCTGGCTTTAAACTCCCATTCAAGACGAAAGTTGTTACCCGCATAGCGCACTCATGACAAAGCAGACCTCCATTGCCGAGCTCAGAAGAATGCAGATCAAAGATCTGCTGGGTGAGATACGTGCGCAGGAACACACGGTGAGCAAGCTGCGTCTTGGTGTGAAGTTGCGCAAGGAGAAGGATACGGCCAAGTACAGGGGTGAAAAAAGGCAGCTCGCACGCATGTGTACTGTGCTGGCAGAAAAGCAGACAGAGGAGTTGCCCGCTCAGAAGCCAGGAAGTACAGTATCCGTCTCCCAGAAAAGCGCAGCAAAACATGCGCATTCCCCCTCCAAGAAATCATGAGAAAGAAGAAAGGCACCATTACCTCCACGAAAATGACAGGCACCGTAACGGTGACTGTGGACTCGCTGGCGTTTCATCCAAAGTACAAGAAGCGCTTCAAAGTGAGTAAGAAGTTCCTCGCAGATCCTGCGGGGCATCAGGTGCATGAGGGAGATCTTGTAGTGATCGGCGAGTGCCGTCCTCTCAGCAAGCGCAAGCACTTTAAGGTGCTTGAGATCGTCAAGAAAGCGGTAGAGGTTGAAGAAGTCACAACGGAGGCGGAAGTGGAGAAGGTGATACATCGCGAGAAGGTTGCACCGCCGGTACCGGAGAAGAAGAAAGGGAATGCACCGGAAGAATCTTCCCCCAAGCAGTCATGATTCAGGTGCAGAGCTATCTCAATGTGGCAGATAACACGGGTGCGAAGAGTGTCCAGTGCATTAAAGTACTCGGCGGTACCCGGAGACGTTACGCGTATGTGGGAGATGTTATTGTCGTTGCAGTGAAGGATGCTGCTCCCCGTGGGACCGTGAGAAAGAAGTCTGTGCAGCGCGCAGTGATTGTCCGCATGAAAACCCTCACACGACGTAAAGATGGAAGCGGTATCCGCTTCGACGACAACGCCTGTGTGATCATTGGAGGAGATCTGTTGCCCAAGGGCACCCGCGTGTTCGGGCCTGTTGCGAGAGAGCTGCGTGCCAAAGGTTTCCAGAAAATCATTTCTCTTGCTCCCGACGTCCTATGAAAATCCATACTGGCGACCATGTCGTCGTGATCACCGGCAAAGACAAGGGCAAGACAGGGGCAGTGCTCCGTGTCCTTTCCACTACCCGGCGCATCATTGTTGCTGGCATCAACATGCGCACGAAACACGTAAAAGCTACCTCGCAGCAGCCTGGACGCCGCCTGCAGTACGAGGCAAGCATTGCAGTGAGTAATGTGATGGTTGTGGATCCGAAGACCAGGAAGCGTACCCGGATGGGCGTGAGGATCAGTGAGAAGGGGAAGAAGGAGCGCATTGCGAAGAGGAGCGGAGAAGTGGTCACTCACACAGTTGCGAAATCCACGGCTCCCAAGCAGGGTGCAGGTGCGGGAGAAAAAGCAAAGGCAGCGAAGAAGGGTGATGTGCAGAAGGTGGAGAAGCCGGAGAAGAAACCCTTCTGGAAGAAGGTAAGTTTTGGTGCAGGAGAGGCGGCAGAGGCGGGGACCGATGAGATGTCTGACGCGAGAAAGAGTGGCAAGGATCATGCAGTACCGGCGCAAGGGAAGATCCCGGATCTCATTTCCCATGAGCGTGGCGGATGATGTAATTCCTCTTTGTATACATGGCATACGATTCTCTCCATAAGCGGCTCCGTGGTCCAATTACCAAGGCTCTCGAAAAAGAGCTGGGGATACAGAATCCCCACGCGCTGCCGCGTCTTGAGAAGGTCGTGGTCAATGTTGGAATCAATAAGAGCAAAATGGATAGCCAGGAAATGCGCGAGTACGTTGCGGAATGTCTCACCAAGATCACAGGACAGAAGCCTGTGATGACCCGGGCTCGTGCGGCTATTTCCAATTTCAAGACGAAGAAAGGCATAGTGGTCGGTTCCGTTGTCACCCTGCGCGGGCAGCGTATGGAGCAGTTCCTCGACCGGCTCCTCAGCTACG
>Ga0210057_1008414_pt1 | contig 12221 bp, 13 predicted proteins | sample CryGeyCG2114_010_2_FD_183968 | JGI IMG/M metagenome (GOLD analysis project Ga0210057, IMG submission 183968) | Groundwater microbial communities from aquifer - Crystal Geyser CG10_big_fil_rev_8/21/14_0.10 (SPAdes) (version 2) | ecosystem: Environmental > Aquatic > Deep subsurface > Groundwater ...
ATCTTGATATTTTAAAAATTAAAAACAAACAAATAAAAAATAAATTTAAAATAGATAAAATAATAGACAAAATTATTGATCCTCTTAAAAAATATAATAATTATAGAATAGCTAAATTATTAATTTTGGTGCTTAATTCTTTAAAAACCTCATATTTAAATATCCCCCCTAAAAAAATATTCGGTGAAAATTGCATTGTAGAAAAGGGCCAAATTGATGATATATATTATTCATGTCAGGTAGATAATGGTCTCTCCGAAATTACGTTTGAACGAATTGATTCTGATAAATTAGCAGAAATTTGTACAAATATTTTATTCCAGGAGTGGCATAGAAGTATGTCTATTTTATATACTTACAGCGGATTTGCTCCATTTTCATTAAATTCGCTTTTCGATAAGATAAAAAATGCATTTCAACAAACGTTCGCCCTTTACAAGTGTTATCAGATTAACATACCAAATAATTTGAACAATCTAAATTATCAGAAACAATTAATTTCGTATTTTAATAAAAAGTATTAAAAATAAAAGGCTATGATCAAAAATATTAAAAATTTAATAAGAAAATTACCGAAACCCATAAAAGGAACTTTTATATGGATATACGATCAGTGGAATTCAAGGTTCATTCTGGATAAAAAGCAGGTCAAAAATTTAGCAGAATATTTCAATTTGAGTTACGAAATGGCTGTTTATTTTTTAAAGGCCAGCGATAAACTTTATGTTGATCACTGGAATAAATTGAACGCAAAAGAGGAAAAAGATAGAATAAACTTCTATAAAACAACACCATATAATATATTCACTCTAACCTTTTGGCACATGTATAGAAGTCAAAAAAAATTTAGAAAAGAAGTAGTCAAGCATTCTTTCGGCGATGTATTAGATTACGGTGGTGGTATTGGAGATGTCTCTATAAAATTAGCTAAAAAAGGATTGAATGTTACCTACGCAGATTTGGCAGGACAAAACATGAAATTTGCTAAATGGTTATTTGAAAAGGGAAGTTATTCTAATATTACCGTATATGATGTGGAGCAAAATCAAGAAAAAATATGGTCAAAAAAATATGACACCATTGTTTGCCTAGAGGTAATTCAACATGTTCTGCATCCAGAAGCTCTGATAGAAAAAATGATAAAACACCTTCATAAAAATGGAAAGTTGATTATAACAAGATTAGATTGCACTGGAAACTTAGTTGGTAGACCAATGCAACTAAAAATAGATTTTGATGCAGAAAAATTATTAAATTCATTCGGGATGTTTAAATCAAATCAGTACGATTGGTTATGGGTTAAAAAAATGGATGGTTATTTATAAGGTGAAGTCTGAGCCATTATTTAAAAGTTAATTAAGGGTGTTATGAGTTGGAAACATAAAGCCTTTTTACAACAAATATTTTCCCTGATTCCTTTTGGGGAAGAGATAAATTATTGGTGTCAAAAAAAATTAACCAAAAGTTTGCCAAGCGATTTTTCTGTCTTCATTAAAAAAATAAAGGAGGCAGAAAAACATATTGAAGTCTTTAATAAGTATAATTATTGCCAAAAGAATGAAGATGTTATATTTTATGAATTTGGCGCCGGCCAAGATTTAATGATACCATTGATATTTTATTCTTTCGGCATATCAAGACAAATTTTGACTGATATAAGAAGTTTAGCAAGAATAGAGCTAATAAATCATACAATAAAACAATTCACGAAAATAAATTTTGACAACATAAAAATAAAAAGAACGCCTAACCAATATTTAGACGGAAAAACAAAAAAAGAATGTTTGTTTCAACTAAAACAATATTATGGCATAGAATATTTAGCGCCTTGCGATGCCAGAAACACTCATCTTGAATCTAACTCCATAAATTTTATCACCTCAACCAATACACTCGAACATATCCCCCGTCAGGACATTCAGGCAATTTTAAAAGAATGTCATCGTCTATTAAAACCAAATGGTATAATGAGTTTTATAATCGATTATCAAGATCATTACTCGTTTTTTGACAAAAATATTTCTGTTTACAATTTTCTTCGTTATTCTGATTTTACTTGGAAAATTTTTAACCCTTCTTTACATTATCAAAATAGGTTAAGACATAAAGATTATTTAAATTTGATTAAATCTGCCGGATTTACAATTTTAGAAGAACATCTTAACAAAATAACAGAAGATGATATAAAAAAAATCAAAAAAATAAATTTGGCTAAAATTTTTAAGGAAAAATATAAACTAGATGAATTAATACTACAATATTCCCATTTAATTTTAGAAAAAGAAAAATATAAAATTTGATAAAATTTCTATGACGAATAAATATAAAATAGGAATAATTGGAAAGGGCTTCGTTGGCAGAGCTGTTTATAACTGGTTTAAAAATGGTGAAATTAAAAATAAAGTAGAAATATTTTTATATGATAAATATAAAAACATTGGTTCTCCTTTAGAAGTTAATAAAGCGGAAATTGTTTTTATTTGTGTCCCTACTCCCTATCAAAGAAGCAGGGGCTACGATGACCGGGCGGTGATTGAATCAATAAAACTTTTAGAAAAATCAAAGATTGTTGTTATCAAATCAACTATTTTGCCGGGCTCAACCGAGAAATTCCAAAAAAAATTTCCAAATCATAAAATTCTGTTTAATCCAGAGTTTTTAAAGGCAAAAGAGGCGAATTTAGATTTTTTAAAACCTAATCGTCAAATTATTGGTTTTACAAGAAAAAGTAAAAAATTAGCAAAATTAATACTTAAATTACTACCTAAAGCATCTTTTACAAAAATTATGCCTGCCACTGAGGCGGAAATGGTTAAATATTTTGGCAATACTTTTTTAGCAACAAAGGTTATTTTTGCTAATCAAATATATGATTTGTGCCAAAAACTCAAAATAGATTATAATCAGGTTAAAGAAGCAGCCGCGGCTGATTCGAGAATTGGCCAAAGCCATCTCCAAATTTTTTTTGATGGATATAGAGGTTATGGAGGAGGCTGTCTGCCAAAAGATACAAAATCTCTTATTGATTTGGCTAAAAAACTAAAAGTCGAATTTCCTCTTCTTACAACCGTTGATAAAATAAACAAGAAATTATCAGAGAAAAAATAAAAATCTTATGAATTCTCAGACTTTAGTTTCTGCCATCATCCCCTGTCGCAATGAAGAAAAATTTATAGGTAAATGCCTTGATTCTGTTATTGCTCAAGATTTTCCCAAAGACAATTTTGAGATCTTAGTTATTGATGGGATGAGTGACGATAAAACAAGAGAGACTATAAATGAATATGTCAAAAAATATCCATTTATAAAACTTTTGGATAATCCTAAAAAATTTACTCCTTTTGCTCTAAATATCGGGATTAAAAATGCTAAAGGAGAAGTTATTGTCAGAATGGACGCTCACTCTATTTATAATAAAGACTATATTTCAAAATGTATAAAATACCTTAAAGAATACGAGGTTGATAATGTAGGGGGAATATGGAAAATAATGCCTTCAGAAAAAACTTTAATCAATAAAGCCATCGCCCTCGTCTCTTCTTCGTTTTTTGGCGCCGGTAACGCTTACTATAGAACAGGATACTCAAAAGGACCCAAGTTTGTAGATACAGTTTTTGGCGGCTGTTATAAAAAAGAGGTTTTTAAAAAAATTGGCTTATATAATGAGAATCTTATCAGAAGTCAGGATATGGAATTTAATTTACGTTTAAAAAAAGCAGGGGGGAAAATTCTTCTAGTTCCAGAGATTGTCACGCGTTATTACCCTAAATCAACTTTAAAAGAGTTTTTCAAACATAATTTCCTCGATGGTATTTGGACAATTTATCCTTTAAAATTTGGTCTTTCTCTCAAGCTCAGGCATTATATCCCCTTTGTCTTTATTTTTTCTTTAATAGTTCCTCTAACCCTTTCCGTTTTTTTCAAACCAATGATTTATCTTTTTCTTTTCATCATTGGCTTGTATCTCTTTACTTCCTTATTTTTCTCCATTTCCATCGCTATCAAAGAAAAAAACTTTGGCTTTGTTTTTCTACTTCCTTTAGCTTTTGCCTGCCGACATTTTGGCTATGGACTAGGATCGCTTATTGGTTTTATTAAATTAATCTTATGAGCAAAATAAGATCAGCCATTGCCTACTCTGGCCATAAATTCAGAACTCGCAATATTTCAAAAACAGTCAGGAAAATTGTTATTTCGCCAATCAAAGAAATGTCAATTTTAGCTGACCAGCTTGAAGAAAAAATCGGACCAGGAAAAATTATTTCTTTTGGCCAGGGCATCCCCTATCTTGATACGCCCTCCTATATCAAAGCAGGGATTAGAAAAGCTCTAAAAGAAAAAAGCACTGCTTTCTACGCCTTAGAGCCAGGCATTACTGAACTAAGAAATCTGATTGCCGAGCATCTTAAGCGGTTTAAAAATATGAGAAATGTAAAGCCGAAGAAAGAACTGATGGTTACGGTTGGCGCCCAAGAGGCAATGGCTTGCGCTCTAAGAACAGTCCTTGATGAAGGAGATGAAGTACTTCTCCCCTGTCCTACTTACGCTTCCCATATCGAACAGGTAATCCAGTTTGGTGGAGTGCCTAAATTCGTACCTCTAGAGGAAAAAAATGGCTGGCGTTTAAACATTAAAGAGTGCCAAAAAAAGCTGAGCAAAAAAACAAGAGCTATTCTTTTCAGTAATCCTTCCAATCCAACTGGAGCGGTGATGGCTCAAAAAGAAATTAAAGAATTGGCTCATTTTATAAAAAAGAACAACTTAATCCTCATCTCTGATGAAACTTATGACTTTCTCACTTATGACGGAATAAAACATTTTTCTCCTGCTTCTTTAAAAGGGATTCGCGATCAGGTAATTTTATGCAGCAGTTTTTCCAAGCGATACCGGATGACAGGTTACAGAGTTGGTTATGCCTTTGCTTGTGAGGGTATTATTGACCATATGCTAAAGGTCCATGACGCCTTAGCCATTTGCGCTCCGGCTATTTCTCAAAAAGCGGTGATCTTCGCTTTAAAACAAAAAGAAAAATCGCAAAAATCAATTAAAGAATTAGTTAAGCAAATGGCTTCTAATCGAAGCCTGATGTGCCAGGAATTGGATAAGTTATCAGAGATATTCGAATATCAAAAACCGAGAGGAGCTTATTATATTTTCGTCAAAGTCAAGGTTCCGAAAATCGATTCTTTTAAAATAACCTTGAAAATTTTACGCGAGGCGCGCATTATCGTCATCCCAGGCCGGGCTTTTGGTCCAAACGGCGAAGGGTATATCAGATTTTCTTTCGCCGGGGAAGGAAAAAATATTATTACTGGTTTCAAGCGCCTGCAAAAATGGGCTAAAAAATGGAAAGAAGAAAAATATAGATTATAAATAAGTCTTGCAATTTAGTTATAATTGAATTATAATACATATTAATGAACAAAGAAAAATACAACCCATTACAATTAAGAGAAATTTTTCATCTGGAATTTTTAAGATGGCTGGGAAGAGGAGTCAAACCATCCTACTACGTCCTAAAAGGAGGGGTGAATTTACGTTTTTTTTATAACAGTTTCCGTTATTCTGAAGATATAGATTTAGACGCGCGCTTTCTCCGAGTTGACGTCCTGCAAGATAAAGTTATGCGGATACTAAAATCAGCCTCTTTTCAAAATAATCTTAAACCTTTTGGCATAGATAAAATCATTCCTCCTGATATGGCGAAAGCAAAACAAACTCAGACTACTCAAAGATTTAAAATTCATTTAATCACACCCTCAAAGGAAGATTTTTTTACAAAAATTGATTTTTCTCGCAGAAAATTTGAAAACAACATCAAAATTGAAACTGTCTCAAACACTATTTTGCGCGAATATAAATTAGCTCCGTTACTCGTCCCGCATTATGATATTATTTCCATGGTCTCGCAAAAATTAGACGCTCTTGCCGCAAGGAAAATAATCCAAGCAAGAGACGCTTTTGATATATATATTTTAAGCGCTCAATTTAACCCATCTAATAAAGAAAAAATCAAGCTAAATCCGGAGAATATGGATAAAGCGTATAAAAACATTTTTGAAATTAGTTTTGAACAATTTAGAGACACTGTTGTCTCCTACCTCTTGAAGGAAGACCAAAAAATATATGACTCGCCGAGATCTTGGGATGAAATTAAATTAAAAGTAGCTAATTTTATAGAGGAATTAAAAAAATAACATGAAAAAACAATCTATTTTAAGTTTTATTAAGAAAATAAACAGGCCTCTCTTTACTACCGCTGAATTGTCAATGGTCTCGGGAAAATCTTCATCAAACACCACTCAAGCGCTTAACTATCTTCAAAAACAAGGAGTAGTTTTTAAGATCTATCGAGGAATTTGGGCTGAAAAGACAAATAAACCATTAAGCCCTTATAGTATTATTCCCTTCTTATTCCCTCGAAATCGAGCCTATGTATCATTTATAAGCGCTTTGCATCTTCATGACATAATTGAGCAAATCCCCCAGGTGACAACCCTGGCTTCAAATACGCACACAAAAACGATTGTCACCAAATTAGGAACTTTTTCTGTCCATCAAATAACACCTTCTTTTTTTGATGGATTTGAATGGTATAAAGGCGAAAGCGATTTTTTGATCGCTCAACCGGAGAAGGCGTTAATTGACTGTTTGTATCTTGCTGGGTATAAAAAAAAGCAATTTGCGAATTTCCCGGAATTGCATTTCTCAAAAACTTTCAGCTTTAAAAAGGCAAAAAAATGGATTGAAAAAATACCAAACATTAAGATTCGTTCGTTTGCCCAACAAAAACTAAAGATAATAGAAAAACAAATAAAAATGGGCTTAAAAATGGAAAGAAGAAAATTATAGATTATAAAAATATGGAATTAAGAAAAGAAGAAGAAATTTCTCTTTATAATGAATTAGCCAGAAAATGGCAAGATGAACACTTGGAAAAAAAAGATTGGTTAATAGATATCGAGGATTATGATGTCTTTATTTTCTCAAGTTACCGTTTTTGTCGGGATTGGTTTGAAAAAAATATCAAAAGTGGAATGAAATTTCTTGATTATGGCTGCGGCCATGGCATGCACTCTGTTCTACCCGCTTCTCTTGGCGCCGAAGTTTATGGCATTGATTTATCAGAAGAATCTTTAAAAATTGCTAAGCGACGGGCTCAAGAGGAAAAAGTAAGCGATAAAATCAAATTTTTAAAAATGGATTGCGAAAAACTTGAATTTCCCGATAATTACTTTGACCTTATATTTGACGGCGGCGCTTTTTCCTCAATAGACATAAATAAAGCCTATGCCGAGTTATCTCGTGTTCTCAAGCCCGACGGAAAAGTAATCGGCATTGAAACTTTTGGCCATAATCCATTAATGAACCTGAAGCGCTCTATTAACAAAAAAACCGGCAAAAGAACCCAATGGGCAGCTTCGCATATTATGAAGATGAAAGATTTAGAATCAGCCAAGAAATATTTTGATTCAATAGAAACAAAATTTTTTCATTTATTTTCCATGCTTGTTTTTCCTTTACGCCGATTGCCTGGTCTAAAAACAGTTTTTAATCTTTTAGATCATTTCGACTCAATCCTTCTTAAAATCCCTTTTTTAAAAAAATACGCTTTTAAGGTTGTTTTTATTTTTTCTAAGCCCAAAAAATGATAAAAAGATTATTTAATGTCAAAAAAGATTACGCAGGGCAGGACTTGACAAAAAGTTATCATTTCCTATAATAATAAAAAAGGGTTATTTTTAGAAATATATGACTTTTAATGAATTAAAAGAAAAAATTAAGAATTATCCATTATTCAAATTGGAAGACGCTTTTAAATGGTTTCCCAAGGCTAAAAAGCAGTCTACTTTGAATCAAGTCAATTTTTGGATAGAAAAAAAGTGGCTCGAAAGAATTAAAAGGGGCATTTATAAATTAAAAGATTTTGAGATAAAAGACCCTTTTATTGTTGCTAATTTTATTTATACGCCTTCTTATATAAGCTTGGAGAGCGCCCTAAATTGTTACGGCATCATTCCCGACGTTCCTTTTGGTATAACTTCAGCGACAATTAAGAAAACCAAAAAAATTAAGACTGAAAATTACGGCACTTTTCATTATGGTCACCTAAAAAGTAATTTGTTCTTTGGCTACAAGACAGTTTTGGCTCCCAAAAATTATAGCTACAATATTGCCTTTCCCGAAAAGGCCTTGTTTGACTATTTTTATCTCAGAGCAAAAGGATTTAGCTCGCCTCTAGGATTTATTGAAGAATTAAGAATATCTTTGCCTTCAGATTTTAATAGGAAAAAATTTTTAGAATGGCAAAAACTTGTTTCAGACAAAAATAAAAATTTCCATAAAATTATTGAAGCTTTTTTGAAAAAATATGGCAAAAAAATCTAAGAAAATTTCTAACGGGGTAAATGAATTCTTATTAGAGACATTGCGCGAAGAGGGAAGAAGGTTAAAAATCCCGCCCCATAAAAATAGGGCTTTAATCAGAGAATATCTACAAACCAAAATTATTTATTATCTTTACGAACTTCCCTCAGCCGGCAATCTCTCTTTTATTGGAGGAACGAGTTTAAGAATTTTGAGGGAGTTAGACAGGTTCTCCGAAGATTTAGATTTTGATAATTTGGGATTGAGTTTTCCAGCCATTAATAAACTCTTTGCCGAAATAAAAAATAAACTTGAAAAAGAGGGTTTTGAAATAGAATATCAAATGAAAAAAACTGACAATTCTGGCATTGGCGAGATGAAATTCAAAAATTTACTTTTCCAAATAAAAATCAGCAGCTATGAAAAGGAAAATTTAGTGATAAGAATAAATTATACTACCCCGAGGAAAAAATCAGAAACAGAGACCCTTATTTTAAGTCGTTTTGGATTAGCTCAAAGCGTTGTGACAAATACCGCCGAATTTTTATTTTCTCAAAAAATAAGAGCGATTTTTACAAGGAAAGACCTTCAACCGAGAGATTTTTACGACGTGGTCTGGTTTTTGTCTCACAGAATTAAACCTTCTCCTAAACTTTTTTTTGAACTTGGAATAAAAAACGAGAAAGAACTTTTTTTAAGAATTAATCAAGTATATCAAAAAAAAGTGCTGCCAGAGATTAATCAGTTTAAAAAAAGATTATCTCCATTTTTAATTGACGAGAAAAAAACCTCTTATCTTGATTTGTTTGGAAATTTAATTTCCTCTTTGGCAAAGTAAAATCAAAAAAAATGAGCAAAAGATTATTTGATCTATTTTTCTCCTTAATAGGAGTGATTATTCTCTCTCCCCTTCTCTTGGTTTTAGCTATTTTAATAAAAATTAGCTCCCCTGGCCCTGTTTTTTATCGCGGAATAAGAGCGGGAAAAAATGGAAAAAACTTTAAAATTTTTAAATTCAGGACCATGGTGGTTAATGCTGAAAAAATGGGCGGGCCTTCAACCGCCTTAGACGACCCTCGCTTAACCAGAATTGGCAAATTTTTGCGCAAATGGAAACTTGATGAATTGCCACAATTGTTTAATGTCATTAAAGGAGACATGAGTTTAGTTGGTCCAAGACCGGAGGTTTTAGAATACGCCAATCTTTATCAAGGGGAAGAAAAAATTGTTTTTAGTGTTAAACCGGGCATCACTGATTTTGCTTCTTTGTGGGACTCCCATGAAGAGGAGGTTTTGAAAGGCAGTCCGGACCCGGAAAAAACTTATTTAGAAAAAATCAGGCCGGAAAAAGTCAGGCTGCAAATGAAATATGTTAAAGGAAAGTCTCTTCTAACTGATTTAAAAATTATTCTAAAAACAATTAAAAGAGTAATTTCAGGTTAATAAAAAATCATGAAAAACAAATATCCAAAAAAATTTCTAACTGGGCTCTATCAAAAAATGCTTGAAATCAGACTATTTGAAGAAAGTCTGGTTGAGCCAATTCTAAAAGGCGAGATTAAAACTCCTTGCCATCTTTATACCGGACAAGAGGCAGTCGCGGTTGGCGTTTGCGCCTCTTTAAAGAGAACTGATTATGTTTTTGGCAACCACCGTTCTCACGGACATTATTTGGCTAAAGGCGGAAATCTAAATGCCTTAATGGCAGAAATTTTCGGCAAAGAAACAGGCTGCTCAAGAGGACGGGGCGGCTCAATGCACATCATTGATACCTCGGCCGGCTTTCTTGGCTCGGCGCCGATTGTGGCTGGCACTATTTCTTTGGCTGCTGGTCAAGCTCTGGCCTCAAAAATAAAAAAAGAAAAAAGAGTCACAGTCAGCTTTTTCGGCGATGGAGCCACTAACGAAGGGGTCTTCTATGAATCTCTTAATCTCGCTGTTTTGCATAAACTGCCAATTATTTTTATTTGCGAAAACAATCTTTATTCAACCCATATGCCGATTAGAGAATGTTCAGCTAACACCAAAATTTATCAAATAGCTAAAGCTTTTAAAATGCCAAGTTTTAAAATAGACGGCAACAATGTCTTAGAAGTTTTTGAAACAGTAAAAAAAGTAGTTGATCGCGCTCGCCAGAATAAAGGACCCGCTTTTATTGAATGTTTAACTTATAGATTAAGAGGCCATGTTGGTCCTGATGACAATGTTCAAGGATTACATACTGATATTAGAAGCAAAAAAGAAGTTGAGACTTGGCGGAAAAAAGATCCGATTAAAAAATTTGAGGAGCTATTTATAGAAAATGGCGTTATAAATAAAAAAAACTTAGAAGAAATTTATCAAAAAACAAATCAAAAAATTAAAGAAGCTCATAAGTTCGCTCAAAAAAGTGCTTTTCCTAAAAAAAGTGAATTATTAAAATATGTCTTCAAAAAATAAAAAAATCTTGCCTTACAGTTTAGCTATTAACGAGGCCTTGCACCAGATGATGGCGAAGGATAAATCTGTTTTTATTATTGGCCAAGGCGTAAAATCTGTCTGGTACGTTGGTAATACGTGTCGAGGTTTGTTGGAAAAATTTGGAGAAGCTCGGGTTATTGACACGCCTGTCTCGGAAAATGCAGTCACTGGTATCGGCGTAGGTGCCTCGTTGGCCGGTTTAAAACCAGTGGTTATCCATCCGCGCCTGGATTTTATGATGTACGCCTTTGATCCAATTATTAATGAAGCAGCCAATTGGCATTACATGTTTGGAGGTAAATCATCAGCAGGGGTAGTGATTAGAGGGATTATCAATCGCGGCGGCGAACAAGCCGCTCAACATTCTCAGGCCATAGAAGCTTTATTCGCCCATATTCCTGGCTTGAAAGTCGTAATGCCGGCCACTGCTTATGACGCGAAAGGACTTTTAATTTCTGCCATACGGGACAAAAATCCAGTCATCTACATTGAAGACCGCTGGCTTTATCAAGAGAAAAATCAAGTCCCTCAAAAAATTTATGCGGTGCCAATCGGCAAAGGCGTGATCAGGAAAAAGGGGAAAGATATAACTATTGCCGCTATTTCTTATATGGTTCCTCAAGCCATAAAAGCCGCGGAGGAATTGAAAAAAGAAGGGATTGAAGCTGAAGTGATCGACCTCAGAACCGTTAAACCATTAGACATCCCATTGATTCTAAAATCTGTTAAAAAAACTAAGCGCTTAGTAATTACTGAAGCGGCTTGGTTGACTGGAGGAGTTGCCGCTGAAATCTCCGCTCAAATTTCAAACAAAGCCTTTAAATATCTTAAGGCGCCGATTGAGAGGGTCTGTTTGCCTGACGCTCCGGCTCCCATGAGTAAACCCCTTGAAAAATCCTATTTTATAAACTATAATGATATTATTAAAACTATTAAAAAAATGATTTATGTATAAAGTCCGCTTTGTTAATCCACAAAAACAGTACGCTGACCATCGAGAAGAACTTATAAAGGCCTTTGATGAAACTCTCTCTAGGGGCGCGATTGTTAATCGCGAAGAGCTTTGGAAATTTGAGGAAAATTTCGCAAAATTCGTCGGAGCCAAATACGCGGTTGGCGTTAATTCCGGGACATCCGCTTTAGATGTGGCTTTGCAGGCTGCAGGAATCAAATCGGGCGACGAGGTAATAACTGTAGCTCATACTTTTATAGCAACGATCTCCACTATTTATTTGACAGGCGCAACGCCGGTTTTAATTGATGTCGACCGAGATTTTAATATGAACCCGAAGCTTATTGAACAAGCGTTGAGCCCGAAAACAAAAGCGATTTTACCGGTTCATTTGAATGGCCGAATTTGCGATATGGATGTCATTCTAGATATTGCAAAACGT
>Ga0210057_1008415_pt1 | contig 12221 bp, 11 predicted proteins | sample CryGeyCG2114_010_2_FD_183968 | JGI IMG/M metagenome (GOLD analysis project Ga0210057, IMG submission 183968) | Groundwater microbial communities from aquifer - Crystal Geyser CG10_big_fil_rev_8/21/14_0.10 (SPAdes) (version 2) | ecosystem: Environmental > Aquatic > Deep subsurface > Groundwater ...
CTTGGTATACATAATCACCTCAATGGCTTGTTGAATTAAAAGACACCGTATCATCTACGGTGTCTTTTAATATTATACCATTTTTTCAAATATTGTGCTTTGGGTTTTATGTGTAAAAAAGGGGTTTTGTAATTCAAAGCATTAGAGGAGGAAATTGAGAAAATTGGTTCTTTAACAAGGAGAATAGAGATGACTGAAGAAAAGATACAAGGAGAAGTATTGTTTTCTCCTGAAAAAGCCCGCAAGTTGCTTCGGAAGATGCGTGATAGAGTGAATGAGCAGGCAGGAAAAGACATAAGAGCTTTGAATTTAGATGAAAGTAGAAGATGGGAAGAATGTCGCAGGCAGGGTTTAGATAAAGTGCCAATTGGCGCTTAGTATTTGCCAGCTCTATGTGTGTTATCAAACAGCCGCTATCATAGAAGATAGTGGCTTTATTTTTATCAAAACCATTGCAATTTTGAGGCGAAATTGGTATATTATATGCATTATAAGCCCTTACCCAACCCCCTCCTGTATACAAGAGGGAGAACAAAAATTATATGTATAGAACACACAACTGCGGAGAACTCCGCAAGCAGGATAAAGAAAAACAAGTAGAACTCGCTGGCTGGGTCAATTCCCGGCGCGACCATGGGGGAGTTATTTTTATTGATGTGCGCGATAGGTGGGGAATAACGCAGATCGCGTTTGATTCAAAACGGTCAAAAGACGCGTTCAAGGAAGCGGACAAATTGCGCAGTGAATTTGTGATTCAAGTGAAAGGAACTGTTACTGAACGGCCAAAAGACATGATCAATAAAAATATTGAAACCGGCGAGATTGAAATAGACGGCAATGAACTTATCATTTTAAATACTTCAAAGACACTGCCATTTGAACTGGATAAGCCGGAATTTGAAGCAAACGAGAATACGCGCTTGAAGTATCGGTTTTTAGATTTGCGCAGGCCGAAAATGCAGGACATGCTAAAGATGCGGGATGAAATGATTCGCCGCATTCGCGCCTATTTCCATGCTAAAGATTTTCGGGAAGTGCAAACGCCAATATTAGCCAACTCTTCTCCAGAAGGCGCGCGCGACTGGCTGGTGCCGTCTCGATTGTATCCGGGCAAATTTTACGCGCTTCCGCAGGCGCCTCAGCAGTTCAAACAATTGCTCATGGTCGGCGGAGTGGACCGGTATTTCCAAATCGCGCCCTGTTTCCGTGACGAAGATCCGCGCATGGATCGGCATTTTGGCGAATTCTATCAATTGGACATGGAAATGAGCTTTGTTGAGCAGGAAGATATTTTTAATATAATGGATCCTTTGATGATTGAATTAACTGAAGATTTTTCAGGCAAAGAAATTATTAAAAAACCATTCCCGCGTATTCCTTGGCGAGAGGCAATGGAAAAATACGGGTCTGATAAACCGGACTTGCGATTTGATTTTGAGATAAAGCCAGTGACTGACATCGTAAAAAAGTGCGGATTCAGCGTGTTTGATAAAGCAGTTGATGGTGATGGAGTCGTGCATGCTTTGAAAGTTGATAAAGGCGCGAAATTTTCGCGTAAGGACATTGATGAGCTCACTGAAATAGCCAAAGAAAAAGATGCTAAAGGTTTGGCCTATATCATAATTGACAAGGAACCAAAATCACCAATTTTAAAATTTTTGCAGGATGATACAGTCAAGCGCATCATCAAAGAAGTTGATGCTAAAAATGGAGACATTATATTTTTTGGCGCTGATAAGTGGCGCGTGGTGTGCGAATCTTTAGGCGCGGTGCGCAACGAATGCGGAGCTCGGCTTGGGTTGAAAGATAACACCAAAGCGGCCTGGCTTTGGGTGACTGATTTTCCCATGTATGGAGATTCAGAAATTGAAGCAGGAAAGATTGATTTCGCGCATAATCCATTTTCCATGCCGCAGGGCGGAATGGAGGCATTGGAAACCAAAGATCCTTTGGATATTGTGGCATACCAATATGACTATGTTTTGAACGGATTTGAAATTACCTCCGGCGCTATTCGCAACCATGATCCGAAAATCATGTACAAGGCATTTGAAATCGCGGGCTACACAAAAGCGCAGGTTGATGCCAAGTTCGGGCACATGATAAAAGCGTTTGAATTTGGCGCTCCGCCGCACGGCGGCAACGCGCCCGGAATTGACCGATTACTCATGGTTTTGCGCGACTGCGAGTCCATCCGCGACATTTACGCGTTCCCGAAAGACGGGCAGGGCAGGGATGTTATGTTGGACGCGCCGAGCGATGTGGAGGAGAAGCAATTGAAAGAACTGCATATTAAGATTGAGAAGAAGGGTTAATACAAAAAACAACATGAAACTTTCATCAGAAAAATTGTTCATCACTAATGACTTCCCATGAACCAATCGGAATACCTCGGGTTCATGGTTCGCTCAGAGCCTGTTCCGAGTATGCCCGAGGGGATGACGTGTTAAATTATGTACAAAATAAAAATACAAGATTTTGAAGGGCCGCTCAATCTTCTTTTGAAACTTATTGAGCAAGAAAAATTGGATATCACCAAGGTCTCTTTGGCAAATATCGCGGACCAGTATCTTGCGCGCATTGACGAAATGGGAGAGCGTTTGAGCACTGCGGAACTTGCGGATTTTTTGGTGGTGGCAAGTAGGCTATTGGTTATAAAATCGCATGTGTTGTTGCCGTCTTTGTCCGCGGATGATGAAAGCGTGGATGATTTGGAACATCAGCTAAAGATGTACAAGGCCTATCGGGACGCGGCAAACCAGGTGCGGAATATGATAAATAAAAATCGTTTTTCGTTTGCGCGCCAGAGGATCAAATTAGCAAGAGAAGTGGAATTTTCTGCACCAAAGAAGTTGTCAGCAAATATGCTGTCTGCTGTCTTGCGTGATTTGATTGCCCAGCTTCAAAAAACCATGACGTGCCTTCCTAAGAAAACAATTACAAAAATAGCGTCTTTAACCGAGCGCATTAGTAATTTGCGCGATATTCTGCGCAAGGTTCAGAAAATTGGGTTTAAAGATTTTATCAAATCAGCCAAAAATCGCGCTGAAGTGGTGGTTAGCTTTCTAGCTCTGCTGGAATTGGCAAAACAACGTCATTTAGTGGCAGAGCAGAATGATGAAGGAGATATTTTAATAACCAAACAATAAAATAAAATGTCATTATTATCAAAAATTGAAAGTTTGCTGTTTGTCTCGAGTGAGCCATTGTCTTTATCGCAGTTAAAAAAATTGTGTGACGCGAAAAAAGGCGAAGTTGAGGATGCTTTAGAACAATTGCGTGAAAAGTACAAAAACCAGAAAGAAAATGGCATTGTGTTTGTGGTATCTGGCGATAAATATCAATTAGCGTCTAATCCAGACAACGCGAAATTAGTAAAGGACTTTTTGAAATCAGATATCACTGGCGAACTGACTGAGCCGGCTCTGGAAACGCTTACGATTATCGCGTACCGCGGGCCCATTACCAAGCCGGAACTGGAACAGATTCGTGGGGTAAACTGTTCGCTTATTTTGCGTAATTTGTTAATTCGGGGCTTGATTGAGCGCGTTGAAGTAAAAAAGATTGATATGCCGCGCTATCAGGTAACGCATGAATTTATCCGTTTTCTTGGCGTGTCTCAAGTACATGATTTGCCAGATTATGAAAAATTATCCAAGCATGAGACATTGGATCAGGTTCTTCGGTCAACCGAGGAAGAGGTGTCTTAGAATATGAACATATTTTCCATTTTATTAATTATAGCCAGCATTGGCATTCCATCGTTGCCGATTGTAGGGCATAGCGCGTATTTATCTGGTGATTCTATTCGCGCGGATCGAGCGACGATATCAGATGCGCCAGAGAATCAATCTCAAGCGCCAGTTAAAAAAGATGTTTTATCATTAGGTCCGCAGCTATCTGCTCAGAAGGCGATTATTGTTGATGCAAAATCCGGCACAGTTCTGTTTGAAAAAAACACGAACCAAAAGCACGCAATGGCAAGCATTGTCAAACTAATGACCGCGCTTGTTTTCCTGGATACTAATCCGAATTTGGAAGAGCGATTTGAAATGATTGAGGAAGATGATCGGGAAGGTGACAGCGAATACATCCGGCCTCTGGAATCAGCGAAATTGCGGGATTTTTTAATGGCAAGCTTGATAGGAAGCGCAAATAATGCCACAATATCATTATCCCGCGCCACAGGATTGCCTGAACAGGATTTTGTGGATAGGATGAATGAAAAGGCCCGCTCTATTGGGATGAATAATACTGAATTTAAAGAGCCCAGTGGTTTGAATCCAGAAAATATTTCCACTGCCTATGATATCGCGAAATTGCTTTCATTAGCAGATAAGAATGAAACTATACTGGAAATCGCTGGTATGCATCGCTCTATGATTCAAGTGTATCCATCTAATATCAGGCGCACTGTGCTTACAACAAATCATCTTCTTGGCACGATTGTGTTTGTCTCGTTTGGTAAGACAGGATATCTAGATGAGGCAATGTATAATCTGGCAACCTCAGTGTCTTTGCCAAATGGGAATGAAGTATATATTGTAACTTTGGGTTCCCAAACAAATGAGGAAAGAGTGCAGGATGCCAAGAATTTGGCTGTGTGGGCGCAGAGGACATATCAATGGAATAATTAATTATGCAAAATCCACTTATAATCGCGAATTGGAAAATGAAGCTATTGCCTAGCCAGAGTTTGGATTTGGCTAGAAAATTAAAAAAAGCATCAAGCAAATACGCTGGCGCTGAAGTGGTGGTGTGTCCTTCGTTTACAGAAATCGCGCAAGTAGGGGAAATTATAAAAGATACAAATATTAAGCTCGGAGCCCAAGATTGCTTTTGGGAGGAGCAAGGCGCTTTCACTGGCGAGGTTTCGCCTAAATCGCTTTTGGATTATGGGGTGGAATATATTTTAGTTGGACATTCAGAGCGCAGGCAGAATTTATCAGAGACCGGAGATATGATCCATAAAAAAGTCCGATTGCTGTTTACTTTGGATATTACTCCAGTTTTATGCATTGGTGAGACATTTGAAGAAAGGCAAGATGGGCTTAAGGATGTAGTTTTGACTCGCCAACTGCATAACGCTTTGAATGGATTATGGCTGAATAAAGGGGATAAGCTAGTAATCGCGTATGAGCCAGTATGGGTGATTGGATCTGGACAAGATGTTGATCCAGAAGAAATAGGGCATACGCATCAAATTATTAATCAGGTTTTGTACGATATATTCGAGAACAGTGTTGTGAAAGATCAGATTAAAGTAATTTATGGAGGAAGCGTTGATCCTGAAAATGTTGGTCCATACATTTCTAAAGCATCTGTTCAGGGCGCTCTTGTTGGCACTGCGTCTTTGGACGCGACTCAATTCAGCGCTATTGTGGCGCAGGCTAAAAAATTATAATTATGTCAACTATTATTCCGTTAATCATCATCATTCTCTGTTTGGGCGCGATTCTTTTTATTGCTTCGCGTCATTTTAAGAAAGCAGCTTCATTGGACTTGTCTCAGATTCCTGAAGAAAGGCAAGCAGTTCTTAAAAAATCAATTCTTGAAAATCGGCTTTTAGGAAAAGTTGATGCTTTATTCAAGCTTCTGAATAGAGCTTTACAGCCAGCGCAGAAAATTTCTTATTCTTTGTTTGGGAAAGGGCTTGAGCGCGTTAAAAATCTTGAGAAAAAATACCGCTTTACTGGGGGCTTGCCTGATTCAAACAAGAAAGCTAGAACCAAGTTCAAGGAATTAGTTAATGAAGGCGCAAAGCTTTTGGAAAGCGCGCAATTGCGCCAGGCAGAATCGAAATTTTTATCAGCTATTAAAATAAATCCTGAAGATGCTGAAGCTTACCTTGGGCTTGGATCAGTTTATTTGAAAATGGAAGAATATGATCAATCAGCTGAAACGTTTGAGCATGTTATTAAAAATTGGCCTCAAGAGGACAAAGCATTTGCCAAGCTTGCTGAATTGGAGCAAAGCAAGGGCAATTGGGATGTCGCGAAAGATAATCTCTTGCACGCGCTTTCTATTAATAATGAAATTGTTGAGTATCACATGGATTTGGCTGATGTATATCTGCGATTGCAGGATAATGAAAAAGCAACTTCTTCTTTGCAAAAGGCGCAGAATCTTGAGCCGAATAATCCTAAAATACTTGACCAATTATTCTTGGTTAGTGTATTATTGTCAAACAAACCTTTGGCTGAGGAAGTGCTTATGAAGATTCAAAAGCAGAATCCAGATCATGGCCGGCTAAAGGAGTTTGAGAAGAAAGTAAAACAAATGAAGTAAGCCGAGATAGCTCAGCTGGCCAGAGCAACTCCATGGTAAGGAGTAGGCCCCGGGTTCGAATCCCGGTCTCGGCTCCATAAATATAGCTTGTTGTTTTTTTTGATATACTTGATTTTTTATCGGTATTTTGTTATATTATTTTGGTAAGGGTCTGTAGCGAAGCGGTCAAACGCGCCTGACTGTAAATCAGGTGGCCTTGTGCCTTCGGGGGTTCGAATCCCTCCGGGCCCACCAAAAAACGCCCACTTTTAAGTGCGCGTTTTTTGATTGTGCAAAACTCGCTTGACAAAAATATTATTTATGATATTGTTTTTGTAGTATGAAATTATCAAATAAGAACCTCATTACACTTAACACAGGATGATTCCGAGGTTTTTGTTTTGATAAATTTTAACAACAAGACCTCGGAAAGTCCGAGGTTGTTTTAATTCCGTCCTTTCCAAAAGGGGAGAGCAATGACTGCTATTTCTTTTCTGGATAAAGTTCAGCATGCGCATGATGTGCGCGAGACTATTCGCGAGCAGAGGTCAGTCGCAAAAAGAGATGTAAGGCGCGCAAAGTCCGCCTTAAAGCTCGCTGAAGCGTCTGGGGGTGAGTCAGAGGTTTCTCATTGCAAAAATGTGCTTGCAAAAGCTAAACAGAGGAGGAACGAGCTTCTGTGGCCAGGCAGGTATCCTCAAATTCATTAGGTCTTTTCCCACTATATGAGTGCCCCCTGTAGAGGAACAGGGGGCTTCTTTTTGCTCAAAAACTCTAAGCGGGGTATAATGGGTATATGAAAAATTAAAATAAAAATATGGATATATCATTTATTGGGTTTACTTTTGATATTATCGGCAAAATTATTGTTTCATACACAGTTATTATGGTGCATCGCAGGATGCTATATGAACATAAAATTGACAATGCCGTGTTCAAGACAATGAAAAAAGAGCAGAAAATTGCCATGTTCGGAGTGGTTATTATGATAATTGGATATGCTCTTCAAGTTCCTTCTCACTTGGGTTGACTTTTATCAGTAAATCCAGTATGATAGTCAGGTGTTTTTGTTTAATATGCCGGGATAGCTCAGTTGGTAGAGCAACACTTTTGTAAAGTGAAGGTCGGGGGTTCGAATCCTCTTCCCGGCTCCAGACTTCGCCAATGCTTTGTCTGGCAGGCCATTTATTAATTATAAAATATTTATGTCGCAAGATAGATTAGCAAAGCTTGAATGTACTGGATGCAAGCGGGTTACGCACCACACGTTCAAGAATAAGAAAAAATTGCAGAATCGGCTTGAGTTAAATAAGTTCTGCAAGTTCTGTAAAAAGCATATCAGCCACAAAGAAACTAAATAATCGCTTATGATAAGGAGGATTGTTTTCATAATCGCGGTGATTATTCCTTTGCTTGGGGCTGGGTGCGCTCAAACTGTTTTAGACACGGCTAAAGACGCTGCTGTTAAGGGCGCGCAAAAAACAAATCAGTTTATGAAGGAAAGCGGGGAAGGGTATTTCCGCAATTTGTCTGATGAGGAAAAGAAAGTGATTGATGAATGGCTTAGCGCTAATGAGCTTAATAAATACGGGGATTCATCTAATACTGTTTATGCTGGGGGCACGCCTTTGTTTAATGAGGCAACTGGAGAGTCGCGCGACAGGTTTGAATATCTATTTGAGAAGTTTCCGGATTTGAAAGATGTGGTTAAATATGAGATTGATAAAAAGGATGCCATGGCTGAAGAAAAATAATTTATGGGGGTGTAGTTAAATGGTATAACTCCGGTCTCCAAAACCGGTATCGAGGGTTCGATTCCTTCCACCCCTGCCAGATATAAGAACATTTCAATATGCCAAAGAAGAACAAGAAGAAAAGTGCAAAAGATATTTTTGAAAAATACATAGCCCGCGAAATTACTGGCGAAACCAGCGAACGAACTATAGAAATTTTTTGTAGCATGGATTACAATAATTTCTATAACTTGGCCAAGAAATACAAGCTAGAAGAGAGGCAAGTTTCGTCTTTGATAGGTTTTAAAGATGAATTTTTAGTCAAGCTCCTAATAACGCAGATTATTAGCGAGAACGGATTAGATGATATTTTTTATTGCAAAAAAGTTACCGCAAATGAAAAAAGCGGACTATCTGCTCGTGCGATAAAACTTAATGGTGGCGACAAAGTTTTGACAATAGGCGGAGATTGTGTGATTTTCAGGAAGTCAGACAACAAGCCCTTGATGATAATTGAGTGCAAAGAATATATAGACATGATTCGGATGAAAGAACTCATTGGCGAATCTCGGATTATAAAAGACGAGATTTCGCATTCGGTTAATTTGTTGGAAGACATTAAATTTTGCGTTTTTTCCGAAGTTTTGGAATTAACGGAGGGTTGGGCGCATCTTTTGGACTTGTCGGATTTAAAGCACAAAATAGACGATATATTTGTTATACGTGATGGCAAGAGAAAAGATAAGAGTAACAAGCCAGTGAAAGAGAATTTGGAACAATTTAAAAAATATATCCAAGATTTTTTGAGGAGTTTCAGCTAAAAGATTCTATGACCTCGGTTTCTTGTTTCGTTATGCTATAGAGTTTATAAATTAATTCGTCAATCTTTTTGTCTATTTTATTGAATTCTGATTCATTTTTTGATTCTATTATTTTTTCGACTAATGCAACAATATCAGATTGTTGTTTTTTTGTTGGTTCGACGACAGGCAAGCTATATAAATAGCCAATAAGGTAATGCAAATATCCGCCGGCAATGTGCGTGCCTTTGTATATATTGGCGTAGTAATAGTGGAGTAGTTTTGAGTTCATTATGGCAAGAAAGAATTTTAAATCAAATTTATCGCGCATGTTATTGTTTAATTGAGCGACAAAAAAAGTGTCCTTGCAGTAAAATTTTTTATTATCGTATGCTGCGCGCAATCGAAGGGCGTTTTGACATATAATTAGTTTTTCTTGTTCAAAAAGAGTTTTTTGAGGTAATTGGTTTTTGTGTTTTTTTGCAAGTTCTTCATTATAATCTATCCACCATCCACCCCATTGTAATTTATATCTCTTTATATCGTTATTGCCCGCAAAAGACTTTCCGCCTATCAGTTTTTTAGCATTTTTTGCGTTTGGTTTTTCCGAAAATAAAAATTTTTCTCGCAGACCAGAAGTATGGAATGAAATTGTCCATTTTATCGTAAGATAATTGTTTAGCGTTTCTAATTCGTTACTAAGTAATTTAACAAGTAGCTTATTTTGTTTTTTTTCGCTCGGGAGAATGAAGAAAACCAGGTCATCTCTTTTGTATGTATCCTGCTGGATAATGTTGGTAATAAAATTTTTACTTTCCAACTCTTTGGTATTAGCAATTTTTTCTGCAGTCCTGATCGCATTGTTTTTTGGTTTTTTGTTTTCCACAATTAAAATAACAGGATATACAGATACATTTTTAAATATTTCACACTCGGAAACATCAATTATTTCTTTTATTGAGTAATTATTTAACAATTCTTCCCTCATGTTTTTTGCATAGCTGGCTATCAAAAATTTATTTGGAAAGATATATCCAAACTTCCCGTTCGTTTTTAACAATCGCAATCCTTTATCAATGAAACACACGAACAAATCAAAGGCGCCGTTCGCGACAGAAGGACAGGCTTCTTTGCATAGTTTTTTTGTTTCTTTATCCATTTTTTTGGCCTCCAAATAAGGCGGATTGCCAACTACAAAATCAAAGCCTTTTTCAAATTGGCCGGATCTATTTTTGATATCCCGAATTTCTTGCTCCTCGCCACTCAGCAATGATGGAGTTTCCATGGTGTTTGTTTGGAAGATTTTTATTTTTGGCATTTCATAGTCCGGATTTTCTTTTTTGACTTCAACGATTAGATCAATCAACTGTATCAAGATGTTTGTTTCGGCTAAATAGCACGCAAAGGGATTGATATCCAATCCATGGATATTGTTGACGACTTTTTCGATTATTGCTTTTGAATTGTTTTTTTCTTTTGATGCTTGTATTAATCTCTTTGTCGCTCGAGTGATAAAACCCCCGGAGCCGCAAGATGGATCTATGATTTTTTTATTTCCAATATTAGTGGTGTATCCGATTTGGTCCAGTATATAATCGATTACCGTCTCGGGGGTGTAAAATTGCCCGAGTCGTTTTCTCTCTTCGGTAGGTATGAATTGTTCATAAAGCTTTCCGAGTATATCTCGGTCAATATGTGAGAAGTCGTATTTGTTGAATGAGTTGGTGATTTCTTGAAGTAAGAAACTGCTGGGATTATACCAATCAAAAATATTTTTCGTGAAAATATGGGAATAAATTTCTTGGGCGTTTTGTTTTAAGTCGGTCAGTTGTTGTTTGTTTTCTATGATTTCAAAATTAATGAGCTGCTTGTCTTTACACACCCAGAGCAAGAGCAGTTCGTTAAGAAATGTATATGCGGTCTCAAGACAGAATTTATCTTGGTCTGGCTTGTTTTCGGTTTGTAGCCAAATTTTAAACTCTTGGTTCGGTCTGAATTCCTGTTTTGTTTCTTCCTGTGTTTTTGTTATGAGTTGCCTTAATTCATCAGTGAAAATGAGTAGGTTGAGGTTTTCGCTAATTGTCCGGCGCATCTCATAGTTGCGCATAACCGAAATTACCTTACCTTGCACGACAAGTTGTTTTACCATGAGCGCGGGTATTTCCGGATTTGCAGGCTGTAGTTTAAATCCGCCCGGCACTCTAAATATTTTTTTGAGCGTTGCCTCGTTGTCGTTTATGAGTGCGACAACGGTTTCTCCGTTTTCAGCAGTATCTTGCTTGCGAATAACAACAGTATCTCCATCAAAAACTCCATCTTGTATCATGCTATTGCCCTTAATCCGCAAAGCGAAATGGTTCCCTGATTTTGATAGGAGGGTTTTTGGAACAGTTATCGTCTCATATTCCTCCAGAGCTTCAATTGGTACTCCTGCGGCGATGGTGCCCTTGAGCAGAATTGATGCCATCTCATCTTTTCTATTGAGTTCTATCCCGCGTGCGTTATATCTGTTTTTTGAGATCATTCCTTTTTTGACAAGTGCATCAATATGCTCTTGTACGCCGGAAAGCGTGGAATACCCAAAATGTCCTTTGATTTCCTCAAAGGTGGGGGAGTACTCTTTTTTTTCTATATATTTTTCTATATAGTTGTAGATTTGTTTTTGTTTTTTTGTTAGTGTGGACATAGTGTGGATAAAGTGTATGTTGACGCGGGTCTCTCTAATAGTACAATTATAGTATACCGTACATTTCCCGTAGATGTAAAATAAGTTATCCACAGTAAAATATTGCGCAAGGATAAAAGAGAATTTGGCAGGCAAATGAAATTACCCAAAGAAGATCATAATGGTTTGCTAAATAATATTGGATGTTGTTTGATTGAGTTAAAGCGATATAAGGAAGCAAGGGTTTGTCTGGTGGAAGCTTTAGAAGTAAAAGATCGTCATCCGATTATATACTACAATCTTCTTAGATTAAACTACTTTACGAAAAGGTACTTCAGATTTTTTTATTATTTAATTTCTTATACAATTTTTTCTGTAAAGAATTTTCACCCAATCAGTCGCAAAAAAAACTTAAAATTGTAAAAGGTGTGTCTGTAGACGAACATACCTCATCTATTTGGGCTGTTTTTATCCTGTTTTAGGCACACACTTTTGGCGGATTAATTAATTGATAATTTGAAAGATGTTGTTGTAGAAATTGATTAGGCGATATCCCTTTAAGACCGCAGTGTAACTATTCACAACTCTGAGCAGATATGATATACTACCCATAACAAGAGCGTAAAATCACGCACAAGCGTTCTTGCCTGAAACACCAAAACAAAAACATAAAACAACTCATATGCGAACACCACTAAGCCGAGAAGTTCGGCTTGAAATTAGCATTACCAAATTGAAGACAAGCAATGAAGAACT
>Ga0210057_1008416_pt1 | contig 12219 bp, 4 predicted proteins | sample CryGeyCG2114_010_2_FD_183968 | JGI IMG/M metagenome (GOLD analysis project Ga0210057, IMG submission 183968) | Groundwater microbial communities from aquifer - Crystal Geyser CG10_big_fil_rev_8/21/14_0.10 (SPAdes) (version 2) | ecosystem: Environmental > Aquatic > Deep subsurface > Groundwater ...
AATCTCCTTCCAAAAACATTGAAATATAACCTTTAATTCCAGTAAGCGGAGTTCGCAACTGATGCGCGGCAATTGATAAAAATTCTGATTTTGATTGATCAAGTTGTTTAAGACGAATATTAGCTTTAAGTAAGTCTGATGTTGCTCTATCAACTTCTAACTTAAGTTTTACATTAAATTGCCTCTGCTCTTCATACAAAAGAGCATTTTTGATAGATATCGCAATCTGTCCGGTTGCAATACTTAAAGTACTTAAATCCAGAGAAGTAAAAGGATCGCCTGATTTTTTATTTGCGATGACAATAACTCCACTTAAAGTATCATTTTCTTTTAAAGGTATAACAAGACCAACATTGTTATCATATAAATCATTCAGAAGGCCTGGGTCTTTGGGAAGATAGTCACCATTATCATATAATATTTTCATTTCTTCTATAACTTGAATATTTTGCTTTTTTCCAAACTGATGATACAGTGTTTTTAAAATATTTCTATTTTCTATAATCTTCTTCGAAACTTCGGCTTTAAAACCCATTTCATAAGGAATAGTAATTTTTTGCTCGTCATCAATTAAAACATAGCTTATTTTATCAACACCAAAAGCATCCAAAATAATTCCACTCACTCCCTCTAAAAGCTCATTCAAGTTCTGCAGAGAAGAGGTTTCATCCGAAATTTCAGATAACATAGCATCAGGATTATATGTATTTTTATACAAAAAATTTTTTGTAATTTTCTCTATAAATCTTCTCAATGGATTATACCCAACCGAAACCAAAAAAGACATAATAACACTGATCCAGACAATAGATTCCAACCCGATAATCATAACTATCAAAGAGGTAAAAAACGCCAAAATTCCTGTTGTAATAAAAACAAGAAAACTAAATCCAACTGATCTAAATACCATGGATCTTATGTCAAAAGCACGGTATTTTATAATGCTATAAGTTACAACTATTGGATATAAAGAATATAAAATCATCGGATACGGGGGAAAATTTATGTTTAAAGTCAAAAAAAATACGCTTGAACCACCAGCAAAACCAATCATAGTTGCAAAGAAAATATATCTAAGTTGAGAACGATATAGTCCTTTTGCTTTTAACATTGTGCGGAGCAAAATATATTCTGAACATATAACAACAATAACAAAAAATGCCATATAATAAATAAATAAAGGTCCTGCATCACTAACAAATTTAAATATAAATTTTTGTTTTACAGGTGTTAAAAGCAAGTTGCTTGGATTTAGAGCTACAAAAACTAAAGCAACCACATAGAGAATTATTATTCTTGATTTAAATTTGTCGAATTCCTTTGTTATTGATGCAACAAACTGCAAAAATAAAATAGGTATAAAAATAGCTACTGCATGTAATAAATGATTTGCTGTTTTTGCTAAATTAAAAGAATTTGTCGTTATCATTAATGCATAACTACTGCTCCACACAACTACAAATACATTAAGCCAAAACCAAGTTCTATTTGAAAGCCTTTTTGTTTTTTGATAAAGAACCAAAGAAGCAGAAAGAAAACTTACTCCAGCTCCTATAAGCAAAGTTACATTAAAATAATTTAAAGCAAAAGGTAATATCATGAGTATTATTTCAAGTACTCGTTTCCAAGACTTGTTATTTTTTTATTTTTAAGAATAAACTCGCTTAATTTTCCCAAAGAGGAAAAGGATATATTGCTTCCATGCTGTGGCTCTATATGTATATCTGCCACATACCCTTTTTCAAATTCTAAAACATCCATAAACATTTTTTCTTTGCCCTCAAAAGCATAAATAGCACCTTGTGGAGCAGAACATGATACAGAAGAATTATCTCTCCCATAATAATACCAATCTTTTGGTATTAATTTTTGATTAAAATATCCATGCCAATGTGCCAAAGCACGTCCATTTTTCTCAAACATCTTTGGTATTTTTGAACTTGGATTAAAATGTTTTATAATACTTGCAAAAATAGCATTTGCAACTGAATGAGCAAATATAACTTTAGTATCAAAAGAAGGTTTATAATTTGGCCCAACAGAGACTCCTTTTGGAGTCTCCATTATCATCTTTCCACAAACAAGCCCCATTTTAACTAAATCTTTTGAAGGATTTAAATTTGTTTTGTCAGAACCTGAACGAGAAGTTAAAACCCACACATCAGGAACTTTTAAAACATATTTTTTACCCTTAAATAAAATTCTAATAAATAATTTTCCATCTTTAAAAAAGAAATCTTTTTTATCTTTACTATCTGAATTGTCTTCAAATAATTCAGATATTTTAATTGGCAATTGACGCGCAATAAATCCATAACTCATTCCACTTCTCTTATCCAAAAGAAGTGACCCAAGCCAACGATAAAAAGAATTTCTAAAAGGCAATTCATTTATTTTTTTTGGTTCAGGATACAATCCTGTCTTTTCAAGCGCTTTTCCACTTTCAACCAAATCTTTAACATACGGAGCATATTCAGACATATAAACATCAAAAACATTATTCTTAATTTCAAAATCTTTCATTCTTGGAGGAATTACTGGGGCATACATTTTTGGAATTAACCCATGTAATATATTTTTGCTTAAATCATCGTCTTTTAAATACATTGGATATGACATATTAAAACTATAAATAGTCCAATATTCTTTTCCAACAGATAATACCAAATTTACAATATTCCAAGAAAATACAGGTAAAGAACTTTCAAGATGATCCTTAAAAGAGCTATTTTTTTGAATATTTTGAGGTTGTTTTGTAATAAGCACCATTGGATTACCCTTTAATCCCAAAATATGATCAACTGATAAATCACCTTCAATTCCTTCTCCTGTTGAAACCACAACAATTCCTTTTTTAATTTTTTTGCCAAAATCAAACTTAAAAATTTCAAACTTACCAGATAAAAAATTTTTAATATTTATCTTTATCATCATCAAAAACATTTTTAACTTTTTTGATAAAGAAATACTTTCAAGAGTTTCTTCATAAGGAACCACATTAACACCAAGCTCAATCATTGTTTTTTTTAATTTTTCTGCAAAATCCAAAACTATTCCATCGTTTGTTTCAATTTTAGGATAAAAAGTCACCTTGAGATTTTTTGCCATTTCTTTTTCCGAAATAACAATATCTTCTTTTATATCTAAAATAGTTTTAATTGCTGAAATACTTAATTCCATGTGTTTTATTATAACAAAAAATACAAAAAACAGCCAACACTTAACCGGCTCACGCCCGCGTGAGCCGGTCTGGCTATTTTTTTATTACTATATATCTTAAGCCACTTCCAGATCCTTGAGCTTTAATAAATCCTTCTGCTTCAAACGCGTCCAAATAGCGTGTTGCAGTTGCATCAGACACATTAAATTCTTTTTCTATGTCATTATTGGACACTATTCCCTGCTCTTTAACAAAATCGCGGACTTGATCCAAGCGCTTATTAAGCTCTTTAGTACGTTTTTTGTTCACGTCTTCAAATTTAGACGCAACAAAATATCCTCGCGCAAAATACCCCATCGCGAATCAGATTATTATTCCTAGTAGAAGATTGATTAGCATAAAATTCCACTAAAAAAATTAAAATTTTTCATTAATAAAAAACTTTTTATCTAATTTAACATCCTTATCTGTATAAACGTCAAAACTATTTAAAAGTAGCTTTATTTCCCCTTTTCTATATCTATCAAATGCATGCGGACCAACATACCGACCATCTTTTGGTACTTTTTTATACCTATTTTTAATCCAACGAGCAAGATGTTCATACCATTTAATTAATTTTTCAATTTTATCATTATTCAAATTACTGTCTCTCAAATATTCTGGAGCAATATACAGACGCCCACTTTCTAATTTATCTTTGTTTATAGAGTATCTATGATACTCTATAAACAAAGAATTAAACATATTTACAACATAATCATTAGGTTTTGAAAAAAAATCAAGATTAATACTATCGCTTATATCTTTATTTAACAAATAAAACATTCTGTAATTAATATCTTTCAAGTCAGCTAGTTCGGAAAAGTCTTTTAATTCTTTCGGTTCGCTATTTTTATGTCTTTGCCCAACAATAACCATGGAATCAAAATCATTCACCACATGATTAAGAAACTCCTTTTCGTCTTCTTCGTCCATGAAAAAATTTATTTGTCTTCCCATAAAAAATTATTTATTATAAGGTAAGAATTGAACTTTTGCTTGTGGTTTCGCTTGCATAATATCTGCAATTGCAGCCCTCTCTCTAGAAATTGGAGTTACTCCATCCTGTAAAACTTTACCAACTTGAAATAATTCTAATTGATTTGTTTGTGGATTATAACCGCCAAAATCAGCAAATCTTTTATTTCCGTTGGATAAATTAATTTTTATTTCAAAACTGATATCATTATAACCTTTTGTATTCAATTCAGAAATACCATTTTTTATAACTGCTTGATGAGCAGGACCGCCCAGCTTACCATTAGGATTAGGCACTTTTTTAGAACTAGAGACTGTATTAAATAACGAATCAACATGCAACCCAATCTCTCCACCTACAATGACAACCAAGAAAGAACTTTGTACAGCCGCAAAACTTTGTTGTGCAGCATAATTATTTCCTTCCATTAAATGCCCCATTGCAGAACCATAATAATAACTTGAAAGCATTGCCGCAGCCGCAGCAGAAGCAGTAACAATAGCAGGTGCCGCATATATTGAAGCATATCCAAATAACAATGGCACTATCTCCCCGTCCGGATCTGTATACCGTATTGGATTATTAAGAACATAAGAGTATGTGTTCAAGTTCTGCGGATCTGAAAGATAGAATTCTAAAGATCTGTTTGCGCGCTTCTTGAACTGCTCTTCCTGCCCAACTAACAACAAAATAGGGTCAACCTGCGTAAATCTTCCTAAATCAGAATTATAATACCTCGCCCCGTAATAAAGCATCCCTGTCTCTTCGTCGCTTTCTTGATCAGTATAGGTATGCCTTGTTGCAAAATTACCTGTTTGCTCGTTTACGCGCTCTGAGCCGAATGGTAAATAATCAAGTTTTTGGCTTATTAATCCTCCAGAATCAGTTAAAATACTTGCTGATGAAAGATGATCATCTATGTTATAAAACAATCCATTTATATCTTCTGTAACAATCCTGCGCGAATCCGCAAAAATATAATTTGTATACTTTCCCTTTTCATTAATTTCACCATATTTTCCAAAATAGCTCAAACGCTCGCCGCTTGGAAGTTGTTTTTGTAGGCGATTATAATCTTCTCCATAAACATAATACGAAATTCCATTGCTTGTAGAAGCAGATGATAATCGATTTAGATAGTCATATTCATACTTAAATATCTCTCCTCCCCTTAATTCTGTAATTAAATTTCCTTTTGTATCGTAAGAATATGAATTAGAGCCTGCCCTTGTTACTGCATAAGGAAATTTAGAATAATTATATTGATAATTTCCAACTCCTGTTTTTGACAAAATATTTCCTACAGGAGAGTAAGTATATGATTCGTTTACAGTTTCTCCACTCAGAACTATATTTGAGTTTATAAGCCTGTTTAAATCATCATAAGAATAATAAGCATCCTTTGGCAAAGCTGTTCCAGAATCTTTAATATTTAAAATATTTCCAACAGGATCATAAGTATAACTAATATCTTGCAGAACAACACCATTGTTTGAAGCTGTTTTATTAACAAGGCGATACTGCTTGTTTGCATCATATTGCAAATTCTGAATTACGCCGTTAGCGTATTTAATTATTTCAGCTTTTTCGTGAGGGCCGTACTGTACATCTTGCACAATTAATTCATTATTTTTTGCAACGCTTTGAATTTTTCCAATTTCATTATAATTGTATAAAACTTTTGAGCCATCAGGATATAAAATAGACTGCAATGAGCCAAAATCATCATATTGATAATTAGTTTTTAACTCTGCATCTTGATAATCAATTTTTAATTCTGAGGATTCATATCCTGATCCAAGATACCCTGATTCCGCGCGCAAAAACCCTACTTCTTCCGAATCTGCGCCCAATTGTTCAGTTGATTCAGATTTTTGTATTGCAATCCAGTTTACTATTTCTGCTGAGTGGCGCACTTCAGAATCAAGAGTCTTATCCTCTTCTATTATTACATAGGCCCTATCTTGCAGAATGTTTTTAAGGTTTCTCAAATGCGCGCTGTCTTGGTCGTAGCATGAAGCGATTGAAGCCAAAAAAATAGGAGGCCCGGAAGAAAAATCCTGTGAAAAAGAAATCATCTTCCACGCGCTTTGAACAGACCTTCCTGTATTCGCGGCTTCGTATTTAAATCCTCCCCAATCTCCTTTTCCTTGATCAATTGCAATCCAGCCTACTGTTTCAGTTTTATGCGGCTCTTGCGATGAATCCTCTTCTTCCATTGCAACAAGGAACCCTCCTGTTCCAAGATAGCGCTGGCGAACAGAAACAAAGCTTGAATCATTATTTGTCTGCACTTGAGCAAGAATAACAGGCGTGTCTGCAAATAAATTTTCAAAAGAAACCTCATCCCAGTTCTCTTGTATCTTGCTTCCTATGGAACCAGAAACATCTTTTGAACCTACCTCTAAATATGCTCCATTTGAAAGCTTCCAGGCTCCTTTTTCGAGAACAATATAATCCACGCTTTCTGCTCGGCCAGTACGATTTTGAAAAGACAAATCATCAACATGTAAAGTAAAGCCAAAAGGCGTAACTTCTGTAATACGGACATCTCTTGGAGAAAAATTATAATAGGAAAGCGGCAAAGCAAAAACAACAGGATCAATGTATTTTCTGTTAAATTGTATTGTTTTTGGAGTTGAGCCCAAAACCCTTCCAGTACTGCCTATTTCTCCGATAATAATACCATTTCCGTCCAACGCGGGCACAGCTGAAAATTTTGTATCTGTATTATTTTTTTCAACAGCATCTTGTATTGTGCGAATTTCAGACTCTATATTGCCTTTTTTATCATATTTATACTCAACTGTTACATCAGAACTAATAACTCGGGCTATTTTCCCAATTCCATTTACAGCTGTATCATATTCATATATAACCTCTTTCTCTTTGGTTTTGTTATAATTTTCAAACAAAACTCTGCCTAAAGCATCATATTCCCAAAAAACTATGCTTATATCAGGATATATATTCATGATTTTATTTCCAACTTTATCGTACATAAATATATACCGCGCAGGCTGTGTATTTGGCTTATGTGGCAATTCGTTAAGTATTTGTCTGCCAAGAGAATCATACACAAAAAAACGCACATTTCCTTCCGCGTCAGTTATGCGCGTAAGATTTCCAAAAGTATCATATTCATAAAAAGTGGAATATATACCAGATCCATTTAATTCATCAACTTTAATCAGCCTTTCAAAAGCATCATAATAATATTTTTTATTATGTCCATTTGCGTCGGTTACTGTTTTTACCCAATCTTCATAAACAGTACTACTTGTTCCTAAAGATGTTGCTGTACTTGTTATCCTACTCAAAACATCATAATTATATTCTGTGGCTTGCGAATCTGTTTGATTTATTAAATTATATGAACTTTGATTCTGGAAAATAGGTAAATATTCTTTATAAATTCTACCTTTATTGTCGTATTTAATGGTGCGAGTGCTCCATTCGTTATTTTGAGTTTTTGTGCGAGATTGAACCAGCCTTCCCAAGCCATCATAATATTCATATGTTTCTTTTGGATTTACGTCTTTTGATATATATTCCAAAATATGAACTTGAGTTGGAAACGAGTCGTCATTGTATTCTCGTGTCTCAATTACAACTAGCTGCCCATCTTGTCCTGATGACTGCGTGGAAACAATTCTTCCTAATCCGTCATATATTACTGATTCAATAACACCATTAGGATCAATTGTTTTAGTATCCTTTCCTGATGCGTAATTATATTCTTTGAGTGTAATATGACCCAGAGGATTGGTTACTGTAGTTGGATACAAATTAAAAGAATCATAATTATAATGCGTAGTATTGCCAAGAGCATCAGTATCACTTAAAACCAAACCATATTGATTAAATGTTTTTGTGCTAATCGGAATATATGAATTTCCTATATTAAGCCATTTTTCTTGCTTTGTTGTATTTCCAATATTTACATATCCAAATCCAAGATTATCGTAAAAAATTCTTGTATCAGCAATTTTCTTTCCATAATAATCATACAATGTTTCGCTTGAAGGAAATTCAGATGATCCACTTGTTTTATTGGCATATGTTATTACAGTTGTAATGCTGTCGTTTCCTTTATCTGAAAAGCTTCCATTATCCCGAGCAAAAACCTCACCAAAATTAACGCTTTTTATTAAATTTCCATTCATTATATTATAAGTTTTTGATTCTGCTGTGTCTTTGTGGTCCGAATTTCCATTATATAACAAATACGTTGACCCAGTGCTTGCTATGAATTTTCTTTCTGTTCCAAGACTAAAGCTTTCAATCTTGTGTACTGATGTTGAAAATAAATTATTTTTATTATCATATACTTCTTCACGATATGAGAATCCTGCTTTTGATATATCATCATCATACTCTCCTATTGCGCTATTTGTTCCATTGCCTTGGCTGTTATAGGTTTTAATAACTGAATCTTGATCAGTTTTTGTAATAACGCCGAATCCTGTAAATTGTCGCTCTAAAACATTGTCATGCCAAAAATATCCATCTTTATAATGATATTCAACAGAGCTCTTATTTCCAAAGCCATTGTCTGTTTCAATCTTTTTTACTGTTTGAATTATAAAAGGCAATTTAGGATTAGATAGTTCTGCGTTTTCGTCTTTATATTTGGCAGAAGATTGATATGTAATGCTTGTCTTAGCTCCTTTGCTATGGGTAACATTTATCAATGTATCAGGTGAAGCGCCTTTATTAATCCAAACTTTGCGATCTTCACGAAAAGGATAATGTCCTATTACTTCAGAAACCAATACATCTGTTAATCCATCGCCATTAACATCTACTAAATGAGTAGATGCGCCATCATGGTACAAGTTAAATGGCATTGGCAATGAAAATGATGGATCAAGCTCCCATTTTGAACCAGTATTCAAGTAGACATCTCCTTGTCTATTAGTCATCTCGTGCGTATAGTGCAAAAAATCAACTAATCCATCGCCGTTTATATCTGCTAAACGAACACCATTATTTCTAGAACTAGGAAATAAAAAAAACTCTGCAGGTGGTATGTAGGTGTCACTAACTTGCCAAGTGCCGTCCCCCTTATTAATCCAAACTTTGCGATCTTCACGAAAAGGATAATGTCCTATTACTTCAGAAACCAATACATCTGTTAATCCATCGCCATTAACATCTACTAAATGAGTAGATGCGCCATCATGGTACAAGTTAAATGGCATTGGCAATGAAAATGATGGATCAAGCTCCCATTTTGAACCAGTATTCAAGTAGACATCTCCTTGTCTATTAGTCATCTCGTGCGTATAGTGCAAAAAATCAACTAATCCATCGCCGTTTATATCTGCTAAACGAACACCATTATTTCTAGAACTAGGAAATAAAAAAAACTCTGCAGGTGGTATGTATCCTGCGGATTCTGTCAAGCCAATATATTTTTGCTCATATTCAAAATTTGTAATTGGTAAAGTTGATATATTTCCTAAATTATCTCTGCCTGATTCAATAATAGATTCAAGCATAGAGCGGGTATCATTGCTTCCTTTTTGATATTGCAACTCATATCTCCTGGCCCATTGGCCTTGAACTTGTGTTTCTATAGTTTTAATACGCAGAGAAGTAGTAACTGAAAATCCAGTTTTATAGTGCGCAGAAGAGCCACTCCTGTTCTCATATGTGAATATTACACTAAATGCGCCTTCTGTTCTTGCATGCACAGTGTATATAATTTTAGAAATATAAATCTGCCCTTCTTGTTTGTAATATTCATATTCTATATAATTGCCATTTTTATCCGTAATCTTTGAAATCATCCATTTGAAAATCCTATCAGATCTTTCTGGGTCATCCTGCCTGCTTGATGCATCATATCCAAATGTATATGTATTGCCTTTTTTATCTTTGGCATTCCAAACATCTCCGGAAAATTCATATGACAAAAATTCTCCATTTTCAAACTTTGCCCCGTATTTGCCATCTGAAATTTCACTCAGCTCTCCCGAAAGAGACGATAAAAACAAATTATGATTATACAAAAAATTCACGCCAAATCTGTTTATGCGCTCAATATACGGAATATTAATTGTCCATCCATAACCAAACAAATTTTCATTGCTTTTATCCTGGCTATTATATGTTAGCTTTAAATCCGGCTCAAAACCATTTCTTCCCGGAGGAACTGAAATAGGATATTCATATGTAAAAGCTCCTGTTGCTGTTGCCTCCTTAATTAACTCAACTTTCTGTTCTGTTTTTTGTCCGGTTGGAGAAACATTATTTCCTTCTTCACTACTTGTTTCGCTTGCAGATATAGAAGAATAAGAACTAATTGATCCCTCTTCTTGGGCCAAAACAGGTGTACAATTTAAAGGAAAAACCATCAAAAATACCAAAAAATAAATAATTGATTTTGTAAATCTTCCACGAATTAGGGAAAATAGAAAAAGACCACAAAAAGTGGTCTTTTTCTTGGCGTTAAAAATGCCCTCTTGTATGGATAATAGAATAAGAAGGAAAACATTAAATATCTTTTCCTTTAAAAAATGCATATATTATTATTTTGCAACAAAAATAATCATCTTTTGCAAACCTACCACAAGAATAATAATATGTCAAACTTCCTTAATTTATATACACAAAATTGTCTCACACCCGTTTGAGCCAATTTGAAATTACCATACTTTTATCTATAAAAACGCCTTCAAAATCTTCTTCCTCTTCAACTTCAAAGTCGGAGTAAGTAAATCATTCTCCTGTGTAAATTCATCTTTAATAAGACGAAAATCGCGAACTTGCTCGTTTTCAGGAAAATGATTTAATTGGGATTTAATTTGCTTTTCATAGAGTTCGCGAACATCAGCTCGCTCTAAAATATCAGGAAAATTATACTCAATTTTCTTTTCATTTGCCCATCTACGCAACTCGGAAAAATCAGGAACAATCAAAGCCGAAATATGTTTTTCATTATCGCCATAAACAAAAGCCTGCATAATAAACCTATTTATCTCAAGCTCTTGCTCAATTTGAACAGGAGCAACATTCTTGCCAGTTGAAAGTACAATCATTTCTTTTTTGCGTCCTGTAATTGTAAGAAATCCATCTTTATCAAGCTTTCCAAGATCCCCAGTTTTAAACCATTTTTCATTATCTATAGCCTCGCGCGTTGATTGTTCGTCTTTATAATACCCTTTCATAACTAAATTACCACGAACTAAAATTTCTTGATCTTTGGCTATTTTTACTTCAACACCATTAAGCACAAATCCAACTGTGCCGAATTTATAATTATCCGCTTTATTAACAGCAATAATTGGCGAAGTTTCTGTTAAGCCATATCCTTCAATAATCAAAATTCCTATGTCTTCAAAAAACTGCATAATATCAGGCGACAGGGCTGATCCGCCAGAAATCGCGAATCGCAATCTTCCACCCATTGAAGCGCGAATTTTTTTAAGCACAATAGCATCTAACACGCGATACACAAAAGAATCTATACAGCGCAACTCGCCCTTTCTGCGCTTAGTTCCATAATCCAATGCTTTAAAAAATAACCATTGCTTTAATTTGCTACCATGATTAACTTTATCTTGCACAACATCATATACTTTTTCAAAAACACGCGGAACAGAAATCAAAATAGTCGGACGCGCCTTTACAATATCCTCTTTCATTGTGAGCTTTGACTCTGCGTAATAAATCGCTGACCCAGACATTATTGGAACATAATATCCAGCAGTGCGCTCTAAAGTATGTGAAAGTGGCAAGAATGATAAAAATCTGTCGACTGGACCGACTTTAATATATTCTTTTACAGAAAAAACATTAAACAAAATATTTTTATGTGTAAGCATAACTCCTTTTGGCATTCCAGTTGTGCCAGATGTATGAATGATAGTATGCACATCTTCTTCATTCAAGGACGTCAAGTCAGTTATATCATTTGAATTTATAAATAAATCCTCAAATGACACCACATCCCCATTACTCAATTCACGACTATCCTTCAACTCAACATTAGTTTCATTAACATCAACAATAATAATTTTCTCGACAGACA
>Ga0210057_1008418_pt1 | contig 12217 bp, 9 predicted proteins | sample CryGeyCG2114_010_2_FD_183968 | JGI IMG/M metagenome (GOLD analysis project Ga0210057, IMG submission 183968) | Groundwater microbial communities from aquifer - Crystal Geyser CG10_big_fil_rev_8/21/14_0.10 (SPAdes) (version 2) | ecosystem: Environmental > Aquatic > Deep subsurface > Groundwater ...
AAAGTGGCCGAGTGGGCCACGCTTATTTATTTACCGGCTCTCGAGGGACGGGTAAGACATCATTGGCTCGTATTTTTGCGAAAACCCTTAACTGCGTGAAGAAAGACAATGAGCCATGCAACGACTGCCATTTTTGCCTTGCCGCAAATCAGGGGAACTCGCTTGATCTTATTGAGATAGACGCCGCTTCGCGAACAGGGGTTGATGATATTCGGGAATTGAACGACTCGGCGATGGTTGCCGCGCCAAGCGGGGGGTACAAAATATTTTTGATTGACGAGGTTCACATGCTTTCAAAGTCGGCCTTTAACGCTTTATTAAAAACGCTTGAAGAACCACCCAAGCATGTCGTATTCATATTAGCCACAACCGAACCGCACAAAATATTGCCGACTGTTTTATCGCGCGTTCAGAGATTTGATTTCAAACGGTTAAGCCAGGGGCAAATTTCTGAAAAGTTAAAAATGATGGCCGGCAAAGAGGGGATTAAAATAAACGATGAAGCAATAAAAACCATAGCGATGTCAGCTGACGGAGCGTTGCGGGACGCGGAAGTGGCTCTCACCAAAATCCATGCTTCCGTTGATTTGAACAAAGAGGTTTCCGCTGAAGACGTGAATGAAATATTGAGCTTGGTTTCGTATAAATATTACCCTGAATTTCTTGGCCATCTTTTAAATAACGACAGAATTGGTTCTATGGAAATTATCCAAAAAATACATATGTCCGGAGCTGATATGGAGAATTTCACCGGCAACCTGGTGGAATATCTAAGGAACGTCCTGATGGCGAAAATAAATCCTGTCGTTCTTGCTTCCGTAAGTGGTATGAACGACGAAGAGGCGAAAAATATATCAGCATTGGGTCAAAGCGTAGACGGTCAGCGTCTGATAAAAATGATAGTCAGTTTCTCCAACGCCCGAAACGAAATTAAACATTCCCCCGTACCCCAACTGCCATTGGAACTGGCGGTTATTGAGCTAACCGTGGATGACCGACATTGAATGTCGGTCATAGGAATCTGTGGATAACTTGCGATGAAAAATATAATTTTACTTGGATTAACTTCGTTATTGGCTGATTTCTCAAGCGAGATGATACAGCCCCTTTTGCCGTTCTTTATCGTTGCTTTGGGCGGAGCGGGGCTGGCGGTCGGTCTGGTCGGCGGAGTAGGAGACGCTCTGGCCGCTGTTTTTAAAGTTTTTTCCGGCCACTGGGCCGACCAAAGGAGAAAATACAAAAAATTTGTTTATCTAGGTTATGGATTTTCGGCGATGGCCAAATTTCTGTTTCCGCTGGCTCAGACCTGGCAGCAGATCTTTGTCCTTAGGCCGGTTGAAAGAGTCGGCAAGGGTCTGCGGGATGCGCCAAGGGACGCTATCGTCTCGGAATCAGTAAAGGGATCGGCGCTAGGCAAAGGATTCGGTATCCAACGGGCAATGGACGGTACGGGCGCCATCCTCGGCTCTATATTCGTTTACATTTTATTCGTAGATCTTAATATTTCTTTTCAGTCCGTGTTCCTTGTTGCCGCTGTTATTGCTTTGACCGCTCTCGTCCCGCTTATATTTGTCAAAGAACCGAGCTCGTTGACAGAACGTAAGCCAACGCACACGAAACTTTCTTTTAAAAACCTATCGCCGCAATTAAGGAAATTTATTATCGTTGCCACCATATTTCATCTGGCGAATTTTAATTTTATGTTCTTTATTCTTAAAGCCAGCGAAGTACTTAAAGACGTTGGCGGTTTGGCGTCTTATCAATTCCTTAGATTCTTTGTAACCTCGTTCGAACCGGAAAAACTCGCCATCGGTTTGCCGATACTGCTATACATATTTTTCAACATCTTTGATGCTTCTCTATCGGTGCCGGCGGGACGATTGTCCGATAAAATAGGCCGTAAGCCCGTTGTGCTTGTCGGCTACTCGCTTTTTACGGCCGCCTCTCTCGGTTTTATTTTCGCCGATAGTTTATTCGCGCTTTTGGGACTGTTTGCGCTTTACGGCGCGTTCAAGGCATTCATAGACGCAAGCCAAAGAGCGTTTGTTTCCGATCTGTCATCTGTAGAGGACCGAGCCACATCGCTCGGCGCTTTTGAAACATCTACCGGCTTGGCTCTAATTCCCGCCGGTCTTATAGCCGGAGTTCTGTGGAATATAAATCCCGCTTACCCCTTTACCTACGGATTCGGCCTTTCGGTTGTTGCAATCATTGCGTTCGTGTTGGTTATTAGAAAATAAGATTTTTAAAAACATTGACCCAATAATTGCGCTCTGGTAGAGTACTTATCAGTTTTTTGTACTGGAGAAACACGGTGGAGATTAGCGTTAAGAGACAAAAATGGGCCGATAGAATCGGTTTTTGGTGGGGAGGACTTTTTGCCACGATTTCTTTTGTCCCGCAGGTGTTTTTGGTCTGGAGCATTAAACCGGAACCGGCCGTAGCAATATCTTTGCCGATGTATTCAATCTTTTGCTTAGGAGTTATTGGATGGTTGATTTTCGGAATTTTGATTAAGTCCCGGCCGGTAATAATATGGAATTCCATAACGCTATTCTTTGCCTCTTCAGTTCTTTTGTACAAACTCATTTACGGATAAAAATGACGAAGCCCTTAATGGGCTTTTTATTTCAAACGGCTCACCCAAGTGAGCCGTTTGAAATAAGGTCAATCTTGTTGTAAAATTAGCGAATTGGGGGGTCGTCTAACGGTAGGACATGGGCCTTTGAAGCCCAGTATATAGGTCCGAATCCTATCCCCCCAGCTCAGGATGGAAAGATAACGCGGGTTTCTCCCGGTTTTAAATTACCGATTTTGATGTTACCGATTCTTATTCTCTTTAAGCTGGTTATCGTATAGTTGAATTCGCTTAACATTACTCTTATTTGATGGCGCTTGCCTTCGTTCAGGATTATCTGCAGGGTGTTGTTTTTGACCATCTTCGCTTTAGCAGGAAGAAGCTTGCCTAAGGACTTGGTTTTCATTCCCGCCTGGAAGATGCGGACGATGCCCGGACGGAGCGTTTCTTTGACGGTTACAATATATTCCTTTTCATATTTAGTCCCGATTTTTCCCAAATCATTCCGATTTGGTTGAAAAATCGAGGATCCTCGATTTTGTAACTCCAACTTTGTCGGAGACAAAATCGGGAAATTTTCCGATAATACTTCAGTCACGAATCTGCCGTCGTTGGTTAAAAGCAAAAGCCCCTCGGATTCTTTATCAAGCCGGCCAATCGGGTAGAGTCCTTTGTCTCTCCATTCCGAGACCACGCTTTTCTTGCCGGCCAAGTCCTGTGTGGCCAAGCCGCGCGGTTTGTAATATGCAATATATTTATTTTCTTTTTGTTTACCTCTGACCTCAATCTTATCGCTTTCATTCACCATCACTCCATTCTCGGCCTTCTCGACGTTTATAAAAACACTTCCATCCTCAATGAGTTTGTCTGCTTCCCGTCTTGAGGCAAGGCCTTTATCTCTCAAGTATTTGTTGATTCTAATTGGATATTCCATAAATTTTGTATATTATATCTAATATTCAGGGAAATGCCTAATTGTCCGCTTGCAATCGATCAGAATAAGACATTGAGACGGGTTAAAAAATAGTCAATATTTTTTTATGGAAAAACTAGAAGAAAAAACTATCCAAAGTTTTAGATGGTTCGACGTACCAAGATCAATCTGGTATTTTTTGGGTGAGGATAAGAAAAAATGGATATTTTTTAATTCCATTCTTTTCAGTGTTTTCTTCTATAGTCTTGTCCCGCCATTTATAGTCGGTAAGATAGTGGATTTTTTTACGGGTTACGACAAAAGCCAATCTCTTAACATTTTTTATTATTACGTCTTTTTTCTAGGTATCTCTTACGCCGTAATTTCTTTAATCCGACTGGGAAGCAAAAACGCTCTCACAAGGATCGGAATTCATGCCAGATCGAGAGCCAGGATTTTAGGATTTCAAAAACTAGTCAATCTATCCCTTCATTGGCATGCTCACGAAAACACAGGCAATAAGATCCAGAGAATTTTCACCGGCAGCGGGGCTTTAAGGGAGTGGTCCCATCTTACGAATAATACGATCTTCCCTGTAATTGTTACGTTTGTCAGTGTAATAGGAGTTTTTATTTTTCTAAGTCCGATATTTTCGGTTTTTCTGTTTATTTATTTGGCCGCATTCTTTTTTGTTCAAACTCGATTTAACAAAAAAATAACATTTTTGAGTAATCAGATTAATTTATTAAATAACGCGGCCAGCGGTATTTTTACCGAGGGTTCCAGCAATCTCTTATCTATCAAGGCCATGGGCGCTGAAAAAGGCATGAATCTGAAAGTTGAAGAGGCCGAAGAAGCTCTTAAACAATTAGCTCTTCAGCGGACAAATACGGGAACTCGCAAGTGGTATTTATATCAAATTCTGAACGGTTTAGCCTATATTATATTTTTTCTTTTGGTTGGAAGCCAAGTTCTCAAAGGGGCGATGACGATTGGCCAGATTCTGGTTTTTTATATATATTTTAGTCGGTTAACTAATTCTGCCAGCGATACCGACGGTATGGTGGATAGAATGATAGATTTAAGATCGGATTTGGCCAATATGATGCCGATATTCTGGGAAGAAACTACTATAAAGACAGGCAACGAGAAATTTCCGAAGAGATGGGACAGAATCGAGATAACTAACGGCAATTTCAAATATCCAAGCGGGCAGGAAGCATTACAAAACCTTAACTTCTATGTCAAAATCAATGAAAAACTCGGTATGGCCGGAGAATCAGGAAGCAGTAAATCAACCCTAGTCAAAATTCTATTGGGCCTGTACCAGCTCGAAAGCGGTCAATTTAAAATTGGGCATAAAAATTATTATGATATCTCCCATGATGACCTGATTAAGAATATAGCCGTAGTTCTTCAAGAAACAGAACTATTCAATCTTTCAATTAAAGAAAATATAACAGGCATGCGGAGTGTAAATCTAGAACTCCTAGCCAAGGCGGTTGATATTTCCGGTTTAAATGAGGTTGTCGGTAAATTACCGGATGGCCTAGATACCATAATTGGTGAAAAGGGTTATAAACTCTCCGGCGGAGAAAGACAGAGAGTCGGTATAGCTAGAGCTATCTGCAAGGATGCTCCGATTATACTTTTGGATGAAGCAACATCGTCCCTAGACAGCAAGACGGAAAAGGGGATTTTAGATAAACTCTTCGGCACGTTTGGCAAGGAAAAAACTTTTATAACAATTGCTCATCGCATTTCAACGCTAAGAGATACAGACAGAGTCGTTGTTTTTGATGGCGGGCAGATTGTTGAAGAAGGTACTTATGACGAACTAATCAAAGATCGGCAATCAAAACTCGGCCATCTCTACAAATTACAGAGTGAAAACTAGGTGAGATGCGGTTATCATCGGTTCCAGATCGGAGATGCCAGCCAAGTCGAGTAAAAATATATATGAAAAAATCTAAAAAACTGAAAACAAAAAAATCGGATATAAGCCAAAAGAGGCCGAGTTGGGATGAGTATTTTTTGAATATCGAACGATAAGAATTTAACAAATAACTCAATGGTTCACCGCCATTGAGTTATTTGAATAGAAATTCTACACTTACTACATGAAATGGCGGGTTTTAAAGCGCGATAAATTATTTGTTGTTTTTAGGAACCTTATTGTTGTTGAGGCGCTGTTTTATCTAATTTTTTTGGTTCTTGCTTTGGCTGCCGACTGGGGGGATGTATATGAGGGTCTTGCCGTATCCGGTTACGTTAGATTTGAAGTGGTTGAGTTCTTTCTGCTCATTTTGTCTCAACTGGGATTGATCACTCTGGTTTTTGCCAAGACATTGAATGAAGAAAAAAATATTGAGGAAATAATTAAGTCCGGCGAGCACGAAAAGTTGGAGTTCAAAACATCTTTCCGCTGGGACGGCAAGCGGGCTCTAGTGAATAAGGAGCTGGAAAAAGCAGTTATGAAAACCATTGCCGCTTTTTTAAATTCAGACGGCGGACAGTTGTTGATTGGCGTTGACGATGGCGGCGAGCCGGTGGGGTTGGGAAATGACATTGCCACTCTTGTCAAACAAGACACTGACGGATTTGAAAACCATTTTAATAATATTTTTAACAGTATGATCGGGACCGAATTCAGGAGGTTTGTTAAGCTAAAATTTGATAATATTGGCGATAAGACCGTTTGTTTGGTGGACATAGAACCGAGCCATAAGCCGGTATATTTAAAAACGGGGGTCGGAGAAGATTTTTACATTCGTACCGGCAATGTCTCTACTCCACTCAAGATGAGCGAAGTCGCCACTTACATCTCCTCGTGGTGGTCGAAGTAAAAATGCGGTTGTTTTCTCTTCCACAACATTCCAACATTCTGCAGAATGTTGGAATGTTGTGGTGACAATAAGTATTGTGGTTGACTCTCGGGTCAATTTTGTTTTTACTTAAATTAAATAAAGTTGTTTAAAAAAAACAGCAAAGGATAATCAAGTGACCGACGAATATGTACTGAACCAGCTTATAGGGATGGAGCTGAAATTTTATTCAAATCCAGACACGGGTTGTTATGAGGCCGATGCATTGAATGGAGTGACATTGTATCTTAAGGGCAGTAGCGAGTCCCGGATAACTTTGACTTTTGTGCTTGGCAATAGAAAAAAATATACCATTGTTGAACCGCCTTGTCCGATATGGAAAAGAGGCAAGAATGTTCCGACCGTTAAACAAAAACTTGAGGTATTGCTCAAACAAGCTCAAGAGCAATGCGGTGGCAGGAATTTTGAAAGAAGAGAAGATGAGATAAGAACTGAAATTCTAAATGCGGCGATAGGATGGAATTCGTAATAGCGGTACAAAGTACCGCTATTTTATTTGCGCGGATTGACTTATTTGCCCTGAAACCTTATTGTATTCTTGAGTTTTTTGATAATATAGAAAGCGTATGAACCAAACAGCTCAACAACTACTGGCCCGACTTAATGCCGAATACCTGGCTTTGCATCAGAAGTTCGAGGGATTGTGGTGGAACGTCAGAATGGGCGACCATAGCTTGGAACAGGTCCAGAACGAAGCGGAAAAAGCGAGAGACCTTTTCCGGTCCGATGCCGGGAATTTAGGGCTGGTCAGAGAAGCGTTGGCGATGACGGATCTGACCGACAGCGAACGTGAGCGGCTCGAAATTTGGGAGCACTTTTTTCAGCTTTATCAGACGCCGCCGGAGTTGACCCCTTTGCGCGACAGGATAGCGGCTCTTGAAGGCAATGTCGCCAAGAAGCTGACGACAAGAAAAGAGGGATACACAGACCCCAAGACCGGCCAATTCGTAGAAGCATCAAAGATCAAAATGGGAATGATAATGAGAACCAACCCCGATGCGTTCGTAAGAAAGGCTTGTTTTGATGCTCTGGAAACGTTGTCTCTGGACGCTGTGAATGAGTATGTGGAATTGGTCGCGATGCGCAATGAGTTCGCAAGAGCACTGGGATTCGAGGACTTTTACGCTTACAAATTGCGTATCAGCGAAGGAATGGCCAAGGATGACGTTTTCAGTATATTTGACGAGATCTATGAAAGAACCAGATACGCCCTTGTCGATATCAGGGAACTGGAAAGCACAAAGCCCGGCCTGCGAAAACCGTGGAACTTCAGCTTTATGATGACCGGCAGTTTCACTCTTGAAGAAGATCCTTACTATGATTTTGATAAAGCATTGATGCGTTGGGGCAGGTCATTCGCGGCGCTTGGCATTACTTATAAAGGTGGCCGGCTTCAGCTGGACCTTTTGGACAGACAAGGTAAGTACAATAACGGCTTCTGCCATTATCCGACGTTGGTGAATTTTAATGAAGGAAAGCGTGATCCCGGCGCAGCCAACTTCACCTGCAATGTTGTCTACGGCCAACCTGGTGCTGGTTTTCAAGGTTCGGATACGCTTTTCCACGAAGGCGGTCACGCTGCCGACCGGCTGTGCAGCGAGCAAACCGAAGTGTGTCTCAATACCGAATGGCCGCCGGCATCTATTGCCTGGGCGGAAACGCACAGCCAGTTCCTGGATACGATGTATTCCAGCATAGAGTGGCGAACCCGATATGCCAAAGACAAAGACGGAAACTCGTATCCATTCGAACTATTTGAGAGAAAAGCAAGACAGCTCAGAGTGCTGGCGCCTACGAATTTAGATCAAATTATGGCGGTCTCCGAGTTTGAAAGAAGGGTATACGAAGAATCGGAACTAACCACAGAGAAAGTGGCAGCGATAGCCCGGGAGGTAAGCCGTAAGCACCTTGATTACAGCGAGGATACCCTCTGGCTCCTTTCTGTGCCGCATATTTATGACTGGGAGAGCTCCGCGTACTACCACTCTTACGGCCTGGCAATACTTGCGCTCCAGCAATGGCGCAAATACTTCTACGATAAGCATGGATATATCGTGGACAATCCCGATGTGGGCCGGGAAATGATAAAGGTCTGGGAACTTGGTTCGGCAAAACTGTTCCCTGAATTCGTAGAACTTGCGACCGGACAGAAACTCTCTCCAGGGGCATTCCTGGAGGAAGCGACAATGGACATTGAAGCATATCTTGCTCGCGCAAGACAACGTGTTGAGAGGATGAAGACGGTGACTGAATACGCCGGCCCCGTTAACTTGAACGCCGATATCAGAATGGTTCACGGCGCAGAGGTGATTGCCGATAATTCCGTTAGTTTTGAAGATATGGCCGAGAGATACGGCAATTGGCTGGATACTCAGAAACAAAAATCATAAAAACCGCGTTAAGCGGTTTTTCTTTATAATGCAGCGCGCTTGGCCGTATTCTAGGCAAAATCGAGCATTCGACTGAGCCATACTTATAGTATAGTGAAGGAGAAGCGGAGATTTTAACGAAGAAGACGGGCAAGCCCGTAGGGCCCGTACCGATAATGCGAAGCATATCGGAGGGCGAGCAAGTTATAACTATTTCTTTACTACTATCATGGCTGTTCTCTTTGGCGGTAATGGGAGGTCGTTGCCGGTCAGGTAGTCCTGAATTGCGTTGAATAATACCTGTTCCGGGTAGCGGTACTGCTTTCCGAGCCGGGTGCCGGGGTCGTTGGTAATGAATTCTTTGTTGTCCGGGTCGTAGCCGATTATTACGACTTTGTGGCGTGGCGGGCCGGGCTGGGTGTAGTAGGGATTATGAAGTTCCTGTCCGTTCACGGGAACGATGACCAAGTTTTCGTTGCGCAATTCTTTTTTAATGTCTTCAACCGATATATCATAGAACAATTCTACATTTTTATAACCGTAATATCCTTTGAATATCCAATCAACCGTATCTTGCGAAGATGTATCCAGATACACGCCGTGGTTGGCCTCTTCATAATCAGAAATTGCTATTATTTCCTGTCTTGCTTTCTCGGGGGTTATATCCGTCCCTCTGACCCACGATATAGCCATAAGGGCCGATGCCTCCTCACAGCCGTTACTTAGCTTGGGGTTCTCCCATTCACTGAAAGGCGCTTGGGGAGTGAAGGGGACGTCATATAATATTTGGTTAGGACTCGGAGTTCTTGATGGAGTTGTGCTTGGTTTTGGGGAGGTTTGAGATAAGGGACTTGGTCTTGGCGTAGAGATAGGCCTGGGAGTCGCGTTGGGGTCGGACTCAAAGCCGGGCAATGCGCTGGTGCGAGTAGAGGGGGTATTTATTGACCGTAAAGCAAGGAATGAAATAAAAATACCGGCCCCCAGAGCCGTTGTTAATAAGATAAGGTATAGCGGTATTTTTCTCATTATCTAGGTGTAAGCTTACCATAAAACTCGCTATTTTGAAAATAAATTGGTATAATTAATAGACCTGTTGCTTATTAATTTTCGTAACGAAAGTCTCAAATTTTGAGACAGAAGTTATTGAAATTTTTGATGAATAGTTGATACTATTCAGAGAAAATTTCAATAATCTTATGGCCAAAATTTGGGACTTGCAGTAGAAAGGTTATTAAGCAATAGGTCTAATACTATGAATTTATTCAATAAGACGGGAAAATACAAAATTCTTTTTGTCGCATCGGAGGCGGCGCCTTTTGTTAAAGTCGGCGGTTTGGGGGAAGTTATGTATTCTCTTCCCAAAGCGATGCGCGAGCTTGGCCACGATGCCAGAGTGATGGTGCCTAAATATGCGACGATTGATACCGAGAGATATCCTCTTCATCTTGAATATGAAGGTCTTGAATTAGAGCCGGAAACCGAAGATCCTTACGGCCTTTTGAAGTCAAATGTGCTGCGGCATGAAAGTGAGGAAAGAGGCGCGGTGGCTTACTTTCTTGAAAATATGGAATATTATGAGAAGCGGGCCAACGTTTATGGATATAGCGACGATACTACCCGGTGGGTACTGCTGTCTAAAGGAGTCCTCGAGTTCATAAAAGTGTCTGATTGGAGGCCGGACATAATAGTTGCGGCTGACTGGCAAGCCGGTTTTATCCCGAACCTGATCCATACCGATTACAAGGACGATCCTATTATTTCTAAAATTACGGTTGTTTTTTCAATACATAATTTAAAATGGCAAGGTATGTTCGAACCGCGTTTTGTGCCGGAAATGGATTTTGACGCCGGACAAAGCAAAATACCGGACTTATTTAATCCGGCAATATTAAAATTAAACGGTATGAGAAGGGGGATCATGTATGCCGATGTTATAAACACCGTTTCACCGACTTATGCCAGAGAAATTTTGACAGAAGAATTTGGCGAAACCTTAAATCGGCTATTAAACGAACGCAAAGACCGGTTGTTTGGAATTTTGAACGGCATTAATACTGACGACTTAAACCCTGAAACCGATGAAAATCTAACCGCTCACTATTCCGCAGATAGCATCCAAAACAGGGCTATTAACAAAGAAGCTCTTCAAAAACAGTTCGGATTGCCTGTCAATAAAGATAAATTTGTCGCGGCCATGGTTTCAAGATTTGACGAACAAAAAGGATTTGATCTAATTACTAAAACGTTAGAGTCCTTGATACAAAATTTGGACTTTCAGTTTATTGTAGTAGGCGAAGGCGCGTCCGTGTATAGAGATTATTTTGAGTATCTGAAAAAGAAATATCCGGAACGTATAAGCGGCCACTTTTCTTTTGACAACCGGTTGCCGAGATTGGTATTTGGGGGAGCCGATGCCATTTTAATTCCCTCAAAATTTGAACCGTCCGGATTGGTTCAAATGGAAGCGATGAGATATGGATGTATTCCAATAGTCAGAAAAGTAGGGGGGTTGGCCGATTCTGTTACTGATTTTGATCCCGGTCATAACAAGGGAACCGGATTTGTTTTTGAAAAATATGAGCCCATTTCTTTAATTATATCCTTTATTAGGGCACTTGAGGTCTTTAAACAAAAAAGGCCGTGGGAGATGTTGGTTAAGCATGCTATGAAAGAGGATTTTTCTTGGACAAAATCAGCGCGGGAATACGCCCGAATCTTCCAATTAGCCGCCAGGTTTCATAAGGAGAGATAATTTTTATCATATGCGTTGGGCAAACTTTCTTCATTTTTATCAACCGGCCAGCCAGCAAGAAGACATATTGGAAGCAATCGTCCGCCAAAGTTACGGACCGGTGCTTGAAAGGATAAAAAAGAATAAAAAAATACGGTTGACTCTTAATGTTAACGGCGCCCTGCTGGAACTTTTTGACAAATACGGGCACGACTACCTGATCGATATCTTAAGAGAAATCGGCAATGAAGAGCGGGTGGAATTCACAAGTTCTTCCAAATATCACGCCTTTCTCCCGTTTTTAGGAGAACAAGAAATTATTCGCCAAATAAAGCTGAACGACGATACTAATAAATTTTTTCTGGGAGACGCCTACAACCCCCAAGGGTTTTTCCCGCCGGAGATGGCTTATAAGGAAGAATTGGCCCCGATCATAGAGGAGTTGGGTTTTAAATGGGTAATTCTTGATGAGATTGCCTGCCGAGGAAGAGTGGGCGCCGTTGACTATAATAAGATCTACAAAATTAAAGGTACCTCATTAAGCGTATTTTTTCGGGAAAGACGCTTGAGCAATTTGATAATGAGCGCCGTGGTCAGATCGAAAGAAACGCTTACCGAAGCGATGGGAGAGGATTTAAAGAGCGGCAGATATCTTGTAACCGCAATGGACGTGGAGACATTCGGCCATCATCGCCCAGGATTGGAGAAAATGCTTTTTGATACCTTTGAAGCGCCTGAATT
>Ga0210057_1008419_pt1 | contig 12216 bp, 11 predicted proteins | sample CryGeyCG2114_010_2_FD_183968 | JGI IMG/M metagenome (GOLD analysis project Ga0210057, IMG submission 183968) | Groundwater microbial communities from aquifer - Crystal Geyser CG10_big_fil_rev_8/21/14_0.10 (SPAdes) (version 2) | ecosystem: Environmental > Aquatic > Deep subsurface > Groundwater ...
TGGGGTGGATTTCTGCAAGGAGGAGACTGGGCGTATGACCGACTCGTGCGGCTGTACCAACCATCAGTTGCTGCCTATGACGCAACGTCACCCGTGCATGAACAGCTCACGGTAACAGCTCATGTTGGGTACCTCACGCATCCACTGCTGCATTATTCACATCCCACGTTACGCATTGCCGTTAAAAAATTTAACCACTATACCGATATAGAGGCGCAACATCTGTCTGCTTCCACTAAGCGCGCAGTCTGGAATATGCTGGCATTACCGCCTTATATTTTTTTGCGGTGGATGCTGTGGCACCATGGATGGCGCGACGGATTACGGGGCATCGTGGCGGGAATTATGCGCGCCTGGTACGAGTTTATTTTGTGGGCAAAATATCTTGAGCGTACTCAAAAATAAAACTTCAATCAAAATGTTGTAGATAGTCTGTGGTAATAGACGCTTCTTAATAGAAAAATTAAAGAAAATCAAGGACAGCAAAACTTTTTCGATATGCTTGCAGATCGTGGGTTTACTCTAAGGACTAAACCCGTAAAATACATCAAAAGCAGAAAAGGTATGATACTTAAGGGAAATCTTGATGTTGAACTGACACTTGACATGAGCCAACTTACTAATAAATATGATTGTGCAATTCTTTTATCCGGTGATTCTGATTTTGAGGCTTTAGTAAGGTTTGTACGAAGTAAAGGAAAGCAAGTTATAGTGATTTCTTCACGTTGGCATATTGCAAAAGAACTCATACAAGCTGCACATGTATATATTCCTTTAGAAAAATTACGTAAAGATTGGGAGAGGAAAAAAGGTAAGCTTTAAAAAAATCATCCCGCCCTTTCAAGCGGGAGAAGTATATTCTGAATATATTTTAGAACTAGGATATCATTTTGTCAATGACAGTTTTAATTTCGAAACAATCACAAAAAAAATAATGTCGCGAATAAGCAGCATCACCCGAAATACAAGCGAAATGGCAACAGCATAGGCAATGGGTACGCCAACCAACGCCAGAAGGTAACCCATGACACCCTCCCGAATACCTAGGCCTGAAGGAAAAGGAATAGCCAGTAATCCCACTACCCAGGCAACAATATACGCACTACCGGCATAAAATAGTACCGCTACAGATACAGAAGGGTGCGCTGCATACAGAAACGATACAAACGCGCCTGCAGTAAGAGTCCACGACAACACGCCGGATATAAGAATAAACGCCCGTGCTTTAACCGTGAACGGCGGCAACAGCATAACCACACGCGGAAGCAACATCTTCCACAGCCGGTTAATGCAGGTTATCCAGTAATTAAGCGTAATGAATGCGAATACAACCAACACCAGCGCAATAATCTGCACATACAACGGGAAAAAAAATATGCTGAACAGCGTTCCGGTTATAATCACTGATATCATAAACAGCGCCGTTAGCTTCGATAGTGTTTTTACCGATGCGCCTACCTGTTGAGATAGAGAAATGGCCAGGTTTACATGGCTCCACACGCCACCGGGAATATAGTTAAGCATATTGGTGAGAGCGCGTTGACGAAATAGAAACCAATACTGAGTTGGTATCTTGTTGGCCTCAAGTAAAAATTTGAACTGCAAGGTACTTGCAAACACAATACAAAAACTTAATAACAACGCCAATAAAGCAAATACATAATTAAGGTTACGTGCTACCTTTATTAATTCACCCCCATTGCGGCTAATAAACAACGCAATAAACATGAATGCAACAAAAAAACAAATGCGCTGGAAAAGGACGACGTACTTATTACCCATAGCTGGTATGGAGCATAGTAAGAACTGATTGAGCCAGGCTATCCCACGTTAATTCCTTCGATATGGCCTGTATTGCTTTTTGATAGTTACGCTTATGCTTGAAAAAATCAATAATAGCCTCAGATAATTGAGTAGGATTATTAGGAGGTACCATTGCACCTATAGTACCTAATGCAAACATATCCGGCACGTCACCCACCTCACTGGCAATAATGGGCAGATTATAACGCAGCGCTAATTTCGTCGATGCCGTCCCAGTTGCCGTTATATACGGAAATACCGCAACATCAGCCGCGGCCATATACAGAGGAATGTTAGAATCGAGAATAAATGCATTGTGTAGTATTACTTCATGCTGCAACCCCAATGCGGTAATCTTATCCTGGTATCGCTGCTCATCTCTCCAAAAATCACCCGCAACCAGCAACTTGATAGACGGGATCGCTTGTCGCACTGAAACAAGCGCCTCTAGTAACACCTCAAGGCCTTTATAGGGCCGTACAATGCCAAAAAATAACAAAAGCGGTGAAGACACGTTAAGTTTTTTTTGTGCATCCAATTTTTGGGGCATGGAAACAGCAGTGTTTGGTATGGGGTTCAAATGTAGATTAGTTTCTTTATGGGGAAACATACGCAACAAATCCTGCTGCAGGGTTTTGGCATGGGTTATATACCCATGCGCAAGCCAAAAAACCATATAAGAGAGCAGGGACTTCCACCACGATGGTTCATGATCCGAAATATTATGCACAACAACAACGATTTTAGTTTGAGTAGTAAGCCGCACCAGTAACATAACCACCATATAAGGAAGTGCCCAAAAAAATGTCCACCATTGCACTATCATCATACTGGTGTCGAGTGTTTTGATATGCCACCACACACGTACCCATGAAAACGGCGACAACCAATCAAGGAGCGACAGCTCACCCGGTATCTCGGGAAAATTCAGCTGGGCAGTTGGTGATCCTTTATAGAATTGTTTTGGGTAGGGGCGAGAAAAAGATAGTACTTGAACCGGCACGCCGGCCTTTTTGAGAGCATCAGCCAGATAATGGGTATACTCAACAATACCTCCCTGGAAATGGGGATTGGTGGGGCCGATAAGCACCATCATACGTATGTGCGGCGAATCTGTAATAGGGTAACCAGTGCATCAAAAAATTCCCTTGGAGTTGCATTTGACGAACCCATTTTTCTATTCACAAAACGTGATGGTATTTCAATAAATCTATAACCTTTGTTATACAACATATAGGCACTTTCAGAAAGCATAACAAATCCTGAGCTAATCATACGGCGGCTGAGCAGCGTAGCAACAGCCGCACGTGAGTAACAACGAAAACCATTAGTGGCATCATGCAAAGGAAGATGCAGCACCAGTTGGATAAGTATATTTGCGCACGCGCTTAATATCTTTCGCAACAGCGGCCATCCTTCTATACGACTCCCCGCAATATAGCGTGAACCAACCGCAATGGTGTTATCACGGCATGCTGTCACCAGTGCCGATAATTCACGGGGATTATGCGAATAATCGGCATCCATTTCTATAATGCGGGTATAACTCGATTGTTTATATACTTCCCGTATGCCATGCAATACTGCAGAGCCTCTACCATTCTTGCTTGTACGCTGAATAAGTGTTACCTCTCGCGAGGCAAAGCTACTAACCGATCCACTGGTATCATCGGGTGAATTGTCATCAATAACCCATATATGACACCCTGGTAACTGCATCAGTACATCACGTAAGGTTTTAACAATAGTATCGCGTTCGTTATACGTAGGAATAATGACCGCACAGTTACGATAATTTTTGTTGCCTGATATAGTCATTAAATGCAGTTATAACATAGTCAAGATCCTGTTTTGATAGCTTCTGGTGACAACCGATATAGAACCCATGATGGTTTAGGTTCGTACTGACCGGATAGTCTTTAGGATTGATCTTTAAAAACCGATATACCGGCTGATTAATAAGCGGCAGCAGGTACCGCGTTTCTATACCCCGTTTTTCCAAAAACAGCAGTAAATCATCACGTTTAATACGGGCATCGCGTATAACCAAAGGGTATACCATATACACGTGTTCCGATCCCTCTCTGTGTGAAGGAAGTTGAAAAAAAGGCTCAAGATTGTGCAATCGTTTAGTTAGGTAAGCGGCATTACGCTGGCGCGGTACAATAATATCGGCATAGGTCTCAAGCTGAGATAGTCCGAGCGCTGCCTCAAGTTCAGTCACCCGATAACTATATCCTATATGGCGGAACTTAAATCTGTTTTTAAGCACAAATGAAAATGACTGTGCGCTCGTATCAGCGTCATCGTCAATGGAAAGATACACGCTGTCACGGCCATGATTACATAAACTTTTCATCAGTAAAGCTAGCTTATGGTTATTGGTTGTAGCTACTCCTCCCACTCCGGTGGTAACCAAATGGGCCGTATACATAGAAAAACACGCGACATCGCCCCACGAACCTACCACTCGTCCTTTGTGCTTCGCAAACATGGTTTCACATGAGTCTTCGATAATCGACAATTTGTGTCTCCGAGCTATCGGGAGTATCTTTGACATATCGGCCGGTTGGCCAAACAGATGCACCACCATAATTCCGCGCGTACGTTTGGTAATCGCTGATTCAATGAGCTTTGCTTGCAGATCATAGTGCTGCGGATCTACATCAACAAAGCGGGGTACCAACCCATTTTGTAAAATGACATTCACGCTGGCAACAAAGGTGGTTGACGGAACTAAAATTTTATCTCCGTCTTTCCATCCTTTGAGGATTTTGAGCGCATGCAATGCAACCTGTAGTGAGCTTGTTCCGCTGTTACTGAGTACCGCAAAACGCGAGCTATGCATACGCGCAAATAATGTTTCAAACCGTTGGCTAAACGAACCGTAGGTAATTCTGCCCGACGCCAACACTTCGTGCACATAATCAATACCTTTTTGGGTAATATGTGCCGTTCCCAGTTCTACTGTTCTCATGGGCTGCATTACTTTCTTTTGTTACGGGGCTTTAACGTAATAAGAGTGCTTACCCGTGTTCCGTCTGGTGCAATAAGTGGTGTTTGTTTTAGCATATTTCTTTTTATATATGAGCTCATCCGTTCATCAAATACTTGGTTGATTATAAGGTAGTCACTTGCTGCGAGCAAACGTTCATATGCCTCATCTGATACCGGAACCGTAGGAAACTCAAGTAAATGTGTGGAAGGATACTGAGTTTGCAATATAAAATAAGGGTCGGGAATATGTGATAAATAGATGGTGCCATAGCGTGGTATGTTATGAGCAAGAACGGACTGCAAGTGTGCATATGAGGGGTACTGTATGATAGGTGAACGGATTAACCACATATTAAGAATAAGATAGAGTGCCACCATACCATAAGCTAGTTTTCGTATCGCACAGGCATGAATAACGAATATCAAAAACAATACCACCCACGGCTGAAGATACAACGTATACCACATTTCCTTACCCCACATCAAGATAATGACTGCTACAACAATACCAACAGTCAGCAATTGAATAAGCCGTAGCTGCTTACGCAGGGTACAAGCATAGACGCAAATACTGGCATAGAACAAAAACAGTAGCCGCCACGACCAATAATTTTGAGCCAGTATCACTGCAAAAAAAGGTGAATCGGCTTTTCGTTCAAACTGCAGTTGGTATTGGGTAATAAATGCCGCCAGATATGAACCGATCCACAGATACCAACCAATCGCCGCCACTGCAATCGGCACAAAAAAAACACTGTACTCAATTACCAGCCGACGGTAGCTCTGTTTAGTTATAAATAGATAGATTGCCAGTGCTGCAGGGGCGATACCTCCCAAAGGGTGAGTCAGAATGGCCAATCCGCCAAGCACACCGGCTACCAGCAGCCATACCAGACTATTGCCTATGCGTCCCTCATAACCAGCATAGAGGGCGCTTATGATCCATAAAAAGGTTAAAGCATCCATGCGTCCCACTTGTCCAGCGCGCAAAAAAGAATAATCAACCCCCAGCAGCATCATGGCTATAACACCAAGCCATTTTCGTTGGGTAATGCGTACACTCAATGCGTACAAAACAATAAGCGACAGGCATGATGTGAGAATGGAAAAAAGGCGAATGGAAACGATATCAAACGCCGTAAGGCGTGTCCACCATGAAAGGAGGTAAAAATAAAGAGGAGGATACCATAAGGCACGTTCCTGCATTCCCGGTATGATGTCTAAAAACAAATCAGTGGCTAATGTTCCGCGCATAGTGATATTGCGTGCCGTATCGGCAAATATTGCCTCATCGGGCCATACGGAAGGAAGTTCTAAAAACGTTACTGCGGTAAAAAAAAGAAAAGGTAATAATCCTAATAAAAGGTAAGGGAAGTGGTGGATCCTACGCAGAACGAGATGCATAGTGTATAGTATATACTTATGCTCAGCGTACTTACCGTAGGGTTTTTGTTGCGCCTTATACTACTTAACCATTACCCATTTTTTACCGATGAGGCTATCTATACCTATTGGGCGCGCTCCATATATGACGGATCACTGTCGCCCTTTATTCCCTTGTTTGACGGAAAAACGGTCCTGTTTGTGTGGGCTACATCTGCACTTATTGCGCTCAAGGTGCCCGTTATGCTTGCGGGAAGAATAGTATCCGCGCTGTCCTTTTTGGGCACGGGATACTTTGTATTTCACATTGCCAAGCGCCTTATTCCCGGACGCGAACGACTTGCCTTGGTACTCTATGCACTGAACCCTTTCGCGCTTTTTTTTGAACGCATGGCCATTATGGATCCATTGATGACCACCGGCGTGATGGCATCGGTCTACTACTTCATTGAACTACTGCATGCACACAAAAAACGCGTACTTTATGCCGCAGGTACCGGATTATTACTTGCTCTTGCGTTTCTTACCAAGCCCACGGCACAAATACTGTTTTTCTACGGTGCAGCTCTGCTGCCACTACTATTATTAAGGAAAAAAATAACAGTAATAGAATCGGCTTTAATCGTTCTTCCCACCATAGGCGCATTCTTGCTTATGGCTACCTCAAGCGGATACGACGCGTACCGTCATAAAAATATGGAGTTTGTCTATAGCCTTGACACACACTACATGATTTTGCTGCGCAATGGCATGAGTAATTATGTTCGTTTAGGGAGTGAACTATTGTGGTTTATGTCGCCGCTTATCGGTATTCCTCTGATTATGGGTATGTGGTATGCGTTCAAAAAAAAATCATATGAGCTGATTGCCATTACCGTTTTTGTTATTGGCTCATATATCGGTTTATGCATGATAGGCAAAGTTATTTTTTCGCGTCACCTATTTTTCCTGGTTCCATTTATCTCATTACTGATGGCTGCCGGCCTAGGCGCAGCGTATCCGGATAAAAAAATACTCCTCTATCTGCTGTTTGGATATTTTGTTATAAACAATACACTGCTGATACTTGATACACCCAATGCATTCTTAGGCACACAAGACCGGGATCACTATGTGACGGGAACTGCTTCAGGATACGGCATTCCTGAAAGCGCCGCCTATGTAAAACAGAAAATCGGTGATGACCAAGCGCTGGTGATTCCACTCCAAAATTTCGGGAATTTTCCGTATACCTATGACTTTATGCTTGCAGGTTCACCCAACATCACGGTAGTAGGGGCGTGGAAAAAAGAAGAGGCCCAGGAGATCATTACACAATACCCTGGCAGGCAAACCTACCTCTTTTTCAACCATTCAAATACAGAAAAACCAAGCAATGCTACCAAAACATTCTGGAGACCAAGGAGTAAGTCAGGAATTACGGTACTGCGTTTGTAGTTTTTGACTTTCACTCAGCTGTTCATTGGTGTTAACCCCAATACCCACCTCAGAAAAGGGAACTATGAAGGGTACTACTTTATATCCATTACTGACGGCCCGTTCAATCATATCGGTTATATAGTACTCGTTGCTAACCGGGGACTTAGTCAACGTATCAATATATTTTTTGAGAAACGCAAAGTCAAATACATAAAAACCTGCATTCAGTTCGTTTACCTTGCGTTCTTCTTCAGTGGCATCCTTTTGTTCTACCACCTTTACCACATGCCCTTGTGCATTGCGAATAACCCGTCCCCACGCGAGTTCATTAGGATCATGTTTAACCGTAACTAAAGAAAGTGTTGCTTTTTGTTTTTTATGGTATGCAATCATATCTTTTATGGTTTGAGGAGCATAAAACATCATATGGTCGCCATAGCCTACGAGAACCAGCTCCGGCTTGCCTACGTGTGCTTTTTCTATATCCTTCATAGCAACCGATACCGCGTGCCCAGTGCCTAACTGGTCAGCTTGGACGCTCACAAGCGGTTTATAGGGAGCAATTGCATGCCGTAGTGTCTCTGCATACGCCCCGATTACCACCATGGTGACATCAACCGTTTCTTTATATAAATCCAACGCATAAGAAATCATGGGTTTCCCGTTAAAAGAAAGGGCAGTTTTGTTGACTCCATTTGAGTTAATACGGGTTCCTTTACCCGCTGCAAGTATTATTCCGATAATCATATTGCTTGATTATACTAGGTAACCCTATAGATTGTCACCCCGCCTTTTTGATATATAGGTTTAAGGAATAAATAATGTGCAATCTTACCCAACGGGTGTGTGCCTGAGGATTGTTCAATGATACCGTAATACACATGGGTAATGTGATTGTTCCGTAAAAAAGCCCTGGCTTTATTACTATTCCATGTGCCAGAATAAAATTCTTTTGCTTTCTTGGTTTTTTCTTCTGCTTGGGGCGTTTGAATCATATGGCCCATATAGACTGATAAACCAGTCCATGCAGGAATGTGATTACCCACAAGATATTTGCTCAATACCTGCGCATTTTTTTGTGTTCTTAAAAACATAATGGCCTGTGATTCTTCTGAAGGAAGATACACCCAATAATTTTGGTAGGTAATATTTACCAAACGCATGTGAAACATATATATCGAAGTAAGCAATGAAAAACTGATAAAGGCAATAAATAAGAATGCTTTTTTTATTTTGTATCGTTGCGCAACATCATCTAGGGCAAAAATGGCAAGCGCAGCCATAGGAAAATAAAGTCCACGAAGAAAAAAACGTGCTATACCCACTGGGATACCTGAAAGCAGCATTCCCACTACAATCCATATGAGGAAGTAACGAATCCAAAGGTTTTTATCTCTTAAAAAGATTAATGCATATAAAAATGTAAAAAAAAATAATCCATATCCCAGCATAAGCTGAAATGGGTTAACGCTACTTAGCTTTTGCAATACCAAACTTCCAAATCCACTATGCTGCAAGTGCCCATAATACCAAGTGATTTGTCCTGCACCTACTAACAGCAATGTCATAATTAGTATGAATGTTTTTTTGTTTCGTATCGGTGGATAAAAAATGTACAAAAAAAAATAGCTTACAGCAAAGTGCACATACATATAGGGATACGACAGCAATGCAATGATATAACCTACCAGTACTAAAGCAATTTTAAATACGGAGAACCCCTTGGTTATGCACACCCATAACAACACAAAAAATACGGTGTACGACAGCACGCCCAGTCCTTCGTGTCCTCGTTGAAACAGTGAGTGATAGGTAAAGCCCGTAAACCACCCATCGGGAATACGGTTCCAACTCATAAGCCACGATAGCCCACCGCCTAACGAAACCAATAGTAAAAAAACTACTCGTTTTAGGAAAGAGCCAGCAAAAAAATAACGCGATAGTATATAGATGCTTGCGCAAAGAGCGCAGCCGACAACCGCTGCAGTAATCGTAAACAATACATACGGATTCACCCATCGAAACATGAATCCCACTCCGGCATAGAGCGGATACATGAGTGCTGGCGGTAGAGGTTGAGTGGTGTATAGATTTTTGAGCAAAAAATGGCCTTGCTGGCCCCACTTAATTGCAGCTACATAGACATTTAGATCCCACGGATCAAACCATGCATTATTACCGGTAAACATATAGCCTGAGGGAGTGTTAATCAGCGCATAGAGAGTAGGGAAATGGGTAATAAACAACACCAAAAAAATGATGATGCTTAGGATGATTGCATGACGCATAGCAACCGTTTTCATCCGCTATTATCGACTCCACCCATGAGGATGCTTACTATACCATGCGGTAAGCGCTGCCACCGAATCCGCAATTGAGCGCTTCGGTTTCCACCCTAACACCTTCTGCGCTTTTTCAGTGTTGGCAATCATGGAGGCGTATTCACCCTGCCTCGGTGTGGTAGAGTCCATGCTAAATGGTTTACCCGTCACTTTTTGCACTTCAGAAACAATCTCCTTAACAGAATTTCCTTTGCCTGTGCCTAAGTTCATAATTTCGCTTTTATTGCCCTTAAGCATATATTCAAGCGCGGCAATATGGGCTTCATTAAGGTCAACCACATTAATATAATCGCGAATTGGAGTTCCATCGGGTGTGTCCACTTTGGGGCAGGTAATATGAAACGGCTCAATACCAAGGGCGCCCCGTACCGCATTTTGCACCAGCAGCACCGATGGTTTTTTTGAATCACCAATAAGCCCGTCTTCTGAGGCACCGCACACATTAAAGTAACGCAAGATACTGTAATTCCAACCCCTAAGCTGTTTATACCAGTCAATTATTTTTTCCGTCATACGTTTGGAGTCACCATATGGGTTGGTGGGATTAGTGGGATGCTTTTCATCAACCGGCACATATTGCGCCTCTCCGTATACCGCACAGGTTGAAGAAAAAATAATGGTTCGCACCTGATTGCGTTCCATAGTTCGTAATAAATTAAGCGATCCCATGGTGTTATTGTCAAAATATATATCAGGCTCTTTCATTGATTCATCAACTTTACAGAACGCTGCATAATGAACAACCGCCTCAGGATGTTCTTTTTGAAACAGATCGTCAAGCTTGTCATGCAGCGACCGTTCGTAAATCGTGAGATGATCATTGCCGAATTTTTTTTGCAGCAGCTCGAGTGGCTCATGGTACCCACGCGAAAAATTATCAAGCGCAATGACTTTGTAGCCTTTCTTCAGCAACTCATAGGTACCAACAGAACCGATATATCCACCGGCACCGGTTACCAATATCGTGTTCATTTTTTGGAAAGTATAAACTCTATATTCTTTGTGCCTTCTGCCGGAACCCGAATATCATATTCTCCTGCCTGTGCAAACATGATGCCCAATGCTACACCCATACCACTCCCTTTACTGTCAGAGCCTTTCACACCAGGATCCAAATATTCCTTGTTCCAAGAAGTTTTACTCTCATTACTTACACGGTAATGAGTTCCATACTTATTTGCTTTCATTTCAAATTCAAGTTCTCCATTAACCCCATGCTCTTTGGCGTTTCCTAAAAAATTGAGCAGTGCAAATGAAGAAAATCCATCAGGTAGAGTTGCCCGTGCACCCTCTGTTAGCGGTACGCCAAAATATGCCAGCATTTGTGTTAATGGTAATCTAACTTGCTTCATTTTTTCATAACTGTCTATAGTAAGATCAGTTAACATGCTATACATCGCCTGAAAGGCTCCAAGCGTATCGGGTCGATACACAAAATCAATAGCTTCCGGGGGAATCGATAAGCTTTTTAAGCTACTCAAAACGCGAGAGTCGCGTCGAAGCCTGTCGTGAGCGTTTACAATACGGGATACCTGCGCATCGTCAAATACCGCTCCTTTGTCTTGCACCAATAAATTTACTGGTGGGATATCGGGCATCTCATCTTTATCAAAGCTAGAATTGACTCCTCCAACTACACCCGTAATATGATTGCCGATATCATGGCTAATCACTCGGTTCAAGCTCTTTCCTGAATGTTCACATGCGCCGATAATGGGGCCATAGGCATGCAAAAAATCTACATAACCACGGGGAGGAGATTTTATAACCTCAGCGCCAACCGGTTCTTTTCCCACATCACTCATACTTATTTATTCTCCACTTTCTTGCGCCAATATTCAATACTAACTCCCCGATACTGCTTTATTTTTGTTATGGTATATCCAAAATGCTCCGGCGTAATGCCATACAGAGGAAAGGTGTAGGGAATTACCACCATCGAAGTACTCCTCGTGGTACGAATATCCTGAATACGGACAGAATCCTGATAATAACGCAGCGGATCCAGCGAAGAGGGAACGCCATATACCGTCTCTATTGGCGATAATGCTGTGCTTAGGCTTTTCCAATCTTCCCGGTGAAACAAAGGAAACAAAAGGTATGTCAAGCTCCAAATCCCAAAACCCAATACGATATAGGCACGTTTTGAACTATAAGCTAACAGCAAAGACAAGGGAACGGCAATATATAAGAAACGGAAATAGGAAAGGAGGGGAGTTATGAAAGATGCTAGTGCACCCAATACAATTGGTGCAATGACTAAAAAAAATAA
>Ga0210057_1008426_pt1 | contig 12208 bp, 3 predicted proteins | sample CryGeyCG2114_010_2_FD_183968 | JGI IMG/M metagenome (GOLD analysis project Ga0210057, IMG submission 183968) | Groundwater microbial communities from aquifer - Crystal Geyser CG10_big_fil_rev_8/21/14_0.10 (SPAdes) (version 2) | ecosystem: Environmental > Aquatic > Deep subsurface > Groundwater ...
TCAAAGCATAGGACTTAGAAAGTTGGTTGGTAGCGTTAAAGAGTATAATGAAAATCTATTTAAGATACAAAGAACGCAACAGGTCTTTGGTAGAGGAATGGGTGATTTAAACAAGGCACTTTCTACCGCATCTAAGCAGACTACGCTTTCTAGAATACAATTTTTGCAATTTTCAAACACAATGATGGATGGTTATAAGGGTATAAAACCATCTATGACTGCATTAGCTGACTTTGCTTCCGTTATACAAAAACAATTTAACCCTAGTATGGAAGAAACAATTAGAGTTGGAAAAGAATTTTTGGACATTTATGATAAGTTTCCCGCTGCTGCTGAAGCCATTAAAAGTGCCATGGAATTAGCTACGAAGGGAAATTTGAACGCTCAAGAAAAAAGAAGCTTAAATAACTCAAAGGCGATGATTGCTAGTTTGAGAATTCAGGGGAAAATTTCTGAAAGCGTATACGCCACATTTGTAAAGGGAATGTCAAAAACAACCAAAGAACAAAATGCGACAATAGACTTTAATAGAAAAATAAATAAAAGTTCTGCTCAGGTAGAAGACGCGATGTTGGAGGTTGGGAAAAAATCAGAAGGCGCTCTTAAGCTAGCTGCTGATGCGACAACGGTTTTGTATATGGGATTGGAAAAGGTAGCCGGAGCTGCTGCTATTGCTACGGCTTCAATATCGGCCCTAAATTTACAAGCATCAGCTATGTCAACTATTTCTGCCATGAATCTTGTTGGAGGTACTGGTGTTCGTGGAGGGGCTGGTGCCGCTCTTACTGCCGCCACTGCTTCAGCTTTAGGTGGTAGGGGTTTACGTTCAGGAGCAAGACCGTTAATTGGGAGGGGTTCGGCGACGACTGTTCCGTCTATTAACTCGGTTGCGGCCGGATCAGCTTCTGGCGCTTCCCGTTTTCTTGGTGCCAGGTCTATGATGAGGGGCGCTGGAACAATTGGATTAATTAGTGGGGCCATGTCCGGATATGGAGCTTATACTAAAGCTAGAGCAGAGGAAGATCCCCGAGCAATGAAAAAAGGACTTTTAAGAGGTGCAATTTCTGCCGCAGGATCGATAGGCGGCGCTGTTCTTGGTGGAGCCATAACTGGGGGTAATCCTCTTGGGGCAATGGCCGGTGGTGCTTTGGGAGGAATGGGGGCTGATAAGCTTGGGGAAATGCTTGAAAATAAAATATGGCCTAAATCCAAAGAAGTGGCAGATGTAAACGGGGAAATAAATGACGAGTTATCCAAACAAGTTCAAGAGTATCAAAAACAGATAACTAATAGTAAATATATCTTAGAAACCACTGAACAACTTTCTGAATCGACAAAAATGCGACTAGACATGATGGTACAGTTAAATCAAAGTTTAAGGGATCAAGATGGATTGTTGAAAAAACAGGTTGAAGATTATGAGGGTCAGTCGAAAGCCGCCGACAAAGTTCTTGATAATATATCCAGCATAGCTGGAGCTATCATGAAGGCAAATGAAGTAGAATGGGTTCCAGATTCCTCATTAGATCAAATCCAGAATGCTCAAAAAGCTGTTGAAGCCATAAACTCTCAAGTTAAAGATATTGATATAAAAATGGATGGAATCGACCCAAAAAATGAAAAAGAGATGAATTCTTTAATTGCCAATCGAACTGCTTTATTGGCAAATCAAAAATTAATACAAGATGCTATAAATTCAAAAAACAAAGCTTCGATTGGATATGTCAAATCGTCTGTAGATGTTGTTTCAGCGTCAGCCAAACAAGAAGAAGAAATGAATTCTGTTTATTCGGAAAGACTTGCCACTCAAAGACAGTTAATGGAAACTGCTCAGTTTGGATTTGGCGCTAGCGTTGCTATGTTGCAGCAGCAGGTTGATTTAGAATATGAACTAATGAATGTCCAAAAAGAGAGGATGAGTAAATTCAGGCAGTCAGTTATTCAACAACATAGATTGACAGAAGAACAAACATTACAACTAGAAGGTGCTAGAAGTTATAACGAAGCTCAAAATATGATAACTAAGAGCTTTGGAAAGACTGGAGATGCGGCCAAGGCATTAGTTTCTTTATCTCAAGATTTTCAGAAGTCCCAATCCGAAACAATGAAACATCAGCAGAAGATCTATGAACTAACAAAGGAAATGCGAGAAGGTTACATGGATGCGTTCAGAGAAATGAGCGCCAACGTAGGAGAATTTTCCAAGATTATCGGAACACAAGAAACCGGAATGACCCAGTTGATGAAGACAGTAGAAGATGTTACCGGCGAAAAGAAATTAAATACTATGAAGGGCGGCGTAATGGTTTCCGCAGGATATGGAGGGTATGACGCGAGGAGAGGTGTTGCTGGTAGATATACTATTGGTGGTGCAAAATTTAGAGGGCAGGGAGAATGGGAATCCCTAAATCAAGATATTTATGGATACGGGAAAGAAACTCAAGACAAGCCCATCGTCGGAGGTGCAGTATCCGATTTTATGAAAGATGGGGGGGCTGGTGCCTTTAGAGATGCTTTGGAAAAAACTCCTGCCGGAGATCAGGCAACAATGGCTACTGCCGTTAGGGATGGCGTTGTGGCTGCTAGAAATAATTTATTTATTAATCCTGCTACGGCTTCTGGCAAGGCTCTTGGAGCAGTTGGTCCGACAAATGTATCGGCTCACGGTGAAAAATTGGTTGGTTTTTCAAGGGGTGTCGCTGCCGCTGCTGAAACTGCGGAACCGGCTCGGAATGTTCAAACTCCTGTTGGTAATATTTTCATAAAACAAGTTGCTCAGCTTCAAAACTATCAAAGAAGATTGCAAGCAAATATTTTGCAAATAGAACGATCTTGGAGAAAATCTGTTCCCACAAGATTTAGCGCATCGAGAGAAACGGCACCGCATGAAACTTCCCAATCAAGCAGTGGCGAAAGGCGAGTTGTTCGCTCCAAAACGAAGGGGTATGAAGGGTTAAGTCGAGAAGAGCAAGTTAGAGAATATCAAGCATCAACACGTTTAGCTTCAAAAAGGAGAATGGCACAGATACAATATCAGAGGGCGGCTGCCGCGAAAAATAATCTTACAAAAGAAGGGGCAATTGCCGCCGCCCAGACTAGAATGGTAAAATCTGAACCATCTTACGAAGAAAAAGAGGCAATTGAGCTTAGAGAGAATGTAAATAGGGCGGAAGCAGAAGTAAATGAAAAGAGAAAAATAGCGGAAGGACTTAAAGCCCAAGAAACATTGCAGTATCAAAAGGCTCAAAACGCAGTTGTGCAATATTCCAAACCATTACAACGAGTTGCTAAGCAAGAAAAAAGGAGTAGGTTGGGGAAAAGCTGGTTAGGAAAATGGGCCAGAGGAACAGCCGGGGCGATACAGGGAGGGGCCGAAGATATTTCCGGATCTATCGCTGGAACTGCAAAGTATTTATTTGGGTCTGAATCTGGAAATAAAAAATTTACAGATTTAATACCTCGATCTGTTACTTTTAAGAGATCGCAAGAATGGATTGGAGAAGAGGTTGAGCCACAAGACATGGGCGAAGTCCAAAAGTATAAAATAGCAAGAGAAAAAACATTAGAGTCGGAAGCTGCCGTTTCTGAATCCATGAAAAAACTAAATGAAATAAAGAGTACGTCCGAGGCGATGGTTAGGTTCCGGTCTCAACAAAGGAAGTTTAGAGAACAACAAAATCTAAATCGTCCTCCCGAACAGGTTTTGAAGAATACTTCAAAAGAAGAATCGGATGCCAGACTTAATGCTGAAAACTTTATTAAACAGCAGGTTGCGTCAAATAAACCTATATCTAGCGGAATGGAACGAGCTGCCACTACTTTTGGTTTCGGAGCTGGGGATTCGGGAGGAATGGTGAAAGTCGTTGTTGCTCTTGGAAGTGGATTAGAAGGGACTATAGAGAAGACTGGAGACGTAATGGTTCAACTTGAGAAAGCAGCTTCACGAACTTCTTATACATAGCAAATATAAAATACGTTGAGATATGCCTTATACATCACTAACTACCCCATCTCCTGTCGGATGGAATAACTGGATTTATGTAAAAGATTTTTATCAAGATATTATATTTCCAGATGCCTCCTTCCCTTCTGTTTATCTTCCTTCTAGTACTGCGTGGATAAGTCAGATTTTGTCAAATTGTTTATTTCCGTGGATTAACACATATGATCCACTATCGGCATTTTTAATTGGAGGAGGGGCATCTGGAACGTTATTGGGGTCCGTTTCTGGACTTAATGTTGTTGATACACTTAATACGATACCCCAACAAGCTATTTTTGGTATTGGACGATATCCTCCCGGTGGTGCCGGTCCACAAATTGGATATTGCATAGGAGATTTGTTTAAACAGAATGTTTATTGTAGAATGGCTGTATTTAGTGAGACCGGTGTAGGAGTTGTTGTAACTAATACTATCGTAGAGCTTCTTCAAAACAGCAAATATAAAAGGGCATATGTTAATCACGGGGAAATTGTTAATTATGAAAAGATTGACGATAAACACGTTTTGACATTGGATTTTACTAGTACTAATATTCCTCCCAATTCAAATGACATTATAGGAGAAACAATTACGATAACCAAGAAAAGTCCGACTCCTACTAGTTCAGTTTTTACCGTTAATATAGATGAAATTTTAAGTAATTGGAAGGTTGTTATATCTGACCCCGGAGATGGAAAGGTGCCTCAGTCTGGAGACTTTTATCAACTTAACACTACGTGGTGTATTGAAGATCCATATCTTTTAAGCGGATTTTGGAAAGGGCAGGAAAATTCTAATTATCCGAGTAGTGGATTAGGGCTATATTCTACTACTCATAATTCTCCGTATTCAGAGGGGCAATTTCTTGGTGTGTATATATGGAAGCCATCTTCGACCTTAACTACTACAACCACTACGGCAATTTCTCAAAATGGTACTGTTATTGAAGAAATAGTTGATCAACCCCATTATGGATATACAATGGCAGATGTGGGCGGAAACACTTGGTCTTTTTTTGGTTTTGGAATTAATAAATCGTCAATTTATCCTAGTGATATTAGATATAAAGAAAATGTTTTACAGATTCCAGATTCAGACGGGAATGTAACTGTATTTTTAGAAAGGGATATTTCCTCGAAAGATTATTATAGAAAATTTATATCGGATCCAAGAACTGAATATATTAGGGTTGAAATTAGTACTGGTGGAAATTCATATAGAAATAATTGGCATGCTCCATGTTTAAGGGGATCTTATGTAAAGAGCAACGGAAGTTTGTTTAAGATTTTGGGTCAAGTAGACTCTAATACTATTGATGTCAGCTTAAAGAGCATAGATTCCAGCGAAATTTTTGATCCGTATTCAAACATAAATTATTCCATAATAAATCAAAGTGCATGGTTTATAAACGAGCATTACGATGGCGATATTGATTTTTCTCATAAGGGTATTTTTAATGGAATAATTTATGGAAGTGGAAGGAGTTATGTAATTAAGGTTAATGGCGACTCTTATCCTGACTGGGTAAAATTTAATGGGCTTAGCTTTATAGATAGATATAGAAATACGATAGCGCTTTCTGGAAATTTAAAAGAGAGATATGATAAATTCCAAAATTGGATGGTTGTCAGAAGCGATGGAGACAAGGAATACCCGATAAATAGATTGACGTTTATAGGGTCTCCGAGTGATTTTGCAATGCCCTATGAAATTAAATTAGAACTCAAATCTGACGCTACAGATTTAAGTGGAGAAGTCTCGATTTGTTTTGATAGTGGATTTGATACTATTGGTAATATTTCCAGAACTGCATACAGTTATGTGGTAGAAGCTACTCCGTATGTTGATAGTGGATCCGGAGGTTTTATTCTTTCAGACAAATTGTGCCTTAATGGAGAATATCTTTCTGTTCCTTACGAAATTGATATTCCAACAAATACTAGAATTGGATTTTGTGGAGATCTTTATTTTGGGTTGTCAATAGATGGAAAGGCTTGTCCATTAACGCTTGTTTCTACAAAAAGATCGGCGAGGGGGGTCGCTTCATTATTCCATGCCCTCAGACAAGAAGACTGGATAGCTTATATTGATCCTACCACTGAGAAAATTACTATAAGAAGAGGATCTTTGAATTTTAAGGAATATCCAATGAAGACAGAAGTGGCGATAGGAAAACCGTCGCTCATAGAAACACCGACACAGAATGGGAAACAGATATCTCTAAATACGTCCAAAAAAAGATCAAGAAGAATACAGATGGATGTTCCAGATATATCCGACACTGGAATTTATGCTTCTCCCAATACGCCGCCGGGAACAACGGTAACAAATGGCAATTATATTTTTGTTACCGTCAATGGAGATACAACCGGTAACACTTATGGTTTTTTAATATCGGGACTCGGAAAAGTAGATTTAGTTGCGCTAGAAAGAATGGGTATGCAAGACGGGAATGTGAATAGTAATGCTTGGACATATGATGATACCAACGTATCTCCCGTTTACATATATAAAAAATCTGATTTTCAAAACCTTAAAAAGATGAGTATTGATGTCGGTTTGGAAACGGCAAAAAATAGATTTATATATATACAGGGTGGGACAGTATCTAATCTTAAAATTCAATATTCAGATGATAATCAGACTGTCGAAGAAAACGGACTTTTTGATATCGTTAGACTTGCCGATGGAGAAAATTTAGTTCTTTATTCAGTTGTATCAGATCAATTCGATGTGGGCGGCCAGCTTAACAACTCTATTTCTAATTCTACAAGGTGGACAAATCGGAATTCAGTTATGGCTATTGGATCATTTAATGATTCTTTTTATTGGGGGTCTCCTCTTAAAAAGGGTTTTAATAATCCAAATGATGTTTATCCAATTATGCTTCTTAATAGTGTAGACTATTTAGGATGCATATATAATAAAAATAATAATACATTAGCGATATTTGTGCGGTCATATAAAAACAAGAAACCCTATGTCGGATGTTTTGTTATCTCGGTTTTGTCTATCGCTTCTTCTCCCAATCATTTGTGCTCTCATCCTGATTATAACTCATTAGATCCAGATTCCGTTCCTTTAAATTTTTTATGGAGACCTCCGACTATTTCTTACTCCACAGATCCAGATAAATCATGGACGGATAGCGACAATTTAATAAAATATTATTCAACGACTGCAACTGATTCAACTTCAAATGTGAATCAGACCGAATTTCCGAACGATGATTTTATTAGAGTTATGGGTCCATCTGGTTTCAATTGTCAGTTTGATAACTCTAAAGAAATTGGAATCACGTCTGCAACAATGTTAGATGATGGAACATATGTGTTTTTTTATGATTCAGATGCTGGCGTTAAAGCAGTTTTTTCTGATAATTGTGGTATAAGTTGGGCTGGTAATAATAATATAAGTTTTGCCAGAAATGGAGTTGCTGGTTTATGGATTGGAAATTCTTATTTCTTTTATATTACTTCTAAGGGTATTGAATTGGCAAATATTACGGCGAGCGATATGAGTTATGCTAGGACGATTAACTATAATAAAAAAGCAGGAGTTAATACATCGTCCGAAGAAATAAATTTACAGAATACTCTTGATACGACCAAGAGATTTCTTATAGGTTCTGGCGTCATAGACTATCAGAGGCTTTCTGGTTATATTTCCTCCACCGGCGAAATTAAGTTGTTCTATTATGGGTCGGGAGGAGTTTTAACCTCCATGGAATCAGAAGATGGATCTAAGTGGAATTTTGCAAGTAATTTCTAGAGGTAGCAATGGATAATTTGGGCAAAGCAGATGCTAAAATAGCCATATTAAGGTATCTTCCCGGTATAGACAAGAGCAGACAAAAATTTAATTTTGATATTAGTGCTTTTGACTGGGAAACCCTATCTAAATCCCCCCTATTATCACCCCTACTTGTAGAATCAATAATTGAAGACGACAATAGTTTTGCCGTTCTTTTTCCGAGTAAAAGAAAATATTACATCGATAACTATATAGAGACGACTTCTGACTCGACTTCTGACTCGACTTCTGGCGATATTTCTACCGTTGACACCCCATTGACTCAGATAAAATGGCATGTGGTTTCTCCGTCTGCCAGAATGACCCAATTGCCGCTTAGTTTAAAATCGAACTATGATAATGTTGAGCCATTTACTCCAGATGACTATACGAGCGCTCCCTCAGATTATTCGGGGCCAGAATGGAAAGATGCGGTTTTAGAGGAAATACCACCTCCAGATGATGATGCATATTTGTCTGCTTGGAGCCCGTTTATTACTGGTGTTAGTGGCACTACACAAAATAATGGATCTAATACGGACGATGAAACTTCTTCAACCGAAAATACAACAACATCAACGATCACTATTGCCCCTATAAAAAAGAATTACATAAATCAAAGAAGAGTTAAGGATGGGTTGCTATGGATAGTTGAATCGGATTCTTTTTTACAAGAAAATATGCCGTTTTGGGTTAATATAAGGAAAACTAGACCTCCAACAAGTCGGATTCATCCAACATTTATAATAATAAGCATAGGGCAGGATTCAGATACGGACTCTTATGATTTATATTTAGGAGATAATAGTAATCCATTTATCGTCGATTATAAAGATGGGGGAGTTGGGGCTTGGGGCGGAAGAATGTTCAATGTTGATTTATCTAGAATTTTAACTCATGAAGAAAATATAGAAGTCGGGATTATGACTATCGGTGGAAGACTTGTTATTTCTGTTAATAAGGTTAATTTAATATACACTAGAGTAAATAAGGGAGATGGGGATAATAACGGTAAACTTAGAGAAGCAAAAATACCGGCTGGACCAATTAGGATTTATGGAAGTAATATACAAGCCTCTATTAACGTTTGTCCTATGACATTTGCCAAACAAGCATTAATAGCCGTTCCTTTGCCATCTTTTGTTGACGAGGGCGAATCTTCTCCCACTGAGGATATTGTATATAAGGGAGTAAGATATGATGGAACTTTGGGAGGAAGTGTTTGCGAGGTTCCGTCTGAAACCGGAGGAAACCAGCAGGTGTATGGAGTAGATTGTAGACAATTTGTTCAATATCCGGGTGGGGCATCTCTTCCAACAGGATTTGGGTTTCATAGAATGGGTTTTGTTAAATTTTTCGAAGGAGGATACATAACGGCTTCGGCTATACCTAATTCGGATTACTATTTTATTCAAATGTTACCACAAACTGCTTATAATATTCCTTATGCCGGAACTCCTTATTATTTTAGACTAAAGGGAGGATACAATAAAACAGGGATACCACAGACGGGAGAGATACCCTCTTTCGATGTCATATCAATAAGCCAAAACGATGAGGGATCTGACTATACACATGTTAAAAGAAGTGCGACCGTAACGCTGTATAATAAGGGCGGCACATATGACTATTTGAGGGATTTGCAATATGGAATTGAAATCCATATGGGGTGGAATGGCGATTATATGAAAACATTTACTGGCATTATAGTGTCTGTAAATACAACCGAAGACGCTGGCAAGGAAACTATCACCCTGTCATGCGAAGACTACATGTATATACTTAGGAATATACCCATCATAAATAGTCCTTATTACGATGGAATGTTGAAATTTTATGCTGTAAAGGATTTGGCAGAAAGAGCAGGAATAATTAATATTATAAACGATTGGGTTAATTATAGTTCGTCTGAATATGCCCTTCCATCTGGATATGCATTTACAAAACCATCGGTTAGGTATAATTCAGAACAAAATTTATTTGATTGCGCCATCGACATGTTAAAAAGAGATGAATCCTTTTTCTTTTTTGATGAAAATGGATCCCTACATGTTAAACACTTACCCGGAGGATTATTTTCTACTGAGGATGGAGTTGATTCTGATCCGGTAGCTTATTTTAGCAGGAATCCGGATGGAGATATTAGTGAATTGATTATGGAACAAAGAGTGATAGATCACGATTTTTCTTCTGTAGTAAACACAATATCAATGTTATCTGTTGAAAGAGATACTAGAAATCCGGTAATATATAGTACTAGTGCTCCAGTGGAAATTATACCGTACAAGAAGACAGCCTTAATAAATCAGCCAGCTCTGGGGGGAATAGAAGAGGCGAAAGTTTATGCCGAAAGACTTGGACAACGTATATTTTTCCCAATAAGAAAGATGAGTTTTAAGACGGTTGGAAGCGTTTTGGCGGATGTGTTCGATTTTATCGAGGTCGAAGGATGGGAATTTAGAGTTATAGCTATATCTAGAAAATATAATGCCGACAGTAATGACTATACAAACGAATATAATTGCGAATGGTTGGGGGGATTTGCTGGTGGATAAAGGTGAGTTATGGCAGTAAATAATATCATAGGTAGAATAGGACTTGCCATAGAAAAAGGTATTAAAGCCGAATCTAAAGTGGATTATGGTCCAGTTCGAAATCCGGTTGAGGCGTATTCTAAACCGGTAATGGCTGATTTTACTATAAAAGCTAGTAAACCAAATGCCTTTATCATGGGTGTACACAGATGGGGAGACACTAATAATAAGGTAACTTCATAAAATGAAATGGACAACTAAATATCAATTAGGCTATTTTGAGGAAAACGACTATACGGTTTCTTCCGTTGAATTGCAAAGATGGGAAACTTTAGACGCCCAGCTCTATTCACTTTTTGCTGTTCTAGGAAATGGAATTATATCAGGATGGACGTTACTTCCTTCTAGTGGTCTTTCTATTGCCGTTGCTGCTGGTTCTGGACATGTTAATTTTGTTTCTGTAGAGTCAACCTCAAACTCTATTATTTCTGGACTTCTCGCCTCTTCTCGAAGTTATATTTATGCTGCACTTCAAAGCGATAGTTATTGGACTCAGGATGTATCTTTTGTAGCCAGAACTACACTTGATACTACAGGCGAAATTCTATATTTAGGATATGTAGATACAGATGCGACTTCCGTAACCGATGTCAATATGGATGGAAGGACGAATTTGGGGTTTTTAGACCTAATCCAAACTCTTATTTCCGAACACAGACATATCGGAGGAGAAGATAACCCAAGTCCCATTAATCTATCTACGGATGTTCAGGGAATAATTAATCAGAGCAGTTTACCAGATCTTGATGCCTCAATTATTCAGACTGGAACCATAGATCAAGATAGACTTCCTCTTATTGACCATATAACAAAACTTATTAATCAGGGAACATTAACGCATGCCCAGCTAGATTCATTTGTAGAATCTTTGAATATAACGGGCGCTTCTTTGATGGGTGAAACATCTACGATTGATTTACTGCAATTAATCATGGCGATGAAGCATGTTTATCCTGACATAGACAAGTACTTAGTAAATGAAATAGCATATATTCCCGGGATTAGTCCAGACGATTATGTTGATTGGGATAATACAACGGCAACAGTAGATGTATTGCCGGCATCAGAGGGCGGGACACATACTATTACTGGAGAAGCTTCGGACGGTAAGAATGCCTATACTTATACATGGGACAGCGAAACCGAATTCGATGACGGAACGAATGAAAATGTTGTTATAAGTGGAGATACAGTTTCTCTTGAGACTCAGGTTAGTACTTTAGTTATTGATGAATTTAATGATTTAACTCAGTGGCAAGTTATAACTGACGATTTAAGTTCTTTGAGCATTGCCCTATCCTCAGATGCTTCCACTTATGTCGTTGCTCCTAATAGCGGGAAATTGGTTGTTGGAGATACGACTGTTGAAATAGAATTGGTTATTAAAAAAGAATTTGACGCTCAGGATTGGTCTTCATACAACAAGATTGTATTTTTCCTTAAGACGGAAAGCGTTCAACATGGAGATGTTTACTTTTATATTGATGACGCTTTTGCCGGAACTCAAAGCTCTCACACGAAAGTTTTAGATAGAAACTCTCCGACAATAAATGTGGATACTCTTCAGAACGGATGGCAAGAGGTTACAGTTGACATTAGCTCATATACCAGAACAAACATAGATACAATAGGATTCTATGTAAGTTCTCAAGAGGGATGGGACACTTCAACCGGATTTGATCTTAACCTTGACAATATCTATTTAACAACTGGTAATACTTATAAAGAAAGTGGATATTCAAGGGTTATTTTTGGTAGTGATTTCTTTTATGATTTTTGGAGAGTAAGATGGGATGCTGAAATTCCAACCGATACTCCTTCTGCCGGTTTAGTATTCAA
>Ga0210057_1008427_pt1 | contig 12208 bp, 13 predicted proteins | sample CryGeyCG2114_010_2_FD_183968 | JGI IMG/M metagenome (GOLD analysis project Ga0210057, IMG submission 183968) | Groundwater microbial communities from aquifer - Crystal Geyser CG10_big_fil_rev_8/21/14_0.10 (SPAdes) (version 2) | ecosystem: Environmental > Aquatic > Deep subsurface > Groundwater ...
TGTCCCATAAATAAAGGAAAAAAGAAAAGTAATAATGCGGCTAAAAATCCAGTCCTAGCACTGAATATCTTTTTGCCCAATAGATAAGTAAAAATTAAAGAAAGAGAGGAAAAAATATCAACAATTAACCTTCCCCAAACCCGGGATGGACCAAAAATTCTAAAAAGGATTGCTACCGGTTCAAAAAAAACCGGCGGATGATATCCAGAAAAATCGATAAAAGGGTTAAGGTGGTTTTGATAAATCTTCAAGGCACCGTCAAAAAGAACTAATTCATCATGATGGAGAGGTAAATTGAAAAAAGGAATTCTGATTAAAAAATTTATTAACGATAAGATAATAACAAAGATTGTCATCTCAACAAATTATTCTAATCCGTCTTGAAGTAGATGTAAACGATTGGTTAGGTCTTACCTTAACGACGCGGTATAGTCAATCAATCTATTAATCACTTCATTAGGAACGAAACTTTTTTTCTTACTTTTAGATCCCACAGGCTGACGAAAATATTCATTAATCTTTGAAGGCAGGTCCTCTTCCGGAAAAATAGCTCCTATTTCTCCCTTTTCTTTAAGAAATCTGGCAAAAAATAATTCATGATTATCAACGTGCTCGTTATATTTTTTAGTTCGGGGTACCACTAGAGGTTGATTCTGACCATATTTTAAGGCTAAAAAAATTGTAGCCGGACCACCATGGGTAACAACAACCCTAGCTTTTTTTAGATAAGAAATCATTTTATCAAAAGGAATTTCTTTGAAAACTTGTGTTTTAGGATATTTAAATTGATAATTGGTTTCTCCTTTTTGAACTATTAATTCTTCTTTTGTTTGTAATTTGAGCATCACCTCATCTACCGCTTTCAAAAGTCGGTCAAAAGGAAACTTGGTTGTCCCGACGGTCATAAAAATCATATTGTTCCTCCCCAATACTGACTTTTTTTATAGAACCTTTTTTGTCTTTTATGTTGAACTAAAATTTTGTCGGCAATTGGAGCTATTAACCTACCGCTTAGGCTTGGATAAGCGATAAAATCATATGGCTCCATGAAGACCAGTTTGCATCCTAAAAGCTTTCCCGCCAAAAATATCGGCGGAGCAATCCCGGCTCCGCAACTAACTAATAAATCAGGTTTTTCTTTTTTTAAAATCTTAAAGCCCAAAAACAAGTTCTTGATCGCGTTCAAAAAATTCCTTGATTCAGGAAAATAAGCATAATAAACTCGCTCTTTTTTTAAAAAAAACTTTGTATCTTCTCCCCTACCAGTTACCCAAAAGCGTTCGTAACGGCTCCACCAGCCCTTTAGCTGGTAAAGCTGAAAAAGATGCCCGCCTCTGGAAGTAATTAATCCGATTTTCATATCTTAAGCTCCCGAAGATAGGTTAAAATGTTTCCGGGAGAATGATATTGTTTAACGTATTGATAGGCTCGATCCGCTACTGTTTCTCTTTCCTTTGGGTGATCCAACAACCATAAAGTTTTTTTAATAAACTCATCCTCATCCCTAAAAAGATAGCAGTTTTGACCGTCTCTTAGAAACTCCCTGGCGCCGGCAAAGTCACAAGCCAAAACAGGCGTACCGACAGCCATGGCCTCTAGAACAATCACCGGAAAACCTTCTGAACGTGGCAATGAGCAAAGAACAAAAACCCTTGAACTAGCCAGAAAATCGGCCACGTCATGCCGAGGTTTAAAAAAATCAATATGCCTCTCTAAACCAAGTTGTCGACTCATTCTCTTTAGATTCTCAGTCTCTTGTCCACTACCAATTAGACATAATTTGATGTCTCTCTTTAGGTTTTTAATCTTTTTAAATGCTTTAATAAGAAAGCTTATGTTCTTGACTTTCACCAGTCGACCAATATAAATCAGATCGTATTTTTTTTCTTTAACTTCTATTTTTCTTTCTGCAAATGTCGTCCAATTGCGAATAATTTTTATTTTTTTTGGTAGGAAGCCATAATTCTTGATCAAATCATCTTTTGTGGCTTGACTGCAAGTAAAAATTACGTCAGCGAAAGGATAAAATATCTTGACTAAAAAATTACGCAAATGACCAAACTTAAAATTGGGGATTATTTTTGAAGCATAATGATCTTCACTGATAACTAGCCTCGTTCTTCTCCAGAAAAAAAGTAGCTTTGCCCAAATAGCCGGGACTGAAACAAAATCCAAGAAAGAAAGGATAGCTCTGGGTTTAATTCGCCAAATCTGGTAAATTTCAAAAAATGGAAAAAAAAATGGAATCCTAATTTTAATCCTGTCTTGGTAATTGATAATCTTGACGTTCTTATTTTTAATTTCCGGGCTTAAATCATAATCCTCGTAATTGCGCAATAAGATATAGATTGGAAAATCAGGCTTATAGGAAGCCAAAAAATTAACTATGTCTACTATCTTTCTCTGGACTCCTCCTACGCCTAAATTGGTAAAGAGAAGTAAAAGCGGTTGCATAACCTCTATTTGACAATTTTGGTAATCCTAGGGTATAGATCAATCTGGGGTAAAGCCAGAATAATATCTGAGTCAACCTTGACCTTAAAATCATCCAAAAAATAGTTTACCCCTTTTTGTTTAAATGTCTTAAGCTTAAGAGTTAAAATTACATCCTTCTTAAGCGGATCCTGGGTGACAAAAACTCGACCATCGTCAGTAGTCACAATTTTCTCAGCCGGCGCAACTTTTTTGGCTAAAACTTCGGCCACTACCCTCTCCTGAGTATCCTTCATCTGATCACCAACTTTAACCGCTTCAGCAATCCAAGGCTGAACACCTAAGGTTTCCGGAAATACATCTGTCCAGGTCAACAATCTTGCCTCAACGATTTTATCCTCCCAAAATCTGGTATCAGGGATTCCAGAGACAAAAGTCACCACACCTGTTAAAAAGATGCGGGGAAATCGGAGTTCTATAGGTGAACCAACTGCTAATTGCTTGCTTTTGAATTGATAGGTTCCCTTATTCCTATCTTTAACCGCACGAAGTCTCATCTTTAAATAAATACTCTTTTTATTTTGAGGTACCTCAAAAGCTTTTATGTCGGTAATTTCCGCTGTTTTTCTGCCAAAACTATCAATTTCACCATCCCCTACCCGTAGGCTGTCTGCCAACCAAAAGGGGGGATTTTTTTCTGTCCAAAAATAATCAGGAGGCGAAATTTTGACCTCTGCCTCAACCCATTCCCATCTTCGCAGGAAATAGATACCCAAAACAACAATAATCACTGCCACCAAAGAAACAGCAATCCAATCAAAGAGAGTCAGGTGGGAAAGAGTTTTTTTAAAAAACTTAAGAACTTTTTCTTTAGTCATGTAGTTTATTTTGAGCCACAAACATACCTAAAAAAATATACAAAAGTTCTTCGTTACCTAAAAATGGCTGGAGTATTCCATTAAAAAGCATAACTAAGATAGCTACAAAAGCCCCGATGGAAAAAACATCAACGAGCCTTCTTTGGAAAAGTCTCTTGAAAGAAAAGTATAACAGAAATAAAAAGGCAAGTAAAGCAAAAATTCCCACCTCCGAGGCGAAATAAAGATACCAGTTGTGAACCGGACTGGGAAAGAAATACATCATGCCGTGAGGATTATTTTTGAACATCTCAGGCACACTCATCCCTAATCCCACCCCCAAAAAAGGATTCTGATGAAGAAGCTCTAGAGCTTCTTTTATGAGATCCACCCTGGTCACCAAACTTCCTCCACTGACAAAAGTATTAAAAGTACTTAGTACCCGAGGTCCAATAAAGAAGGGAATCGTCAGAAAAGCAAAAATAATTATCAAAACAAATCTTTTTCTATAGAATTCTTCTAATCTCAGACGGTATTTCTTCTCAAGGATGTAAGTTAAGATAATAATTCCTAGTAAAAAGGAGCCCCAAGCTGAGCGGCTTAAAGTGATGGCTAAAGTAAGCATGCCGATGATGAGAGGGAGAAGAAAATAATCAAGGCCCTCCTTCTTTTGACGATAGAAAATGGCAAAATTTAGAATTACTGTGGGCAAAAGGAAAGCAGCAACCATATTAGCATGATCAAAAGTGCCGGTAGGCCGGAAGCGCCAGACATCCTCGTCTGTTCCTCGACCAAAAGGAACGATTCTTGTCATCGACTCAAGAGAATGCCCTAATGGTCCTCCATGGGCAAACTGGAGAAAAACAAAAAAACCCTCAAACACAACTTGGGATAAAAGAATGGAAAGGAGCACATCTTTTCTCTTTGGGCTCCAGTCAATTAAATATCGGCTGTAGAGAAAAATTAATGGCAGCGTAAGAAATTTCAAAAAAAAGAACGAGGAGACAGGAAGATTTTGGGAATTTAAGGTTGAACTCAAAACTAAGATTATTAAAAAGAATAGGAAAATGAGGATATTATCAAAAGCCAACTCTCGCCTTCTCCATAACAAAAATAGATTTCTCACTAAAAGTGGTAACATAAAAAGAGCAATAATATCTCCCTGGCTAATAACCAATTTAAGGAAATAGCCCTCAGGATTATCAGGCGTATAAAGTTGGTCAGCTGGAATTAGCTCAACCAGGTAGGTTTTACCCACGGTGATGGGAAAACTGATTACGAATCCCCAAAAAAGCGCCTCTTTAAGGTTTTTAAACTTAGTAAAAAGGACAAAAACAAGGAGGGCAAAAAATATAGCTAGGGTTTTGTTGTTAAGATTAAAAAATAAAAGAAAATAGAAAAGTAAAGAAGTCCAAAAAATAAAATATTCATCTTTCCCAAAAGTCTTTCTAAATTTCCTCCACACAGAATTTGCAAATTCTACAATCATTGAGTAAATTATACTATAATTGAGTTACATGAGGGATTATATAAATTTCCTTCTAGTAATGACAGAAGATGAAAAAAATTAAGTATTATCTTGAGTTGGTAAACAACTTTACCAAGCGTGATTTAAAAGTTCGGTATAGTAGTTCAATTTTAGGTTTTCTGTGGATCTTTTTCTACCCTATCTCGATGACAGTCATTGCTTCCCTTGTCTTTTCAATTGTTTTTAAATCAACTATTGAAAAAGTTCCTTACTTCCTTTTTGCTATGATTGGTTTAATTAGCTGGAATTTCTTTATGCAAACCGTCCTCGTCTCAACTCGCACCCTTGTTTGGAATAGAGAATTAATTGACAACACCAACTTCCCTAAGGATGCACTTATCATTGCCACTTCCTTCTCGAAAACTGTAGATTTTGGTTTAAATATGGCAGTCTTTTTAGTTGCCTTTTTTTTGAGTCAACATCAGAGTCTTCCACCAAAAGTTCTTCTTATTTTTCTTACTATAACAACGGCCCAATTTCTCTTCCAGACCGGCATTTCTTTTCTAACCTCTTCACTTAATATCTATTTCCGTGATGTTCAAAATGGGATAGATATTTTCCTTCAAGTTCTTTTTTACCTAACGCCAGTGGTTTATCCAATCACTCTAATCCCTCAAAAATTTAGCTTTATCTTTTCCTTAAACCCTCTTACCCAAATCATTGAAATGTATCGCGAGATTTTCTTTAAACAGGTTATAAACTGGCAGAAACTTATTTTTATTTGGTTAATTTCGGCAAGTTTTTTTATTATTGGTTATAAAGTCTTTAAACGGTTAGAAAAGAACTTTGCCGATGTAATATGAAAAACCCAGCAATTATTTTCAAAAGGGTCAGCAAGAGTTTTAACCTTAACCGAGAGGATAAGCTGAAAAACCGTCTTGTTAGCTTTTTGGAGAAACCACAACGATTTTGGGCCTTAAAAGATGTTAGTTTCACAATTAGACCAAGAGAAATTGTTGGTTTTTATGGTCCAAATGGCTCAGGCAAAACAGTGATTTTTAAGCTTATTGCTGGAATAATGCAGCCGGATAGTGGCCACATTCAAGTTCATGGAAAAGTAGCTTCCATCATTGAATTGGGAGCTAGCCTTCACCCCGAATTATCTGGTTTAGACAACATTTTCCTCTACAGCGCTATTTTAGGCGTCTCTAAACAGGAAGTTAATAAAAACCTGAAAGACATCATCGAATTCTCCGAATTAGGAAGATTTATACATGTGTCGGTAAAAAAATACTCATCGGGAATGAAGGCAAGACTGGGATTTTCTATTGCTATTTTCTCCAATCCCGATATTCTTTTGGTTGACGAGGTCTTTGCGGTTGGCGACCGCTCTTTCCAAATGAAATGTCTTGAAAGAATAAAGGAATTATCAAAAAGGGTAACTATCCTTCTTACTTCTCACAACTTGCGCCTCTTAAATGACATCTGTGATCGGATAATCCAAATGTCAAAAATTAATCGCGCTATCTCGCCTCCAAACGTATTTAAACTCCTTGAATCTTTACCTGTGGGATTTAGTTTTAAACTTGAAGCGACATCCTCTAGCATGTTGCCAACCATTGGCCCTGGAAATTTATTGCTTATTAAAAAAATACCTCTCAATCAGGTAAAAGAAAATGATGTTGTCGCTTTTTTTGACAACACGCTAAGCGATATCATTGTACACAGGGTCAAAAAAGTCGCCACCGGTCCACGCGGTTGTTCTTTAATTACCAAGGGTGATATGGCTGATTTAGCTGATCCCTGGAAAATAAGCAGAACGAGTTTTATTGGCAAGGTAATAAAGGTAATTGAAAGGGGGAATTAATTTAACACGCTTCTTATTTCGCTCTTATTAGGAAGCCTTCTTTAAGGTACTGGGAAACAAAATTTTCAACATCTCTTCTGGCTTTTGAAGCTTCTATCTGATATTTGCTGGTAAAAAATTTAATTATTGTCTTAATATCTACTTTATTTTTGGCTAACTCCCAAATAAACCCCGCGGTTTCATTTAACTCCCGTGTCTCTTCTTCGTTTTTTTTCAACAAATACCATTTTCCTTTTATTTTTTTGCTAAAAACTCCTCTTCTTCGAGTAATAATCATAGCCCTCAACTTACTCTACTACACCTATGTTGCTAAAATTGCTTCAATTCGTACTTTTTTATCTTTTGGCGACCTATATGCCTTTTTTCTCACGTAGTCTCACCCCCTTCCTTAATCTATAATTATTTATACTTAAAAATAAAAAAGATGTCAAGCCCCTTTAAAAATTTTTTTATACAGGGCTTTCAATATTTTGGGGTCAATCCCTATACTTCTTAGGAAACGGGCAACCTCAAATCTGAGTTTTTGCTGATAAGGAGCAAATGGGGATAGATAAAGCGTTCTATCGGCCACTCCTGCTTTCCGGAAAGCCTTTATGCGCATGTAACACGCTATGCAGTCTCCGCATTGGTATCTGAAATCACGATAGCAACTCCATGTTTTCTCTAGGGGAATTCCTTCTTCCTCTGCCCAACTAACAAGATCAGCTTTGGAAAAAAACAACCTTGTTTCTTTCTCAAACACCGCTGAGGAGAACTGCCAATCATATTCTCTACTTGCCACGCACATTGCCATCATGGTTATTCGCAAGGCAGTTAGGGTTTGACTTGGTACATCATCTCCTTTAGTAACGGAGCAAAAGATGGTCTTAATCTTAATATTTTGAGTGGATAGTAAATAGCGAGAAAAAAGCATCGCGTAAAAAGGTAAGAGAGTAAAAGAACCCAGTGATAAATTAAGACTAATATTGCCCCTACTGTCTAAATTATCAAGAATGATTTGGGGGTGCAAAATTTTCGTAGCTTTTTCAATAGGAATACTAATTTTACGGAGATCCACGCTAAGTTTGAATGGGCGGACAAAAAGATCTGGGTATCTTTTTGAGTAGAATTCAGAAAAAAAATTCAAAGAAGCCTCTTCTTTCTTCCTTCTTTTTTCTCCTTTATCAAAAGAGAGAGGATAAACTTTTAATCCAAATTCTTCCATCGATATCCCCCAACTTGTAATCGAATCCATACCCCCTGAAACTAGCAAAATAACCGGAGACCCTGGGGGTGGCATTCTAAATACATAGCCTCTTTTTTTAAGCAAAAAATCCTCTATTACCCTAATAGTCTCTAGGTCTTCTAGTCTTCTTTTCTTTAGTCTAGAAAGAAATTCTTTTTCACTAATTTTGTTGAGTCTCATCTCTAAAATTTTATTGAACTTTTTTATCTTCTAAGAAAAAATGTCTTTGATATCAAAAGATCTTTACTTTTATCTGTAAATATTATTTCTGTTTTTCTAAAATCTAATCCAAACTCCTTTTCAAGCTTTTTAAAATTAAAACTCTGATTTTTTATTATTATTCCACAGCTTAAACTCCGAGGATGGACAACAAATTCTAATCTTTTCTCATCTCTATAAGTATTGATAAACTTGTCCATCCTTCTTTTATTTTTAAAGATCAATCTTCTAAATCCTGATTTTGCTAAGGCGTGAATTACTGCCCAACAGGCAACTGGAGCAATGCCACTCCTTGAGCCCAGAACTGTATTATCTCTCTGATCCAAATACCCAATCTGCTTCTCGATTAGGCTCCTTAAGTTCCTTCTATATAAGATTATACCAGCAGGTATAGGCACAAACCCAAATTTATGGAAATCGGTAAAAAAAATCTGGATCTCTGGAAACGCAAAAGGGCTAAATTCTTCATTTAAAAATGGTTCAATTAAGCCATTTAAGGCAGCGTCTATCCAAACAAAAAACTCAACTCTTTGTTTTTTTTTAATCATTCTTATGGTATTACAGATTTCTTCGCATGGATCAATTGTCCCAGTCAAGGTGTATCCTAACGTTAAGGGTACTAAAAATCCCAGGTAACCAATTTTGTCTAATTTTTTAATTGTTTTTATAAATTTGGCGGTATCCATCCCCCATGTTCTTTCATCAAGAGCTGTAGTAAACGTAGGGACGCCGATTATATCTGCTGATTTTCCAACTGAATGGTGAGTTAGACTTGTTTTGACAAGGCAAATTTTATCTTTAGAGACACCCAAACTCTCAAGGTATTTTCTTCCTATCCACGCAGAAAAAATATTGGCTTCAGTCCCTCCACTGGTTACATATCCCTCAAGCTCGTCTTTGTTTCCATGATAAAGATCAATCATTTGAGAGATTAACTCCTTCTCTATAGCCTCTGTTTCCTGATTTGGCTCTATGCCCTTTATTGACCAGTTACCCAAGTTATTCGGGTTATAAGATAAAAGCATTTTCCAAACATCAGTCGCCGCCTGGTGTGGGTAAGTTATCAAATTACTAAGACCGGCGTGCTTTTTTTGCTCTTTTATCTTATTTACCAAACCAAATAATCTTGCTTTAATCCGTATTTGAGAAACCGGCTTTTGCGGAAATTTGTCGGCGTTTTTAGGAAACAAAAACTTAGGATATAAGAGATTATTCTTTATGAAAGTCTTTACGCCAAACATGGTCAATCTTTCTGTAAAATTCCTAGTCCTGATTGTTTTAAAGGAAAAATAATTTTGTGTTCGTTTTTTAATTCCTGCCAAAGTTTCCAAACGCCGAAATTCTTAAGCTTGCCCCACTGTTTAACTGTCACATCATGAAAGGCCATAAATCCGCCCTCTTTAAGCTTTGGCCAAAAAAGTTCATAGTCGAGCTTAACTCCTTCGTAAGAGTGATCACCATCAAGGGAGATATACCCATAGCTTCTTTTGGGAAATTTTTTAGCAAAATCCTGGGAAGTCATCACGTAAGTTTTAATCCAATCAGAAACTCCCAAAAGAGAAAAATGTCTTTCAGGATCAACCTTTTTCCAAAACCCATCTCCTGCCCAACTTTTAGGATGATTCTTCCCGTATCCTGCGTCAACAAAATCTACGAAACCCATTTGGTTATCCTTACAAGCCAAAGCACATATAGCCGGAATAAGTCCTTTTCCTGAACCAACACACAAAACTCTTTTTGACTTTAAGTTTCTGATTAGGGCATAATGAATAAATCCATATCCCAAATTCCCACTTTTCTTGTCAATCTGATGCCCTTCGTCACCTCCGTAACATCCGTAATAATCAATTATTCTCCTAACGGCATATTTATCAATAAAAGTGAAACCTTTCCTCCTATTCCCAGGAAAAAAAGCGCCAACTAAACGTAAAAAAGCATCTTTCAATAACTTAAAATAGGTGCGTGGAAAAATATTTTTGCCCAAAATTCTCATTCAAGTTGTTGCCACATTTTTTTAACTTTTTCTTCCCAACTATTTTCTAAGGCAATTTTCTTTCTTTTCCCTTCTTTTTTTTTATTATAGCCTTCTTTTAAAAATTTCTCAATCGCCTTCTCAAAACCAACGGCATTGCCGGCTATTTTTACCACCGGTGAATATTGTTTGACCGCCTGAATTGGGGTGGAAACTACCGGTTTACCCATCGCCAAATATTCATAAAGTTTCATGGGATTAGAGCCTTTAACAAATTCCAAAGAGATATCATAAGGAATCAGACAAACATCAAAATTGGCAACAAAATTAACTAACTGCTGCTTTTTGGGTAGGTGGCCAAGAAAATAAACATTGGGAAGTTTTTCAAGTTTTCTAAGCCAGTGGTAGAGATTAGTTACCCTAAATTGAGCTTGGTCGTCACTAAATTGACCACCCACAAAAACAAAATTCCAGTCTTTTCTCTTTTTTGCCAAAGAAAAAAGAAGTTTAAAATTCAACCGATGATCAAGACTACCCATCAAACCTAAAATAGGCTTTTTGATTCTTTTAATTTCTCTTGGTTTGCTAATTTTCTCCTTCAAGAAAAGATCAACATCATAGCCACAAGGGACTAAAAATGATACTTTATTATACTTTTTGATATATTTTAAGGCGTAAGAAGAGTTGGTAAAAACATAATCGGCCACCTTAAGAAGCTGTTGGTCTTCTTGCTTCATAGTCTTATCTGCCTCCGGGTCTAAAGAAGCAATTTGGTCTACTCGATCATAAACTAAAAGCCTTCCCCAGGAAAAATAATTTTTTATTTCTGTCAATTGATAAGAAAAAGCCCAAAAAATAGGCTTTTTAAATCCAAATTTTAAAAGATAAAAAAGACGGAAAAGAGCTAAGTTTAACCATATATTAAGCTTTTCAATGACCTTAAACCGCCGAAAAGGAAAAATGCCTAAAGATGGAAAATAAGTTATTTTCTTTTCCTTAAAAAAAGAAAGCCATTCTTCTCTTTTCTTTTTGTTTATAAGTAAATTTTTCAGGGTGGGAAAATCCAGAGGATTGAAAATCACTACCTTGGCTTTCTTGGCCAACTCAAGGCTGGTCTGCTTGATATAATCGCAGGGAAAATCCCAGGGAAGATGGGAAAGGACAACAATCGTTTCTTTAGTCATTATCGACAATATTATACAATAAAGAAAATGAAGGAAGAAAACATAACCCAGCCATACCTTTCCATAATTACGCCCGCCTATCAAAACGAAAAGTACATCGAACAAACAGTCAAGGAAGTCTATCAAGACATTGTTGCTCGGGCCAACTTTTCAACCGAAGTAATTATTGCTGAAGATGGAAGCACTGATAGAACTCGTGAGATTTTAGTTAATCTTCAAAAAAAATACCAATTTAAGCTTATTACCGATCCTAAAAGAAAAGGACACGTTAAGGCTATTAAAGAACTCTACCAAAGGACAGGAGGTGAACTAATTTTTTATCTTGACTCTGATGGCGAATGTCCGCCGAAAGATTTTTGGAAACTTTATCAAAAATTACAAAAAGATAACCTAGACTTAGTTATCGGGGTAAGAAAAAAAAGAAAACCCTTTTATAGAAACCTGATTACTAAAATTGGCTCTTTAATTGCTAACCTACTCTTTAACCTAAAAATAGAAGACCCCAATTGTCCGCTCAGAATTACAACGAGCAAGGCAGCAAAGCAAATTATACCTGAAACAGGACGCCTCAAGTATAACTTTAATCTTGAACAACTTATTTGGGCTAAAAAACTTGGATTGACCTTTTCGCAGGTTAAAGTAGCTCACCGGGAGAGAAAAAGCGTTATCTTTCCACCTACCAAAATAGCCGGTCAGGCTATTATTGCTTTTATTGAAATTATCAAATTTCGGCTATCTTTTTCCTGACACCTTCTGGATTAAAACTAGCCAAGCGGATTTAAGAAGAGCTAACTGTCTTCGCCAGCGCCAGGGTTCGCGGATTAGACGATAAAACCACTCAAATCCTGCCTTCTGAACCCATTTTGGCGCTCGGGGGATCCGACCGCTAAGATAGTCAAACCCCACCAACTCCCATTGCTATCTTCAATCTTTTTGGAATCCAAGGAATAAGACCTTTTTCTGCTCCCTTACCAGTTAATGAT
>Ga0210057_1008430_pt1 | contig 12206 bp, 16 predicted proteins | sample CryGeyCG2114_010_2_FD_183968 | JGI IMG/M metagenome (GOLD analysis project Ga0210057, IMG submission 183968) | Groundwater microbial communities from aquifer - Crystal Geyser CG10_big_fil_rev_8/21/14_0.10 (SPAdes) (version 2) | ecosystem: Environmental > Aquatic > Deep subsurface > Groundwater ...
TCACCACCTACCACCTCTGGGTGGATGGCCCCAGCATCAGTGACCTGCTCAAAGCAGGTGGCTACGACTGGACGAACCCTCTCATCACCGAATGGAATTTCCCCACCACCGAGTATGACATGGTCGAAGAAAAGGAAACGGCCCTCTTCCACTTCAACCGGACAATCTCGTCAGAAGACGCGATTGCCGGTATGAGGGCGGAAGGCTACCGTCCCGCAACAATGAGGGAACTATTGACCTTCGGCAAAGAAAACCCGGAAGTCCAGCGAAAGTTCCCGATTGTTGCTCTGGGGCAGGTGGTCAGGCTCGATGGCGCTCGTCACGTCGGGTACCTCGACAGGGACGGTTCCGGGCGCTGCGCCCGCCTGCACTACTTCGACGACGGCTGGAGCGGCGACTGTCGGTTCCTGGCTGTTCGCATCTGAACCTTGTGTCCTTGATCTTTGGGTCTGGACTCTTTGACCCTTGGACACTTGGGCACTTGGTTCGCAACATACGGCAGTACTTTCTGCCAAACGCTTTGGGGAATAGCGTCAAATCCCAACCTCGTACGAAAGTGCGGGGTTTTTGTTATACTAAAATCGCCATATGAAAAATCTATGATTACGGTTGTGGGTAATATGGTCGCAACCTATAAAATGAGAGTTCGAGCGACCAGGGTTTCTCGGAGAGTATTTTATGGTAAGGAAATAAAAAAGACAGTTGGTGGAGAGTGGTGGGTGATACAGCGGAGAATGTTTAAGGGTATAAATGGATCAAAACCGGGAACAGCCCGGGCGTACCTTGGGCTTTTTAGTCATGGAAATACCTGGAAGCTAAAGCAGAAAGTTAAGATCTCAACACCTTCTCCAACTCTTCTCGAACCACCTTCGCGTCATCCCAAGGAGTCTTCTTGCCATTTGCTTCCATAATATACGGATCACTTCCTTTGCCAGTGATAATTACCACCGAATCTTTCCGGGCTTTGCGGAGGGCCGTATTAATGGCTTCTCTCCGATCCAGGATAATTTCTGGTCGATGTTTCTTTATAACAACACGCATCTCTTGGATTATCTTTTCCGGATCCTCATCATATGGATCCTCGTTGGTTAGAATAATTCGGCTACAGTATCTATCAGCAATCTTACCCATCTCAGGTCTTTTCCAAGTATCTCGGCCTCCACCTGTGTTTCCCAGGATACAGATAGAGTCTTTGTCCTTGAACACTTTGTATACTTTCTCTAGGGAATCCGGGGTATGAGCATAGTCAACAATTACGGAAAAGTTTTGTTTGCTCCTGAGTGGGTGTTTATCCCGCAAAGTTACTTTTTCCATTCGGCCTCTAGCTCCTTGGTACTCTTCAAAAGCTTTTTTGATCGTTTCCAATTTAACATTTTGAGTTTTTGTATATGTTAGGGCCGCTAGCATATTGTAGATATTGAATTCTCCTGGAAGGGAAGAGTGCATGGTGATGCCCTCATAGGTAAACATGCTACTGTGATCTGTCGAAGTGTACGGTTCCACCTCTTTCAGGGAGAAGGTGTAAGTTTCTGGAACGTTTAAGGATGTAAAACGAATCGCCTCACCGTCATCTTTATTCACTATTAAAATCCTTCTTTTCTTTCTAGACTTTAGAACTGCTTTAGCTAGAGATAGTTTAGCTTCTCGGTATTTCTGATATGAGCCGTGTGACTCGATGTGTTCGGGTGAAAGGTTTGTGAAGATTAAGGTGTCTGGACAAACGAACTTGTGTCTAAATTGTTTAGCCCCTTCGGAACTCATTTCTATCACAGCATATTGACAATTTGCATCAACGGCTTCCCGCAAGAACTTTTGTACGAAAAAACGTCCCGGCATTGTCATTTTATATTTATTAGGCCTAGACTTTTTATCAATCTTAAAACGAATCGTGTTAGACACCGCGGTTTTCTTGCCAGCTTGTTCTAAGATAGCGTTAACCAGCTCGACAGTTGTACTCTTACCCTTGGTTCCGGTAACAGCTATGACATTGATTTTTCTAGAGGGGAAACGATAAATTAGAGCTCCTAATAAGGCCAGAGAGAAATGATAAATTGGCTGGAGTTTTTTAAAGACAGATTTTGGAATTAGTTTTTTTAGAGCGTGCATTAGTTTAAGAGTTTAAGCGCTTCTTTGATCCGATCTTGTGGGCCGACAATATCCTTTGAGACTTTTTGCAGAACTTCCCGGACCTCTTTCTCTCCGTAGCCAAGGGATGAGAGAGCCTCCATGGTGTCAACTTCATCCTGAACCATGGCGATATCATCACTATTAACATCTCCTAGCTTATCTTTCAACTCTAGAATAATTTTCTGGGCACTCTTTTTACCAATACCAGAGACCCTGGTTAGGTTAGTTGTCTCACCTGAAGCAATTGCTTGCTTGAGAGATTTTGGATTAGAAACATTTAGAATACCCAGAGCACTCTTAGGTCCAATGCCAGAGATGGTGATTAGGAGTTCAAATAGCGCTTGTTCTTCTCGATCGATAAATCCATATAGATCTTGGATGTTTTCTCTAATGTGTAGGTGGGTAAAAAGAGTCACTTCTTCACCAACAGTTATTTGACCCAAGGTCGGTAAAGTCACAAAAATCTTATATCCAATACCACCAACATCGACGATGCCAAAAAGAGGGTGTTTCTCGACTAGTTTGCCAGATATCCTCGCAATCATGTTTTTAATAATACACCAGTTGCTTTTTTACATCTAATTGGGTATAGTCTTAGCCACTATGCCAATCAAAGATGCGGGTAAAAAAGCAATGAGAGCTGACGTCAAGAAGAAGGCCAAAAACCTTGTTCGCTCTGTTTCCATGAAAGACTTGGTCAAAAAGACCAGAAATCTAATCACAACTGGTGACAAAAAACAGGCGCAAGAAACGCTTCCAAAGGTCTACAAGGCTATTGATAAGGCCGCAAAGGCTGGGGTTCTCAAAAAGAACACCGCTGATCGGAAAAAGTCTCGATTAGCTAAAGCTATCAAAAAAATCTCCTAAACAGGGGATTTTTTTGCAGGTATTGACAAACAGTAAGCTCCTGCTATACTGGGATTCGAACTGTTCCTTGAACCTTCCACCTTGTTGCACGCAGAAAGGAGGCTAAACATAGAGCGACGGTATCGATCGGTACTTTCTTGCAGGATGGTCCTGTGAGAAAATCTTTTCTTTTTCCGGAAAGGAGGATCCATGCGGATTCTGACCATTCTGGCTCTCTCGGCGTTGCTCGCAATGGCAGCAATCACGACGCGAGCCTCAACCAGCGGAGCCGTCGATGACGGCACCGCAATCGTGGCTGTCGACGATGACGTCGGCTCCATGCTGCACCAAGTCGCCTTGAAGGCCGACGAGCAGGTCACCGAAGAAGACCTCGTCATGTGCACGACCGCACTGGCGACTCAATGGCCACCGGGCGCGCGGCAGCAGGGTACCCTTTATATGGAATTGCGCGACACCACCAGCCTCATCGGCGCCGGCGAAGACATCGGCCAGTCCTGTGATGCCACAGAAGAAGGCAACAACAGGCAGAGAATCGGAGGTGAAGCGGCCACCCGCGTTATCATACGCCTGGCCACCACCACCGAACACCGCCAGCAGAAGCGACTATGAAGGAGAAAGCCCCGGCCCCGGACATTACGTTCCGGGGCCTTTTTATATATCCAAGAAATCTCAAGCAAAGTTTGTGTCTCGAAAATTTATTTAGTGGGGCAGGTCTGGAGAAGAGATCATTATATGTAAAACTGCGATTCCTGTTTGAAAATATTCGAACGGAACTCTCTGGGCTCGGCGGGCGGAAAGGACGATTTCAAGTTTTTCTTTGGCGGCAAATTCTAAACCAAATCCTTTTTCTTCTCCTCAAATTCCTTCTTGTCTATCTCGCCCTTGGCGTATCGTTCTTTCAAAACCTCAAGCGCGGATTTTTCGTGATTATGAGTGTCACGAGATTGACTCGTGAGCCATTTGATAAGCGCGACGATACTGGTGATTATCAAGACCCACCAGAGAACCATAAAAATCCAACCGAAACCGCCCATAGTTCCAAATCCAAAGTCCATCATATTATTTGTTGAATTATTACTGCTAAAGGGAGACGACCACCCTCCCCACATCATGGACATCTCTGGCATCCAGCCGCCACTTCCGGCCGGAAACGCTGCCGAGGTATCGCAACCAGAGAGCCGTTTGCCCATAACAATATGGATTTGCTCCTCGCCCTCCTCGCCATGCGTCTGTATCATCATCGCGTTCATGGCGGCGTGCGAATCTCCGGCCATTTGGCCCATAAAGTGTTCACCGAGAACTCCGAATTGTTCATCACTCAAATTCTCGCAAGCAAGCTCGTTTGTTTGGAGTTTATTCCAAACCTCTTTGCCTTCTTGTTCTTCGCGGAGCGTGTGTTCAATGACTTCGTTCCAGTCAACTGTCGTGTTGGAAAATCCACCCATCATCTGCGCGTTTGTGACACCAGCGAATGAGCCGACTATGACTGCCGCAAGAATTGTGAAAATAATTTTTTTCATATTTATCAAGTTAGCCAAACACTAAAACTTTGTCTGACTTCTCAACCATTTTTAATAAATCGGACATTGTGGAAACGGGACAAATTTTGCTTTCTTCCTTGCCACGCACTTTAAGACAAGATCCACAAGCATAGATTTCACCTTTCAACTCTTTGAATTCCGCCACTTTTACGGAAACATCAAAATCTTTGCTGTCTGGAATAGTATCTAATTCCGAGCCCTCACTCATCAGAAAAATCTCCACTTGATGATTGGCTTTAAGCGCGGTAATTCCGAGGCGGAAGGTATTCCATGCGTGCTCTGGTTTGTTGGATTGTAAGATGATACCGAGTTTCATAAGTGTATTTTATTAATTTTAAATCGCTTTTGCCAATATTACTTGGGGCTCGAACTACTCGGGTCGCACCTCCTGGATGGCTTGTAAAAGATAACTTTTTTGAAAGACATTTTCAACTAGCTAAAGGGAAACCTTGCTTTTGTTTGCTTAATCTAATATAATCTCATATAGGTAATACATTAGATTACAGATATGAACTACAACAAACGCATTAAAAATATACCACAAAATCTCTGGTTTCTCATCAACCAAATTGATGAATTAAAAGGTCAATGGATTGGCGGAGCAAAAATGAATCCACAGGCTTTGGGAAGATTAAAGCGTTCCGTTTTAGTTACGTCTACCGGTGCCTCAACTCGTATTGAAGGAGCTAAGCTCTCAGACGAAGACATCGAAAAAATGATGCGCGGACTTTCCATGCAAAAATTCGCTGATCGAGACAAACAGGAAGTGCAGGGATACTATGAACTGCTTAATAATGTATTTAACTCAGCAGAAAAGATTCCTTTATCAGAAAGTAGCATTCAACATCTGCACAAAGAACTTTTGAAGTATGTTGAAAAAGATAAACTGCATAGGGGAGAATACAAAAAGACAGAAAACAGAGTTGAAATGGTAAATGAAGTGGGCGTTTCTGTCGGCGTATTGTTTGATACCACGCCCGCATGGCTTACGCCAAAGGAAATGTTGGAGCTGGTGGAGTGGACAAAAGAAGCAATGGTTCTAAAAGAAATTCATCCCTTACTTATTATTGCCAACTTTCTCGTAGAGTTTTTAAACATTCACCCCTTTCAAGACGGCAACGGGAGACTTTCGCGCATACTGACAAATTTAATGATGCTTCAAGCCGGTTATGCGTATATGCCGTATGTCTCGCATGAGAAGTTAATTGAGGATAATAAAGCGGAATATTATTTGGCTCTCAGAAAAAGCCAGAAAACTTTAAAAACAGAAAGTCCAAATATTATTCCATGGCTTGAATTCTTTTTTAATATTCTCCTTACCCAAGCAAGACAAGCAATAGAGATGCTTTCAAAAGAAAATATTGAGAAACTTCTTTCTCCAAAACAGTTACTAGTCTGGAAATATCTTTTAGAAGTACAAGAGGCAACTCCGGGCGAAATTTCAAAAATTGCTAAAGTTGCACGTCCGACGGTATCGCAAGCGCTTGATACTCTTATGCGGCTGAAAAAAGTTGAACGTATCGGGCAGGGCAGGACGACGAGGTATAGGAGGAAATAAAATTATGTATGACGAACCAAGAAAAGCTTGCTATTTATCATAATATTTTTAATGCCCGTATTGATGTTTATGCCAGACGATGGCAAAAAAATTATACAAGCGGATGGTCGCCTGTGTATTCTTTTGATTAGAATGAGTTCAATACCCACAGGGCAAGGGGCGGAACAATAAAGGATTTTTAAAAATTAGCGGGGTTGGCAATCAAAAACTTTCACAATTTGGGGAGCGATTCATTTCTGCTATTGGTCATTATATGGAAACTAATAAAATCGAAGAGAACATAAAATCCGTATACACCGGTTCAACTTTTTATGAAACGAAAAAATTAGTACTGCAGAAAATTTCTATTGATGAAATAGCGAAAAATGCGGGTTATCCATTGGTACCATTCTGAGCCACATTGAAAAGATTTTCACCAATGACTCACAATTAGATATCGCGTATATAAAACCTAACCCCGAAAGACTTGAAATAATTACAGGAGCATTTAAAAAAACGGGTGGTATTTCATTGGCTCCCGTACGTGAAATTCTGGGAGATGATTATTCGTATGAAGAATTACGCTTGGCTAGAATTTTTCTTAAATGATTTTAGACACTCGGCCTGGTGCCCTAGGCAATAAGGACACGCTGATACTAAGTCGTCAAGGCGGAGGAGGTGAGATTCGAACTCACGAGACCCTTACGAGCCTTCCGCTTTTCAAGAGCGGTGCCTTCAACCACTCGAGCCACTCCTCCGAAGAGTACATTACCAGAAACTTTGCTTTTCTTCCACTATTTTACTATCTTTTCCTCAACCGACTTCTTCCTAAAAAATATTCTTCGTATACCACAAGTTGATTGAGAATTGTTACTTTTCTTCCACTTTCACAGAATACTTTCTAGTAATCACAAAGATGTAAAAAATTTCTAAGATACCCAAAGTATTTGTAATGAGTAAAATGATGAACCATTTCATGTGTGACAATCTGGCGGCTTTCCACAGAGCTACACCTTTCCAGGGAATCGTCCAGATGACTGCCAGCAGAAGCAAACGAGGATCGATACCACCAGCTAAAAGGTTTTCCATATGCGCACATTATAGCAAAGTGCTACAATAAATATATGCAGTGGCAAGCCGAAGACCGACAACCAAATGTAAAAAATGCTGAATGGTATTTAGCCGTTAGTATCATTACCTTAGCGATTGCGGTAACTTCTGTTATTTTTAGTAATATACTTCTAGCGGTTCTGGTTGTTATTGCTTTTGTGGCTGTTATTCTAAATCATCGGAGGTACAACCAAATGCTTGATGTTTCAATAACATCTAAAGGTCTCAAGGTTAATGATCTGGTGTATTTGTATGAAAATCTCGAATCTTTTCATATTGATGAGTATCGAGATCTACTCATCCTAAAATCAAAAAAGTTTTTTTCTTCACATATCATACTTCCTCTGTCTGAAGCTGTTTCCAAAGAAGAACTTGAGGAATTGTTACTAGAACATCTAGAACAAGAAGAAATGCACGAGTCAGTACTCGAGCAATTTATGGAATATCTTGGCTTTTAGCCAATTCCTTGCTACTTTTTATCTACTTGCTCCTGTAGTTTAACGGATAGAATGCTGGTTTGCGGAACCGGTGATCCAAGTTCGATTCTTGGCGGGAGCACATATGAGTAAAATAATTGGTATTGATTACGGAACCAAAAAAGTTGGAGTAGCCATCTCAAATGAAGATGGAATCTTGGCTTTTCCGGTAGATGTTTTTGAAACCAAGACCATTCTGGAAAAAGTCGAGAGTTTAGCCAAAGAAAATGAAGTCCGCAAGATTGTGATTGGGGAGTCTACCGGCTTTGATATGAAAGATAACCCTGTTATGAAAGAGATCAGGGATTTTGTGGAGAAATTAAAGGAAAAAGGTTTTGAGGTTGTTTTAGAAAACGAATTTATGAGCTCCATGCAAGCCTCTAGGTTGCAAGGGTATAATAAGAAGCAAGATGCTTCAGCAGCTGCGCTAGTGTTACAAAGTTATTTAGACAAAAATCATGATTAACTACGAAGACTTTCAAAAAGTGGAAATAAGAATTGGGGAAATTAAAAGCGCAGTGAGGATTGAAAAATCAGATAAACTACTACTTCTTTCTGTTGATTTTGGAGAAGAAAATCCCCGAACTGTTGTCTCTGGTATTGCTTTATATTTTACAGATCCACAAGAGTTAGTCGGAGTTCGGTGTGCTTTTGTCACCAATCTAGAACCGCGACCATTAATGGACTATGAGAGTCAAGCCATGATTCTGGGAACCCGGACCGATGATGGTTTTGCCCTTTTGAAGCCTGCCAGAGAACTTCCGTCTGGAAGTCTTGTCGGTTAGCCGATATACTATAGTTAATGAAATCAAAGCTCTTTGATTTTTTTCCGGTACCAAAGACTCTGGCTATGCATACCAGTGGGGTGGCTGTTTCTGATAAGGCGGTTCAGTTCGTTCGTTTTTCTGATAAAAAACAACCGGAACTCGAAGCTTTTGGTGAAATCCTTCTACCCAAAGGTATCATTGAAACTGGGAGCGTTAAAGATTCTAAAAAGTTAACAGAAGTTTTATCTCAACTTCGACAAAAACACAATCTGGATTTGGTAGAGGTCTCGATTCCGGAAGAGAAATCCTATCTTTTCAAGACAACTGTTTTAGGCGATAACCTAAGGGAGATCAAGAGTAATCTTGATTTACAAATTCAAGACAACGTACCCTTTAAGGCTTCAGAAGTTGTTTTTGACTTCTCGATAATCGGCCAGTTAAAGAGTGGCCATCGAGATGTTGTGGTTTCTGTTTTGCCGAGAGCCGTAGTTGAACAATATCTAGCTGTTTTTCATGAGGCTGGCTTTACTCCAATTTCCTTCCAAGTTGAGTCACAGGCGGTGGCTCAGGCGGCGGTGCCATATGGTAATAGGAAGAATGTTTTGGTGGTTAATGTTCAAGATAAAAAAGCTGGTTTCTACATTGTCACCAAACAAACAGTTAGATTCTCATCAACGTTTGAAATTGATAACACAGATCTGGGAATTAATATTTTGGATGAGAAACTAATTCCAAAAGAAGAAATTCCGAAAATTAATGACATTTCTGTTTTGATTCGAGAAATCAAAAAAATTATGACATACTGGCGAACTCACGATGGGGCCGATGAATCACAAGCTGTGCAGCACATTTATCTAGTTGGTACGATTCCCGAAGAAATCAAGACGGTTGATTACATTAGTAGCAACATTCCAGTGGCAGTGGAAGTTTCTAATGTCTGGCAAAATGCTTTCTCATTTGAAAAAACAATCCCGGAGATGGATCGTCGGGATGCCTTGCGTTTCTCAGCCGCGATTGGTCTGGCTCTACCTAACCAAGAATAAACATGTCTATTAATCTATTACCACAAAAAGAAAAAAGTCGAATTCAGAAGATTTACAAATCTAGACGCTTAAGAGCCACCTCTTGGTTGGTTATCGTTTTGGTGGCTGTTTCAATAATAATGCTTGTGCCAATATATCTTTTGGCTAAAAACACTCAAGTACTAGCCGATCAGAAAAAAGAGCAGCTAAATCGAGAAGATAACTACGTCGATGCTCACGAAGTAAAAGACACCATTTTCCTAATCAACAAAAAAGCCAGAGTTTTGGCTGATGCAAAACATACTAGGGTATACAATCTATTCTCTGATATTACTGAAAATAAAAGAGCTAGCATCTCGATTACCGGTTTAGCTTTTCACATCAAAGAAACCGAAGATTCAACTTTTGAAGAAATCTCAATTGTTGGAAATGCCAAAGATCGGGAAACCTTGCTAGCTTTTCGAAGAGATCTAGAACAAAAGGAATATGTTCAAGAGGTTAATCTGCCTGTCTCAAATTTTGCCCAAAATGCTGATATTGATTTTTCAATTAAAATTACCCTACGAGCACAATGAATAAAAACACTAAAAAAACCGGAATACGTTTGGCCTGGCTTGCAATCACTATTATTGCGATTGTCTTGTACCTGATTTCTTTCTGGTATGTTAAATCAGAGTTTGAAAAAGCTAGCTATGCTCTAAATAGTGCCGAAATCTCCTACGAACAAAAGGATAAAATACAGACCACTGCTCAAAATGTTGAAGAATTAGAACCACAAATTGAGAAAATCAACTCATACTTTGTGGAATCTGATGATGTGGTTGGTTTTATCAATCTCTTAGAGCAAAAAGCTAAAGGTCAAGGAACCTCTATTGAAACCACCGATGTTTCTATTGAAGAAGCCCTAGGAGATTTGCTATATGGAGAGGTACTAAAAATTTCTCTAACTGTTAAAGGGAGCTGGAACAACGTCATGCAGTACCTTAATTTAGTTGAGAGTCTCCCATATGACATCTGGATTACCAACACTAACCTGGCTTTAAAGAGAAATACAGATTCAGAAAATGACAATTTATACCACTGGGAAGCCGACCTTACTCTGCTGGTTCTAAAACATAATTAACATATGGAATTAAAAAAACTTTCACTCAAAAAAATATTTTCTCACTTTAAGAAAGGTGGCTCTGTTACCAAGAGGGGGCTATATACACCACATCGAGATTGGATGATCATTATCATAATTTTTCTAATCCTACTGGTTCTAACGGTAGCTATTCATTTTGCTTTGTACCTATTAGCCGAAAAAGGTGATTTGTTTAACAAAACGGCTGAACAAGAAATCTTCAATTCCTCTCTTAAAAAAGAACTTATTGATAGTGTTGTGACTGAATTTGAGGCTAAAGGGTTAAACAGCTCGGCCGGAATTGAAAGATCGGTTTTGAAAGATCCGTCAGCCTTTTGACTAAGTGGTATTTAATTGATATTTTGCATACGCTTGCCCCTGTAGTTCAATGGATAGAACTACGGACTTCTAAGCCGTTAATGTAGGTTCGATTCCTACCGGGGGCACCAGACAGGAAAAGTCAAAGAGTTTTGGTTCGCCTCGTTTCGCTCGGCGACCAAATCATAAGGAATTTTGGGCGAAAAATTGAATTGGCGGTTTTCCAAAATGCAGTTCGAGCCGATATTTCCCAGAGACCGAATTGCTATATCAACTGAGTTAACCACACGTTTTTCCCAGAGACCGAATTGCTATATCAACTGAGTTAACCACACGTTGAAAACAATTATACACAAAGGATAAATAAAAAATATCTAAAAACTCCCTAGTCTAAATTAAAGACAATCGACTCCTCAACCTGACTAGAGGTTCCATATTGTTGAGCACATACGGAGTTTGGGCCAATATAACCACACCACAAAACCACACGTGCCGCATATACTATTGATTTATCATTAGGTAGGATAGTTTCGAATTCCCATAAATTTGTCGACTTGTTGAATACGCCCTCTGTAATACTAAACCTTTCTCCATAGGGCGCGTTTGCGTCAACTATCTCAAGTTTTGCTCTAAAGCTTTTTACATCATTTGCAAAGGTTTTGTCGTCCTCTCTGGTGTCAGCAAAAAATGTAACTTTCTTACCTGCTCTGTACTTACTGGTACTGCTATAAAAATCAAGAATGTAATATGACCCGCTAGAAACTTTCAAGGTGCCAACAGGTGCCTTGATTTTAAAGCTATCACTTTCTAACTTTGATTCTTTAGCAAAAGAGTATATTACTACTCTGTATTCCCCCGGGAAATCTGCCGTATCTAGATTGTATGAGAAACTTCCATTTTTACTAACAGGGTCAGACAAGTCGTCTCTCTTGTATATCTGTCCACTCTGACAGCGTGAGTCCATACTCAGACATGAAAGGTATATAGTCGAAGCGTCAATTAGCTTTGGATCCCATTTAATAATCAGGGTGTCACCTTGTGTGTATACAGCATCTTTGATTGGGGATATAAAACCACTAGATGACTTTTCTGATTCTGATACCAAAGCCGAATCATTTTTTGGCACTTCTGGTGCCTTATTAGCGTCATTGTTGGCAATAACGAAATAAGATAATAATCCGATAACGATAATGGCGGTTGCTAGTAAGAATTTGTTCATACAAAAATATTAATTTATAAGTATGTATATTATGCCATAAAAGACTAATTTTGTTAGCTTAATTATGCCTTAAATTACGGCACAGAAACAAAATGGTGC
>Ga0210057_1008431_pt1 | contig 12206 bp, 7 predicted proteins | sample CryGeyCG2114_010_2_FD_183968 | JGI IMG/M metagenome (GOLD analysis project Ga0210057, IMG submission 183968) | Groundwater microbial communities from aquifer - Crystal Geyser CG10_big_fil_rev_8/21/14_0.10 (SPAdes) (version 2) | ecosystem: Environmental > Aquatic > Deep subsurface > Groundwater ...
GCAAACTGAACGGCGTAATGGAAGATTTAATGTTTTTTAAAACAGATAAATATGCTTTGAGCGGCGGCTTTGACACTAACTTTGAAGTGGCTTTGACTGCCACTGACTCTGGCAGTGATTCTAATGTCAGCGCCAAGTCAGTTGATCTTAGTTCGGCTACGCCTTGCTCATATAATTTTACCGCGCTTGCTTCTGCGAATTGCCACACCAATGAATTAGTCTGGCAATCAACGCCTGTTGGTGTTTATGGTTATGATATCTATCGCTCTGATAATTCTGGTTCAGGTCCTTGGGATTTGGTAGCGGCTGGGGCTCTTAGCAATTCTTATAGCGATTATGATGTAAATATCTATGAGAATTCTAATTATTGGTATTACATTACTACGACTTTGGGAGATTATAATAATTCTACTGTCTCGCCGGCTTGCACTGGCGGAGTAGGGGGCGGAAGTATTTGTCCTTTAACAACTTTGACTCCAATGTGCGCTATGTCAGGCTCGCAAATTAGCGCAAAGCATCATTGCGGAGAAATAAATTTGCGCTGGCAAAAGATAGAAAATGTTAAGAGTTATGAAATTCAAAAAAGTTTTGGCAGTGAAGGCAATTACACAACCTTGCTTTTGATTGATCAAGCGGAGATTCCCACTTACTGCCCGGCTGGCTTGAATTATTGCCAATATGATGACACAGAAGTCGTGACAGTTAATAACATTAACCCAAGCAACAGCCAAAAGTATTGGTATAAAATCAGGGCCCAGGGCCAAGATGATACATGGTCTGATTGGTCTACTAGCATTAATAGTTTTTCTTATTGCTACCGGAGCAAAGCCTGGCAGGAGAGATAGAATGTGTAGAATGTATAATGTATAATGTATAATGGAAGGAGAAAAAACAGATAACCCCCTTTGGTGAAAAGCCAAGGGGGTTTTGAAATAGAAAATTTTGACAGATTTTTGCTTTATCTTTAAATTAGAGTTATAATTGACTTATGAAAAAACATTCTTATCTAATTATTACTATTATTCTGGGCTTGATTGCTATAGTTTTTTTATGTTGGCTGTCTTGGCAGATAAATAAGGAATACCAATCATTTACTTGGCAGAATCTTTTAATTAAACCAAAGCCGATTGTTTATGAGGAATTAAAAACAGAGATGGATACAAGTGGGTGGTTGGAATATAAAAATGATGATTGGGGATTAAAGTTTAAATACCCGAGAGATTGGGAAGTGAGAAAAATGTTGGGAGAATTGGCAATAAGACCAAAAAATTGTCCGGAATTTTATACTGGTTATGATAACGACCACACATGGGGGGCAGCGATTGTGATTTATTATCCAATTTTGCTTTCGGAGACCACATTGCCAGATAGTGTATTAAATGACATAAAAACAGAAGAAGGAAGAGTGGATTATTATAAAAAAAATTATAATTATCAAATTCATAAAGTTAGTTATAATAATGACAACAAATCAATGGTAATTGCGATGATATTATATGAAGATAAAGTTTTAGAGGCAAGAACAAGTGGTCAGTGTTTAGCGGTCGTGGATGAACCCAAATTTATTGATGCCATTCTAACAACCCTTAAATTTTACGATTAAACATATTGCGTAAAAGAAAAACAAAAAACATTTCACAATCCAAATTTAAGGAGGAACACAATGAACGGAAAAAAATTGGAAAAGAAGATAGATAGAAATAAAGAAGTAAAGATTGAACAAGAAAACCAAAAAGGAGAAAGAAAGATGAGAAAGTGTATTGTTGTTCTGTTGATAGTGTTAATAATTATGCTGGCACAGACAAACCTATTGGCTCAAAAACCGTCGTTAATTCTGCCATTAAAACTAGATCAAACTTATAGAGTTACAGTTGGTTATGGCGGAGTTTGTGATAATGGGGTCGTTTGTGATGATTATCATTATGGCTATAATCAGTATGCTTTGGATTTTGGCCATCCTGTTAATAATCTTAATCCATCAATTTTAGCTACCGCAGAAGGTGATATTGAAATTTCAATTGATGGTACTCCTGATTATGGCAATTATATTGTCATTAAACATTCTGGCGAGTATAGAACTTTGTACGCTCATTTAAAAACCAGATATGTGAAAAAAGGCGCCCATGTAAAGCAAGGCCAAGTTATTGGCTTAATGGGTACAACTGGAAATTCAACCGGTGAACATTTGCACTTTGTTTTAAAATTAGGTGTGACAAGTATTCTTCCGGAACCAATATCTGGCTTAACTAATTTACACGCTGGACAAGTGATTAGCCTAATTGGAATGTTTGCAGATGGCTGGCATAGCGATATCTCGCCAAAATTTGTAATGGCGCATGCGTTTTATGGCGGAGAAAAAGTTATTGGTGTGCCATATAATGCTGGTTATGGAATTTATGTCTATGACAGATATGGCGTTAAGATACAGGCTTACAAAAAATCAAATGACAGTCATATATATTATCTGGTGTTTAATAAATATCAGTATCATGTTTTCTTGGTTCACGGCAGTCTTGCCAGTTATTTTTTCTCAAATCTGATCGCCTCCGGTTATCTGCCAATTACTGACGAAGCGACTTATCTTTATGGCGGCCATGACACAATTTTTATCAAACGCGGCATCAGTTGCGTGATGCAGAAGTTTGGCAAAAAAACTAATGCTGACTATCCGCAAAAAACAATCGTCTGGAATTCTCAAACCAAGAAAACGCAAAATTTTCCTTGCGGAGAGTTTAGCACCAATGTGATTAGCGGCGGCTGGTGCGCGGAATTTATTAACAGCACTACCATTGTAAAAATGCCCTGCAATGGCGCCACTGACGGTTATCATTTATGGCTTTGCGCTGTCGGCGACTATATTTTTCACATTTATGATTCGTTTGGTCAAGCAATAGATGGTTTAGCGCATTATGTTTTTGAAGGCAACGCGCAGAATTGGGAACCGAATTATTCAAATTCAACTCCGGCCCCAGAACCTGTTCTGCCTGGCCAGCCAATGGTTTTTGATCCGCCGACAAATTTATCAGCGCCACCGCTTTTGCAGTTAAATGCTTTGGGTTTTGATTTTGACCTTCAGTATAATAGCGCTGATTTGCAAATTGCCAATACTGGTGGCCAAATTCTAAACTGGAATCTAACCAAAACAAGCGGCGACTGGTTTAGTTGGTCAAAAGGCAATGGATCTTTGATTGCTGGCGAAGCAACTTTTGTGAGAATCGTGCCCAACAGAAATCTGTTGCCAGCTGGTCAGCACACTGGTTATCTAACGGTCAATTCTAACGGCGACAATAAAACTCTTGATGTTAGAATTAACATCGCGAGTGTTCAACCGCCAGACCCTAATGCCGAACCACAAAATCTGACTGGCAGTTGCGTTTATCAAAACAACAGAATCTTCCTAAACGGCAATTTCTTTGATTGCTATGATATTCTTTACATCAAATGCAGCGATGGCAGGATTCTTAACACCAGCGTTAGTGCGGCCTTTGATTATCAGCCCGAGTATGAAGCAATAAATTTTGCCTTTGGCGCCACAGACCAGGAAAAATATTATCCTGGCCGGGGCAATTGCCAACTTAATGTTACTGGTTTGACTTGGCACGAAAGCGATCATTGGTTTTGGTTTGACTCAAATCCACCACCCCTTCCATCCAATAGCAATATGCTGGTGTCTGAAAACTGGCAATTTGAATTGCACGCTGGCAATCAAGCGCAGATGTTCAATGATAATGGAACTATCTATGTAAAGATATTATCATTGGCAAGCGATTACAGCAATAATCCATATCGGGTTCAGGTGTTTCAGATTGTTAATAGCTTCAAGGCTAATAGTTCTTACCAAATTAGTTTTCAAGCTACAGGCACAATCCCTTGGATGATAGCTGAAGTTGGAAAAGCTGAACCAGATTGGAAATCGTATTTGCACAATACAGTTGAACTAACATCAAGCTGGGAACCATTTTCATACAGCTTTACTGCGCCAACTGATATTATCCAAAATATAAAGCTGGATTTTCAGCTTGGATCTGGTATTGGCGAAGTCTGGGTCAAGGATATTATCTTGATCAAAACTTCACTTGCTAAGGAAATGTTTGAGACAACTGTCATTTCACTGCCATCCGAGTTTGAACTTTTTCAGAATTATCCTAATCCATTTAATCCAGCAACCACGATTTCTTTTGCCTTACCGCAAGAACAAAATGTAGTGCTCAAAGTATTTGATGCGCTATTTTTATTTTACATCTGTGACAAAGGATTGATTTTTTTGCCATTCACAATTATTTCAAAATGAACATGCGGGCCGGTTGACCAGCCAGTTGAGCCAAGAGCGCCAATAACTGCGCCTTGCTCAACTTGCTCCCCGTTTTTAGCATAGAGTTTAGACATATGGCCGTAAAGTGTTTTGGTGCCGTCGCCATGATCAATAATAATATAGTTGCCATAGCCAGTGCCCCAGCCAGATTTAATAATTTTTCCTGGCCGCGCCGCGTAAATTGGCGCGCCTGTTTGGCCCCCAATATCAATAGCTAAATGCCGCCAGCTATAATATTGCGTAATGCGGCGCGAAGTAGTGGGCCAGATCACGCCAAGGGCGTTTGATTCGCTTGATTTTTTGCGCAGATTACTGGCCAAACTTGTATTGGCTGGCGCGGGCGCTGCTTTGATAACTCCATCTGGCACTATTAAATTTTGGCCAATGGATAATTGCTCGTCACTAATGATTTGGTTATAGGCCAATATTTTTTCAGCTGTGACATTGTATTTTTTAGCAAGAGCGGAAATCGTATCTCCTTTTTTTATTTGATGAATCACTCCGGAAACAGGCGGGATGATAAGTTTATTGCCTGGCCTAATTGTGCTATTGGCTCCGAGTTTATTGGCCCAGAGAATTGTGTTTAAAGAGATATTAAAATTTTTGGCAATAGAATAAAGAGTGTCACCGGCGCTTATGGCATATTCAATAATTTTACCCCGGGCTTCTGGTCCAGAAACTGTTTTAGACGGGCTGTTTTTAACAAGCGCGTTAAGCGCCAGATTATCATTAGCATCAGTTTCCGCTGGCAGCCAAGCTTTTTCCTGTTCCAAAGAACTATTTTTATTCACGAATTGATTAGGGTCAGTAAAAATATTTTCATTTACATTATCTTGGTTAAGCCCGACATTTTGAGCTAAACTGGACTCCTCAATATCTGCTTCAAATTCATCTCCTGCGGCTAATTGATAAAAAATGCTTTTTTTTGCCAGATCTTCCGCGGCCGCGTTTTGGATTAAAAGATTATTGATTATTACAGAAATAAAAAGCAAAATACCAAGCGCGTAAAGCAGGTAAGGGCTGGTTAAAACTACCGTCATCTTATTGCTGCCTTTATCATTCAGAGAGTTTCTGGTTTGTTTTTTAAGCAAATGAAGAATATTGTATAAAGGCAGGATTAAAGTTTTTAAAACAGTTCGTCCGATATTTGTTAAGGGTTTGAGAAAAAGCAAAAAAATTTGGCCAAGCGTTCTCATTAGCCAGGTAACACTTCTCATGAGCCAGGAAGCTAAAATAATGCCATATTGTTTAATATTTTTTAAAATATCAAACTCCTTTTTTCTTTAAAATTACTAAATATCTGACTAATAAGCAATAGCACAAAAAAGACTATTTAGGCTGATTTTAAAGATGTTTAAAGCAAAGTTATTGTAGCATAGGATAAGGTTTTTTAAAAGAGTTTAAAGGTTGCAAAAAAAATATAAGTGCGATAGAATAAAATTACTATGGAAAAATATAACCCGCAAATAATTGAAAAAAAATGGCAAAAGTTTTGGCAGGAAAACAAAACTAATTTTTGTGACTTTGATGATGAAACCAAAAAAAAGTTTTATAATTTAGTGATGTTTTTTTATCCATCTGGCGCTAAAATCCATATTGGACATGGCTATAATTATACTGGTTCTGATGTTTATGGCCGCTATAAAAGATTAAAAGGTTTTAATGTTTTTGAACCCATGGGCTATGACGCTTTTGGTTTGCCAGCGGAAAATTACGCGATTAAAACAGGGCAACATCCTTCTTTGACTACGCGGGCAAATATTGATTTTGGCAGAATTCAACTTAAGAAATTAGGTTTGATGTATGATTGGGAAAAAGAGATAGATACTTCCTCACCCGAATATTACAAATGGACGCAATGGCTTTTCAGGGTTTTGTATCAGGCTGGTTTGGCTTATCGCAAAGAAGCGCCGGTTAACTGGTGTCCTTCTTGTAAAACTGTTTTAGCTAATGAGCAAGTGATCGCTGGCAAATGCGAAAGATGCGAGACAGAGGTGGTGCAAAAAAAATTAAAGCAGTGGTTTTTTAAAATTACTGATTATGCGGATAAATTATTGGCCGGCCATGAAAAATTAAACTGGCCGGAGAAAACAATTTTAATGCAGAAGAATTGGATTGGCAGAAGCGAGGGAGCGGAAGTAAAATTTTTTGTCATTCCGACCGAAATGAGCGAAGCGAATGGAGTGGAGGAATCTCTTAAACAGGCGACGGATGAAAGATCCCGCGACTTCGCTCGGGATGACAATAAATTGTCAGTTTTTACCACCCGGCCTGATACATTATTTGGCGCGACTTTTATGGTGGTGGCGCCTGAACACGCCCTAATCACTAATCACCAATCACTAATCACGAATTTTGATGAAGTAAAAAAATATATTGAAGAGTCAAAAAATAAATCCGATTTGGAGAGAACTGATCTAAACAAAGAAAAAACTGGCATAGAGCTGAAAGGCATTAAGGCAATTAACCCGGTTAATGGCAAAGAAATTCCAATTTTTGTGGCTGATTATGTTTTGTCAAATTATGGCACTGGCGCTATTATGGCTGTGCCAGCGCATGATGAAAGGGATTTTGAGTTTGCTAAAAAATATGGATTGGAAATTATTGAAGTAGTGAAAGATGTACAAAAGCACAAGAGCACAGAAAGCACAAGAGCACAGAAAACACAGGCATGTTTTGAAGGTGAAGGTGTTGCAATAAATTCTGATGAATTTGACGGATTAACCACAGCTGAGTTCAAAGAAAAAATTATTCATTGGTTAGAAGAAAAAGGACTTGGCAGAAAAGCAGTGAATTACAAACTGCGCGATTGGCTGATTTCTCGGCAAAGATATTGGGGAGCGCCGATTCCGATTATTTACTGCGATAATTGCGGAGAAGTTTTAGTTGAAGAAAAAGATTTGCCAGTTAAACTGCCTGAACTTGAAAATTTTAAACCCACTGATGATGGCGAATCGCCCTTGGCCCGTTCAAAAGAATTTGTTAATGTTAAATGTCCAAAATGCGGAGCTGCTGCCAAGCACTGCACAGAAACTATGGACACTTTTGTTTGTTCTTCCTGGTATTATTTAAGATTTCTCAATCCAGATTTGGCTGACAAACCATTTGATAAAGAAATAATTAAAAAATGGCTGCCAGTAGACCAGTATTGCGGCGGAGCAGAACACGCTTGCATGCATTTATTGTATGCCAGATTTATTACTAAAGTTTTATTTGATCAAGGATATATAAATTTTGATGAACCATTTTTAAAATTAAATCATCAGGGCATGATTTTGGCGGCTGACGGCGGCAAGATGAGCAAATCCAAGGGCAATGTGGTAATTCCTGATGATTATGTGAAAAAATATGGGGCTGATGTTTTTCGTCTTTATGTTTTATTTTTAGCGCCTTTTGAACAAGGCGGCAGTTGGAGTGATCAGGGAATTGTGGGTGTGAAAAGGTTTTTGGAAAAAGTGTGGAATTTACAAGAAAAACTCAAAAGTCAAAATTCAAAAGTCAAAACTGAAAGTCAAAATTCAAAATTTTTAGTCTTATTAAATCAGACAATAAAAAAAGTTGGGGAAGATATTGAGAATTTTCACTTTAACACGGCGATTTCCGCTTTGATGATATTGCTTAACGAGTTTGAAAAACAAAAGGAAGTTTCCATTATACATTATACATTATACATTATACTTTTATCTCCATTTGCACCCCATATTGCTGAAGAACTTTGGAGCAGATTAGGACATAATAAATCTATATTTTTTGAAAAGTGGCCAGAGTATGACTCAGCTTTAATTCAGGCAGATGAATTTGAACTAGTCGTGCAGGTGAACGGCAAGGTGCGAGATAAAATAATTGTGCCAGCTGACATTTCTGAAAGCGAGGCAACTAAGACAGCCATGAATTTGGATAATGTGAAAAAATGGTTGGCGGACAAAGAGCAGAAAAAAATAATTTATGTAAAAAATAAATTGGTAAATATAGTTTTATGACCCAAGAACAATATGATTTTTTAGCTAAAAAAGTTGAAGAATTAATGCAAAAGACAAAAGATCCGGTACATGATTTTGAACATGTTTTGAATGTCAAAGAAAATGCTTTGCGCTTGAAAAAATTATTGTCAATAAAATATCAACAAAAAGTTGATGACCAAATTCTGGCCATCATTTGTTTGTGGCATGATATTAGTTATGTTTATTACAAATCTGGTTTATGGCAATTTTTTGTGGAAGGAATAAGAGCGGAAAAAATTGTAGGACCATATTTAAAATCAGCTGGTTTAAGCAAAAAAGAACGGCGTCTGATAAAAAGCGCGATCCGCACTCATCCTCATATTTATCATTTTTTTACTCATTACCGCACCCTGTATCATAAAATTTTAAATGATGCTGATTTTATAGAAGAGTCTAATCCTAAAAGAATTGCTCAAGCCGAAGCTACTGTGCGGCAATCTGTTTTTAGGTTTTTGGTCATGAAAATTTTAAAGCCTTTGTTTTACAAAAGTTATAAAAATTATTTCTTTAATTTTAAAGAAAGTCAGCAACTTTTGAAGCAGTATGAAAATATTGAAAGCAAATAAAATAGTTTAAGAATGGATTTAACTAACATCAAGACAATTAAACATTTATGCCAAAAGCATGGCCTGCATCCGAACAGAAAAAACGGACAGAATTTTTTGATTGATAAAAATGTTTTAGAAAAAATTATTGCGGCGGCTGATCTTAAACCAACTGATAATGTTTTGGAAATCGGGCCAGGATTTGGCGTCCTGACACAAGAATTAGTCAAACATGCTGGGAATGTGATTGCGGTGGAACAGGATAAAAGATTGGCGGAGTTTTTGGAAAAAGAAATTAAGAAAGAAAAAAGTAATTTGGAAATAATAAATGATGATATATTACAAATTCAAAACTCAAAGTTCAAAACTCAAAACTATAACTCAAAACTCAAAACTAAATCTGCTGTAAATTACCAATTACCAATTACAGATTACAAAATTGTTTCTAATCTGCCTTATCAAATTACTTCGCCGGTGTTGTGGAAATTTTTGCAGGAAGAAAATATTAACTCCCTCTCCAGCTCCCCTTTGAAAAGGGGGAGAGTTTTGGAGTCAATGGTTTTGATGGTGCAAAAAGAAGTGGGTGAGAGAATTTGCGCCAAGCCAGGGAAAATGTCAATTTTATCAGTGATATGCCAATTTTACGCTGAATGTGAAATTGTAAGTTTGGTGAGCAGAAATTGTTTTTGGCCAAAACCAGAAGTGGATAGTGCGATAATAAGGTTACAAACAAATAACCACCCCTACACCCGTTCAATCTGCCACCGGCAGATTTTCACTTTAAAAGGATGGGACAATAATAAAGAATTTATGAGAATAGTGAAAATTGGGTTTAGCGCAAAAAGAAAAATGCTGAAAAATAATTTGGCCAATGGTTTGCAGATGCCAATGGAAAAAATTGTAGCAGTTTTGCGAGAGGCAGGATTGAATGAAAAAATCAGAGCGCAGGAATTGGGAGTGAAGGAATGGAGGAAGATTTATTGGTTATTAAAGAATTAACATATTTTTGTCCTCCCCTTTTCAAGGGGAGGTGTCCCGAAGGGACAGAGGGGTTAATTTTTGTTAATGAAAATTATTAACCACCCCGCTCGCCTAATCGGCTCGCACCCCTCCTTGAAAAGGAGGGGACAAATACGGAGCTCCTTCAAATGAGGGGACAAGTGAATGTTGTGGATAAATAATTAGTCCGCTTTTTTGTTTTATGCTATAATAAACATAGTTGTTAATGATTAGTTATGGATATTTTCCCACCAGATTTTCAGGGAAAAAATAATTCGTTTAAGAAAGGCTTGGAAGACAAGGCTGATTTTACATTGGCAAATAATTTGGCAGATAAAGATGTTTTATATAATGATGATTATAATGATGATAATAAAAACAAAAAAAGCATTTCTCCCAAAGTTGTATTTAGCGCGTTAGTAATAGTGGCGCTCGGCACTTTGTTTTATGGTTTTATCAGTTTATCAGCCAAGATTTATAGCGGCGCTAATCTGCAAGCGCAAAAAAATCAGAACACGCCAGCAGAAGCAGATAATTTTATTGATGAAGTTGCTAAATTAAAATTATTAGATACTGATAAAGACGGTCTGAATGATTATGATGAAATAAATGTTTATGGCACTTCAGCTTATTTAGCTGATACTGATGGAGATGGGTATAATGATAAAAAAGAAATTGACACTGACCATGATCCGTTGTGTCCGAAAGTAGATAGTTGCCGGGGTGATTGGACAGGCAAGAAAAGTAATGCGACCAGCACCAATGACATTGTGCCAAAAATAATCGCGCCAGAAAATAATTTAACCGCGAGCAGTTCTGAATTAACAGCAGAACAAATGCAATTATTAGGCCAGCTAACGCCCTCAGAAGTGCGCGAGCTTTTAAAATCATTGGGCCAGATTTCAGAAGAACAATTAAGCCAAATTGATGACGCGACCTTGATGCAGATTTATTCTGAGGTGTTGGGACAAACCGCTGAATAACGCGGAAAATAATTGTTTAATTTAAAATTTTGGTGTCTTTTTTCGTCCTCCCCTTTTCAAGGGGAGGTGTCCCGAAGGGACAGAGGGGTTAATTATATTAAATGAAGAAATTTATTTTCATTTCCATGCTCTTGTTTTTTATTCTCACGGCTGTGGGCATGGGTTTTGGTTGGGATAAAAAAGTTTTGGCAGCTACGCCATCAGGAGACATAAGACAGCCTGCCGTGAATACTTTAAAAGCAAGAGGCGGTTTTAGAGGCGGCAATGCAGTTTTAACTACTGTTGGCGGCACACCCAAAGGGCCGTTTGATGATATTTCAGCCGCGATCAGATGGGTAGTGGAACAAGTAAAACAGGGTTTGAATGTGGCTTATCAGGAAGCGGGCGATATTGCTTATAAAAATTCTTTAAGATATTTTTTAAACCGCGTGGCTTATGACACTGCCACCTATATTGCCTCTGGCGGAGCCGGGCAAAAACCATTGTTTATTTCCGAGGGCTGGGGCAAATATTTTCAATCAGTGGGTGACGAAGCAGTGGGTGATTTTTTCTATCGCTTAGGCAAGCAAATGTGGGGCAAGAATTTATGCGAACCATGGAATCCATTGGTAAAAATTGATTTGACTGTGGCGGCTAAGCGCGCGCTTGAACCAAGACGGCCCACTTGCACCTGGAATAAAATCAAAAAAAATATGAATGATTTGCGTGACATGAAATTTGATGAATTAGTGCAACTGTCAGCGCATTTTCAGCCAGGCTCAAACGAACTCGGCACTTATCTAACTATGCGCACTGGCGCTTATGAATATAAAGTTAAACAAGAAAACGAAGCTAATCTGGTGCGCATTATTGAAGGCGGGTTTAAATCTGTTATTAATCCGATTACTGGCGCCATAAAAACGCCAGCTGGATTAGTCGGCGAAAGTATGAGAGTGGCTTATCAAAAAACTTTTTCTTCCATGGAGGTTTATACTGGCTCCCCAGTGGCAGACGCGATTGGCACCTTTACTAATACTTTGGTGTCAAAATATTTAGAAAGAATTTTTAAAAAAGGATTTAATCCAGGGGGCCAAGTTGTAGTGAATGATTTCTGGTCATTGGGCGGCGTGCCAGCAGCCAGATTATATTTTAGCGAACTTTCTGAACCAGATTATAAATTTAATATTGGCATGAGTTTGGATGAATTATCAATTGCCGGTAGTGAACAATATAATGGCGCGATCAATGACAGCTTTACTAGGGCCATTGAAGAAAAATGCACAGTTGGCCAAGCTACTGGATTTTATAAACCCGGGGACGAAGCTTATCGCGCAGAATGTACGCAGGGCAGTGTTGGTTTGATTAGCGGCATGGCGCCTTTTGGTTT
>Ga0210057_1008433_pt1 | contig 12204 bp, 16 predicted proteins | sample CryGeyCG2114_010_2_FD_183968 | JGI IMG/M metagenome (GOLD analysis project Ga0210057, IMG submission 183968) | Groundwater microbial communities from aquifer - Crystal Geyser CG10_big_fil_rev_8/21/14_0.10 (SPAdes) (version 2) | ecosystem: Environmental > Aquatic > Deep subsurface > Groundwater ...
AACACGCTCATACCTGCGCCGTAAATAAGGAAAATCCCAATTCCTGGCAAAAATCCCTTTATTGACAACGCTCCTGTAACAATAAAAAGAAAAACAGGAATTGTGCAGCTTATTGATGCAATTGCATAACCAACTCCGTAAAAAAAGTATGAAACATATTCATTTCCATACCTTACTGACTGAAATTTATTGCCAATTCTGCTTATCGAAGGCAGTATTGAAATCTCCTTGTTCATAAACCACATTATTCCTAAAATTACAAGCACAACACCTACGGCAAGCGAAAGCCATGGTGCAATAAAAAGAATCTGCGAGCCAAAGAAGCTTACAATTATTCCTGCAATGCCAAACACAAAGAGAAAGCCAATGCTCACAACTATTCCAAGAATAAGGCCTCTCAATATTCTCTTTAAAATTGAAACTTTCGAAGTCTCCTTTTTTTCAAGATAATATGAAATATATGCAGGAAGCATTGCAATTCCGCACGGATTAAGAAATGCAATCAAGCCTGCTGAAAAAGCCAATCCTGCAAATGCATATTCAGTAGCCATTTATTTTCCTCTTATTTTTATAAAATAATAACCAAGCATGTTCACACAACTTTTCTGAGTTCCTGCTCTATCCTTGCAACATCGCTGCTGCTGTCATCCCTGTAAGTCATCTTCCCATTTCTGTCAATTATAACAGTTGATTCAATTGAAAGAAAGCCGTAATTAAGGCTGACATTGCTTGTATCAACAGTCCAGAAACTGTCATCCGAGCCATTGGCTCTTCTTATGAACTCAAACATTGTATCATTTGTCTCTTCTGCATAAATGCTGACATGGACAACCTGCAGTCCTTTATCTGTAAAATTTTCTGCTGCCTGCATTATTCTCTGGCTTTCAGTAATGCATGAAGCGCACCAGCTTGCAAATGCCTGAAGAATGTATGGCTTTCCAATTAGGCTTTCTTTTGAAACATTTCTTCCGTAAACATCAGAAAGCTGAAAATCAGGAGCATCAACGTAATCTATTATCTTGGGGCCGTCTATTACATTCTGCATTGCATCCAGCTTTGCAATTGCAGCAGCATTGGCTTCCTGCACTTTGCTTCCTGAAGCGCATCCTCCAAGAAATAAAACTGCTGAAATCATTATGAAAATCATTCCAATAAATTTCTTGTTTGTATCTTTCATTGTATCAACCAGGTTATATCAACATCAAAAACTAATGCTTTACACCCCTTGTAAAACAATTAACAAATGTTATTTAAATTTTATGTTTAACTCCATGTTTAACTATCTGAATCTATTTGTGGCGTTCTGATATAAGCTTTAGCAATTTTTATTCAAGCTTTACAAGAATTGTAATAAAAAGAAAAAATATTTAAATGAGCACCCCGATTTTCTTTTTTATGAAGGGAAATAAAAAATTTGATTCTGTTTTGAGCCCGCTGGAAAGCGATGTTCTTAAAGTCATATGGCCGGATAAAGAAATGAAGGTCAGGGAAATCTATAAAATCCTGAAACCAAAAAGAAAAGTCGCACTGAGCAGCATTGCAGTTATACTCGACAGGCTCTTTGAAAAAAAAGTCGTTGACAGAAAAATAGAAACTGGCAGAGGAGGAATAAGATATCTCTATTTTCCAAAGCAGAACAAACAGCAGTTTGAAACATCTGTCATTGATTCAGCTGTCAACAGCCTTATAGAAAAATTTGGTCACACAGCTGTAAGCTACTTCAACGAGAGATTCTCAAAGAGATAGGAAAAAATTACAAAGAGATAAAAAGGCAAAAGGAGCAATACAAAAAATGTTAGCACTAATGTATGATTTGGATTCATTCTTCTCTAATCCAGTCCATCTTGCAATTGTCATTGCTTCATTATCTGTTTCATTCGCTTTATTCATAGTTCTTAGATTAAGTTCCACAGCATCAAACAGCAAAAAACTGGCAATGGCTTATGGCCATATCTTCACTCTTGTTTTTCCCGTAATTTATTTTACTTATTCAACAGGATGCAGGATGATGTTCAATCACTGCAACCAGATTAACATAATAATTTACATCTCTTTCATGGCGCTTGCAAGTGCTTTTATAACCGCAGTTTTGATAGCACCATTTTTCATACTCAGAAATTTCAGGAAAAAGGCAGTTGAATTAAAAGACAATTTTGTATCAGGCTTTGTAAATTATGCATCAGCATTGCTCAACATAAAATCTCCAAAAGTTTACCTTTTGAAAATATCAAAGCCGATTGCATTTTCATTCTCGCATTTTAAGAAAAGCATTTTCATTTCCGTTGGAATGACCGACCTTCTTACGAAAAAAGAAATTGAAGCAGTTATTCTGCATGAGCTTCACCACATAAAATCAAACTCCTCTTCGCTTAAGATGTCTAATTTTATAATGAGCAGATTCACCCCCTTTGCAAGCTTGGCATCTTTTCATTCAGACTTAAATAAGGAAGAGGCAAAGGCAGACAATCTTGCAGTTGAAATGCAGGGAACTTCCAAATACCTTAATTCTGCAAAAAGGAAGCTTGACGCTTATTTCAATTTTAAGTCAGAGTTTGAATAATCCTCTTAAATTCAGATAAATTTATATTCTCTGTTCCCCATAATAAAAACTCACTCAAAACTTAAAGAATTTGATGGTGCTTTATGGAATTTGAACATAACCTAACAATAGACAAAATTGTTAAAAATTTTGAAGCAGATGGGGCATTTGTAATAAAATTTCCCTCTCTTGATTTTTTAGAAGATGGACATCCATTAGAATTTAAACATCATGTATATGTTCTTCCAGACCAAAAAATATTCTTTCAGACATATATGAAGCAACTTGAAGCATGGGCACAAAAAAATAATAAATATGTTGACAAAAATTTAATAGAATCGATAATATACAACTCAAATTTTCCTGCAAATATTTCAGAACTGCCTTCTGAGATTCCAAAAGATCTTCAGGGAAAAGCATATATCCATATGATCAGCCTCTATGGCGATATGCTGACAGATAAAATGAAACGAAAGGGTTTTTCCGATGACGCATCTTCCAATATGAATCTCATTACTCGCGAAGCATTGGTCAATGCATTCGGGCACGGAAATGCAGGAGACCCTTCAAAAAAAATAGAATACACTGAAGAATATTTTCGGGGAAATTCTAAGCATGGCTTTATGGTATATGTTAAAGATGAAGGGTTGAATGTTATACAGCCGGAAAATATAAATGCATCCGTTCTTTATTCAAAGTCAAAACCAAGTTTGGAAAACCATGGTAGAGGATTTATCTTCATGAAACTTTTTGGTGATACTGTGCTAGTGTATCCTCACAAATCTGGAAATTTTATTTACATGGACAAATTCGAGGGCCTTCCAGAGAATCTCAAAAGCGAAAATCTCAGAAACAATTATAAACAAAACCATGTTGCATAATACTATGGCAGAACAAAATAATTCAAATCTTCCAGAACATTGGCATCAGCTGGACCATGACGAAGGCGATGAGCATATTTATGTCCACAAGACAGACTCTGACCCTCATTATTATGACAAGTCAGTTGAAATTGTAATAAACAATGATACTGGTGAATGGGGAGTCTATGCAAGAACCGGCAGGGACAGGGATGCAAAGCAGGTTTTCTTCCAGTCTTACACTTCAAAAGAAGAAGCTCAGAAAAAAATCAGAGAATTAATGGAAAAAGGAATGGAAAAAAGTTTCTGAAGCAAACTTAAAAACAAATTCAAAATGAAATCAATGAAAGATATTGAAAAAAGAATTCTCGCAATAGAGCAGAGAAACAAAAAAGTTGAGCTTGACAAATCCTGGGAAACCAGTATCGCAAGAAAAATAATAATCATAATCCTGACTTACATTGTCATTGTGCTCTTTTTCATTTTTGCAGACCTGCCAAATCCTTATATTAATTCAATTGTTCCCACAGCAGCATTTGTTATTTCAACACTCTCACTACCATATTTCAAGAAAATGTGGATAAACTCCAGAAGCAGATAAACACAGCATTTCCTAATCTCTCAATCTTTAATGCCATAAACAGAACTGTAAATCTTTTTCTTTATATCTTCAAATTTTTTACTTTTTATTTTTTCAGGATAAGACATTATTTTCATTGGAACTGATTCTTTTCCTTTTCCATAAGAAGGCTGAACATAATCAAAGTCATTTATCACGAAAGCATTTCTTTCGTAAAACGCAATTCTTCTTGCCGAGATATCATCTTCCGGTTTTAATGTTTCAAGAATAATCATTTTTTCGTTTTTTTCTTTTATTTTGCAGACTATTTCTTTGCCAATGCCTTTATTTCTTAATTCCTTTTTCACGGCAAGATGCTCCATAAAAATAAAATCATTAAACTCCCATAATGAAATAAATCCGCATATTTTTTCGTTGCAAAAAACTGCATTAAATGAGAACTCCTTTTTCTTTATGCATTCTTTATGTAATTCAAAATCTCTTTTCTCGTCAGCAGAAAAAGAATCTTCATAAATTTTCCATGCTTCATTAAATTCTTCAGAATCAGTATCTTCAATTTTCTTGAATTCTATGCTATTCATTCTATTTTCCCATTTCTGCAATTTTCTTTATTTCTTCAGAAAATGCTTCAACCTCTTCAGGCGTGTTGTAAAAATAGAATGAAGCTCTTGCGCTTCCCCCAATATTATGGGCATTAAAATATGAATGCACACAGTGCCTTCCTGCTCTCATCATTATATTTCTGCTTTCATTCAGCATTATTGCAACAGTATGGGCATCAATATTTGAAAGATTAAAGCTCAGTATTCCGCTCCTCTTTGAAGCATCCTTTCCGCCTAATATTTCCCCTCCTGCATTTACAACAGCTTTACTTGCTTTTTCATTCAGCATTTTTTCGTGTTTTTCTATATTACCCATGCCGACTGAAGACAAATATCTTGTTGCTGCACTCATTCCAATTATACCTGCATAATTTTGCAGTCCGGCTTCAAATCTTTCTGGAATTTCCTCCATCACCATTGAATCATAAGTTGAATCCTGAACAGTCCCTCCTCCTATTGCAAAGCTTTCCAGCTTTTCAAGCATTTCCTGCTTTCCATAAAGGATTCCTGTTGCAGCAGGGCCAAGCATTTTATGCCCTGAAAATGCAAGGAAATCAGCGTCCAGTTTTCTTACATCAATTGCTTTATGCGGGGCTGCCTGTGCTGCATCAATCATTACAGGAACTTTATTTTCATGTGCAATCTTAATCACTTTTTCTACAGGAATTGATGTGCCATCCATATTTGAAGTCCAGACCATTGAAACTAATCCTGCATTCTTCACTTTTCTGCTGAAATCTTCAATATCAAACTCCTCTTCAAACTTCACAAACTCAACGCCGATGCCTGACTTCTTTTTCAGTCTCAGCCATGGAAGAAGATTTGAATTATGCTCCTTTTCGCTGAGCAGAACTGTCTTTTTGCTTCCAAATGCAGAATTATTATTCAAACCAAACGAATTGGCAACAAGATTTATTCCTTCTGTTGTGTTTTTTGTGAAAATAATTTCCTTGTCCTTTTTTGCGCCTATGAACTTTGCAATTTCTCTCCTGCTTTTCTCAACTTCCTCTGTGACTCTTTTGCCAAGAGCATGTTCGCTTCTTTCTCCGCAGGCAGGATACTCATTGTAATATTCATTCATTGCTTCAACAACCTGCCTTGGCCTTAATGTCATGCATGCATTGTCAAAGTAAATTATAGGAATGCCTTTGATTTTCTTTTGTAGAATATTAAAATCATTTCTAAATTTTGATAGGTCCATCATTATCACTCAAATAAAATATTTCAGCTTAATAACACTATCTAATATTTACTGCTAATTTACTAATTATTGCTTAAGTGCTCTGTCAATAATGGGCTTGAACATTTCGTAATCCTGGGGCCCCACTATTGTCTTGTTGTTGATGAAAAATGTAGGTGTTCCGTAAACTCCAGCCATAACTCCTGCCCTGACATCATCTTCAATCTGGGGCATGTATTTTCTGCTGTCGAAGCATTCATTGAATTGTGTCACGTTTAAGCCAAAGTCAGATGCAAGCTGTTTCATCCCCTTTTCATCATGGTTCATGGTATCAAACTTTTCAAACATGTAATCCCTGAATTCCCAATATTTTCCCTGGTCTCCTGCGCATCTTGCTGCAAAGGCATGAAGCTCAGCATCAAAATGCCTGTCGCTTAATGGAAAATCTCTGAATGTGTAAACAACTTTCCCTTTGTAATCCTTCAGAATCTGCTTTACAGTTGCTTCTGCTTTTCTTGTATAAGGGCATCTGTAGCATCCAAATTCTATAATCTCAACTTTCGCATCTCTGGGGCCGATAAAAGAATCATTGCCAAATGATGGAAGCACAACAGGTCCTGAATAATTTGTAACTGCAGTTGAAAAACTGCTTTTCCCTGCAGGATCAAAAACACAGAAAGCCTCCCCATTTTGTTTTCCATTACAATTTCCATACATTGCATAATTATAAACAGCAATTCCGCTTGAGATCGTACTCCATATCATTATTGCAAGCATTATCCATGATATGATCTCAAATCTTTTGTAAATAAATTTTGCAATCTTTGGATGACTTTTCATCAGCTTGCCTGTAATCTGGCCCTTCAGCCTTACATCAAGCCTGCTTTCGCATTTTCTGAATGTAACCCTTCTAAAAACGCAGTCCAGCGCTTCTTTGGCAACAGGTCTGTATTTGGCGCTGAATATTGCCATTACACCAAAGACAATCAGGGCAATTATGCATATCATTTATTTTTCTCCCCCCAAATATTCAACCTTTACAAATTGTGTAACGCATTAGTATTTTAATGTTTGCATAACAATGGTTAATGGTTAGTTAATAAGTCTTTCTTTTTCCCGACGTGAAAAACCATCTTGCTCTAATCCCAGCCAAACCTTTTTAAGTCTTCACTCCTGCCATGTTCCCATGAAAGTATTGTTCATAGAAGGAAAATACAAGAAAATAATATCTCTTCCAAAAGACTTGATAGATGCACTTCCAAAAACAATTGCATTGTTCAATGCTGTGCAGTTTGAAAATTCTCAGGAGCACGTTAAGAAACAGCTTGAAGATACTGGAAAAACAGTTGTTCTTCCCATAACTCCTCACTCAAAATACAAAGGACAGCTTCTTGGTTGCGGAATAAAAAAATTCAAAGAGGAATTTGATGCATTCCTTTATATCGGCGACGGAGTATTTCATCCACAGGCTCTTATAATTGAAAACAAAAAGCCTGTTTTTTGCTATGACCCATTCGGAGAAGGCTTCTGGAACATGCTTGACACAAAAATTGTCGAAGACAAGCTCAAAAGAAAAAAAGGAGCATTGTCAAAATTCTATGCTTCCCAGAATATTGGGGTGCTTGTCTCAACAAAACCAGGCCAGAATTATCTCAATCATGCATTGAAACTCAGAGCAAAATACCCTGACAAGAATTTTTACTATATTTTGAATAATAATATTGACTTTTCCCAGCTTGAGAATTTTCCTTTTGTGGAATGCTGGGTAAACACAGCATGCCCCCGCATAGGAATTGATGATGTCTACCAGTTTGAAAAGCCAGTTGTAAATCTTGATGATGTAGGCGAAGGATTAATTACCTCAAGCATCGGTTTCAAGGAAGACCCAAAGATGCTGAAATCAATCGGAATAAAGTTAGGCGAAGATAAGAATTCTGAAGAAAAGAAAAATTAATTTTAAAATTTTTAGAATAATATAATTTTAAACCCCTAACATTGACCTTAATTCATCGCTTGGCTTCCAGGGCGGGTCAAAGGTTATGTCTATCTTGACTTTCCCAACACCTTCAATGTCATTTAATCTTTTGTAAATATCATCCATCAGCATTGGGCCGTATGGACACATCGGAGTTGTAAAAGTCATTGTTATCTTTATATCAGACTGCTTCTTCCCATCTTTTTCTGCCTCAATGCTTTCAGTTATGTCAATATTGTAAATCAACCCCAAAGTCCAGACATCTATCTGTATCTCCGGATCCATACATGTTTTCAAAGCTTCAATAATTTCTTCTTTGGTTATCATTTTTTACAATCCAAAATCTAAGTCCTTACATTCGGAGCGCTCTGGAAGCTTGAATCCCTCATTGCATAGCCGATTCCCTGCCCGACATAAAATGCAGGCTTTGAAATTGTACTCATCAATGAGCTGAGAAATCCCTCCTTCTGCTTGTATTCAACAGTTTTTCCTGTTATATTAAGATTCTGTTCAATCAGTTTCACAGCATCATTAATGTTTCCATACTCATCAATCAAGCCATATTGCATTGCTTCTTCTCCTGTAAAAAATTCGCCGTCTTTTATTACAGCAATCTGGCTTTGTGTAAGATTTCTGTTTTCAGCAACACTGCTTAGGAAATAAGAATGTACCTTGTCAATCTTGTCCTGGAATATATACCTTTCTTCATCAGTCATATTTCTGAAAGGAGTTCCAATGTCCTTGTATTTTCCGCCGACAAGCCTTTGGTAAGTCACACCATATTTATCCATTGTTCCCTGAAAGTCAAGGTATGAAGAATAAACACCAACGCTTCCTGTCAATGAAAGCCTGCTCGCAATTATCTTGTCTGCTGCAGATGCAACCCAGTATGCTCCAGAAGTTCCCAAATCCCTTATTACAGCAACCTTGTACTTCCTGCTTTCTTTTACTGCATTCATTATGTCTTCGCTTGCAACAGGGCTTCCACCCGGAGAATCAATATCAAATATTATTGCCTTTATGCTTGGGTCATTGTTTGCAGTGTCAATAAACTTTAATGTTTGTTCTGATGAAACGCTTCCCTGTGCAAACAATGTTGTAGTTTTTTCAGAAGTTATTTCCCCCTTTATTGGAATTACTGCAATGTTCCCCTGTCCTATTGGAGCTGAAATATCACTTCCTGCACTGAAAACCAGACTAAGTACTCCTGCTATAATCATGCTAAGCAGCCAGAGCACCAGCAATACTCCTATAATAAAAAACCATTTTCCTTTCCCATTTTTTCCTTTTTCATTTTGCGATGCTCTTGCCATAACATTCTCACCTTTTGATTATATTCTAAAATAAATATCAATCATATAAAATCAACCATATAAATTATACATAATATTTTTCAACAACCATTACTTTTCCAATTTTCTCGCTTAACCTTTGATTTTCTCTGCTGAAAACCATATAAATTGGGTCAATAACAATAAGCAGGAAAAATGGAAATATCGGGATAAGCATCATGTTTTCAGCAATTGCCTGCCAGAACTTTAGATTTCTATCACCTAATTTTTTCTTTAGCTTCGCTTCCTCAGTTGAAACAACATAAATCCCAAAAATCATCTTGCCGATTGTCTGGCCGGTTTTCCATTCCATTACTACAAAATATAATAATATAATAAATCCTATAAACACAGAACTCAGATAAAGCATTTGAAATACTGAATTATTTGACATCACAAGATTATAAAGATCCTGAATAGAACTGGAAGAAATTTTTCCTGAGAACAAACTTCTGAACGGCTGAAGCGCAATAAAATTAAGGATAAAAAGGTCAATTACAAATGCAGCAAGCCTTTTTATCAGTCCTGCATTAATCAGATACTCTTTTGCATTTCCTGCCATCGCTTGGTGAAAAGGTCTCTGTATATAAGTTTTTGTCTTAGAATATCTGTTATTACATTACATCGCAAAAGAAAAAACCAATCTTTATAACCGGTATATCTTTGCTAAGTGTCACTATATTCTCTCATGCCTCAAAATCAGCAAGTTACTCACTTATGGTAAAGCTAAGATTTTTAAGTAACTATTTTATCCACGCATTGAATACATATGGACGAACTTACTTTATACATCACAAAAAATGCAGGCATAAGAGACTTTAAGACTTCAACAAGAAAGATGTCCAATGACCTTGACATGTCACAGCAGACAATATCCAGAAGACTCAGGGAGATGGAAAAAGAAGGCATAATTCATAGAATTTCAACTCCCAACGGTGTCACAGTCAGGCTCACTACAGAAGCTTTTCTAATGCTCAAAAAAGAATATGTTTTGTTAAGGAGTCTGTTTGAAGAAACAAGTCAGCTCACTGGCACTGTTATAACCGGAGTAAATGAAGGCAGTTACTATGTTCAGGAATATAAAAAAAAATTCGAGGAAAATTTGGGCTTTAAGCCTTATTTGGGAACGCTTAACATAATCACAGATCAGGCGCAGAAAAATGCATTTCTTGCAGACATGAATGTTATCGAAGTTCCCGAATTTAAAACAAAGACAAGGTCGTTTGGCGCTGTATTATGCTACAAAGTTCTTATAAACAAGACACTGAAAGGTGCAATAATTGTTCCCATCAGGGGCAGGCATCCTGAAAACATAATCGAATTAATTGCCCCTGTAAACATAAGAAAAAAATTCAACGTAAAAGATAAAGATAAGCTTATTATTGATAAGAGAGATGATTAAATCAAGGTGACGATTGAAATGAAAATAGGCATTGCAGATACAACATTTTCAAGAGTTGATATGTTTTCCTATGCAGAAGCTACATTGAAAAAGCTGGACAAAAGAATACGGATTGAAAGGTACACAGTTCCTGGCATAAAAGACCTTCCTGTTGCATGCAAAAGGCTCTTTGATTTTTACGGATGTGACATTGTAATGGCTCTTGGTATGGCAGGCAAAATGCCAATAGACAAGCAGTGCAGCCATGAAGCATCATCAGCAATACAGCAGGTTCAGCTGATGACAAACAAGCATATTCTTGAAGTCTTTGTTCACATGGATGAAGCATCCGATGACAAAGATTTAGACATTATTACAAAAAACAGAACAACAAAGCATGCTGAAAATGCATATGCTCTTTTGCTTGGAAAAAATTCCCTTTCTGGTTATGCAGGAATGGGAAGAAGGCAGGGAAGAGAAGATGCAGGGCCCGCAGTTGTTTCAGGAAAAGGTAATAAAATTTCAAAAAACAAGAAAAGCAAAATTGAAAAATCAAAAAATGCAAAGAGGCGATAAAAATGAAAAAAGAAACTGCCATGAAAAAAATTGCAATAATAATCTCAGATTACAATAAAAATGTCACAAAAATCATGCTTTCAACAGCATCAGCCACTGCAAAAAAGCTGGGTATTGAAGTTTCAGATACAATCCATGTTCCGGGAGCATTAGAAATACCATTCGCAATGAAAAATCTTATTGAATCAAAGAAATCAGGAAAAAAAATCGATGGCATTGTTGCCCTTGGGGCGGTAATCCAAGGAGACACAGACCATGACATTGTTGTTGCACACAATTGCGCTGCATTAACTCTCGAACTTTCACTGAAGCACAACATCCCTCTGGGATTCGGTGTGATGGGTCCAAGAGTGAAATATCCGCAGGCAAAAGCAAAAGCGAAAGAATACTCTGGGAGAGCAGTGGAAACAGTTGCTGAAATGATAAACAGATTCAGCAGAAAATAATCAAAAAATAATCATGCAGTCCTAAACTAATCAAGATATAAGAAATTCAAGATATAAGGAGATTAAAATAAAATGCAGAAGCAAAAAACACAGAAGCAGAGAACTATCGCAGAAAATAAAAAACAGGAAAATTCTTTCTGCAAATTGCAGGTTGAAAAAAAATCAGAGGCAAGTCTCCCGACACAATATGGCATTTTCAAAATAATTATATTCACTGATAACCTTGAAAACAGAGAGCATGTTGCTGTTGTTCTTGGAGATGTGAGGGGAAAAGAAAATGTCCTTCTCAGAGCACATTCAAAATGCCTGACAGGCGACACCTTATTTTCCTTAAAATGCGACTGCGGCCCGCAGCTGAAAAATGCATTTGAATTAATACAAAAAGAAGGTTCAGGGGTTATAATATACCTTGATCAGGAAGGAAGAGGAATAGGCCTCACAAACAAGATAAAAGCTTACGCTTTGCAGGACCAGGGTTATGATACAGTGGAAGCAAACACAAAGCTCGGGCTCGGAGTTGACATCAGGAAATATCACATTCCTGCAAAAATAATTAAATATCTTGGCATAAAAAGCATAAAGCTCCTGACAAATAATCCTGACAAGGTTCAGAGCCTTGAAAAATGCGGAATAATAATCAGTTCAAGAATTCCCAGTAAAATAAAACCCAACAAATACAACGAGAAATATCTCAGCACAAAGAAAAGCAAGCTTGGGCACATGATATGCGAGAA